>Ga0247841_10007626_pt1 | contig 15980 bp, 12 predicted proteins | sample LaCruzMarch2015__2_FD_192410 | JGI IMG/M metagenome (GOLD analysis project Ga0247841, IMG submission 192410) | Freshwater microbial communities from meromictic Lake La Cruz, Castile-La Mancha, Spain - LaCruzMarch2015_18m | ecosystem: Environmental > Aquatic > Freshwater > Lake | place: Spain...
CCGAACTGGAACTTGATCCGCTGGTCGCGCAAGCTGCTGCGGTTGTAATAGACGGCCTTCAGGCCCCCGGCCACGCCCTGGTAGCGGACCTGCAGGCCGGAGGCGAAGTCGATCGCGGCGGCGGCCCTGGCGGCGGCCTGGAGATAGACCCGGTCCACCGGGTCGCGCCCGAGAAAGTACCACTTGATGGAGGGGCCGAGCTCACCGATGGCGTCCAGGCCCGGCATCCCGGCCCGCGCCTCGTTGTCCTCGTCCACCGGCGGATTGCCGGAGAGCGAGATGCTGGTCTCGATCCGCGGGCCCTGGTAGAAGATGCCCCGCACCCCCTCGCGGCCGGCGCGCAGATATTTGCCGCGGTAGGTCAGGAACGGGGTAGGGAAGGCATAGACGCGGGATTCATCGGACCCGGGGTAGTGGGGCAGGTCGGCGACGAAGTTGAACAGACCGAGTTCCCACAGCGGCTCCATGATGGGGCCTGAACCGGACTGCGCGTCCGATCCGGCCGCCGTCACCTGGGCGCCGACGACGATCGCCAGGCCCAGCGCGGCGACCAAGCGGAATAGTGGGGGTCTGATGGGCACGCGGTGGCTCCGGTTATCCCGATGAAGACTGGGTGTCTGCAAACGGGCGCGAATAAACACCTCGGGGACCCTGCGCGAGACTCTAGTCCGGCATGACGAACCAGCGATTGGAACGAAAAGGCCGAGGTAAGGGGGAAACGTTAACAGTCGGCACCTTAAAGGACAAGCCGTGAGACACTAGCCGCAGTGGTCAGCGCTTCCTCGGCGGTCTTACGCCAGCCCCGTGAACTCGAACTTGGGTCGGGCCCTCGGGTGTCCGGACGCTGACCTTCGACCTGGACGGCCAGTCATCCCGCGATGACCACCGCGCCGGTGGCCCGTGCGACATTATGTCAGATGCGCGACTCCAAGCCGCCCATCAAGCCAAGCCTGCACCGGCTCTACACCCACCTGTTCCATAGCGGAGAAGGTCAGCACCTCGACCGGGCAGGCGTCTTTCCCGGTCTGCTTCCCGGCCAGTCGCGCGGCCTCCTGTTCCACCGCCCGCGTGGTGGCGAGCAGGGCGCCGCGCTTGAGCTTGTCGGCCTTGGTGAGGAGCAGGAGGCAGGGCAGGTTCGCCCGGCGGCCCCAAGCGAGCATCTGCCGGTCATAGTCGGCCAGCGGGTGGCGGCAATCCATCACGATGACCAGGCCTGCGAGTGACTGGCGACGCTCCAGGTAGGTCGCCATGTGAGCCTGCCATTCGAGTTTGATGGCCTCGGAGACGCGGGCATAGCCATAGCCCGGCAGGTCCACCAGGCGGCGCTCGTCATCCAGGTTGAAAAAGATCAACAATTGGGTCCGGCCCGGGGTCTTGCTGGTGCGCGCCAGTGCACGCTGGTGGCAGATGGCATTGATGGCGCTGGATTTTCCGGCGTTGGAACGGCCGGCGAAGGCGACCTCGCGGCCTCGATCGTCGGGCGCCTGCTCGATGCGGGAGGCAGCGGTGAGGAAGCGCGCGCCCTGATAGAGGGGATTCATGGGGTGGCTCCAGCAGTGCGTGACCAGGGCCCGGACTTGCCGCCGGTCTTCTCCAGCAGGCGCACGCACTCGATGGTCATGCCGCGGTCCATGGCCTTGCACATGTCATAGACCGTCAGCAGGCTGACCTGGACGGCGCACAGGGCCTCCATCTCGACCCCGGTCTGACCGGTGGTTTCGACGGTGGCCCGGCAGTGGACCGCGCAGTCCGCGGCGCGCGCGTCCAACTCGATCGCTACCCGGGTGAGTGCGAGCGGGTGGCACAGCGGTACCAGGTCGGCGGTCCGCTTGGCGCCCATGATGCCGGCGATGCGGGCGACGCCGAGCACGTCGCCCTTGCGGTGCCCGCCCTGCGCGATCAGGGCCAGGGTCTCGGGGTCCATCCGGATCAGGCCCGCGGCGACCGCCACGCGGCGCGTCGCGGCCTTGTCGCCCACATCGACCATTTGGGCCTCGCCGGCGGCGTTGAAGTGGGTCAGGCTCATAGTAGGGGTTAGGGGTTAGGGGTTAGGGGTTAGGGGTTAGGGGGTAGGGGGTAGGGGGTAGGGGGTAGGGGGGAGGGGGTAGTAGATGGTTGCCGGAGGAGAGGAAGAGCTAAACACCCACCCCTATTCCCTATCCCCTATTCCCTGATTACTCCCCTAGAACGCCGGCTTCTCCGGGGCGTCCTCGAACATCTTCACACTCGCCAGGATCTCCGCCTTGGCCTCGTCGATCCCCTTCCAGCCGCCGACACGCACCCACTTTCCCTGGTCCAGGTCCTTGTAATGTTCAAAGAAGTGGGCGATCTGATCGAGCAGAAAAACGGGCAGATCACGGAAACTCGCGACGTTGTGATAGCCCTTGAAGAGCTTGTCGATGGGCACTGCCAGGATCTTGGCATCGTCGCCGGACTCATCGGTCATGGTCAGGACGCCGACCGGGCGGCACTTGATGACCGAACCCGGGATCAGCGGATAGGGGGCCAGGACCAGCACGTCCACCGGATCACCGTCGAGTGACAGGGTGTGGGGGACATAGCCGTAGTTGCAGGGATAGTGCATGGCGGTGGACATGAAGCGGTCCACGAACATGGCCCCGGTCTCCTTGTCCATCTCGTACTTGACCGGCTCCGCGTGGGACGGGATCTCGATGATGACATTGATCTCGTTGGGCACATTGGCGCCGCGCGATACCTTGGATAAATCCATGACTGGACCTCGGATTGGTTGTAAGGATGCCGAAAAAGGGAAAGGACCCTCGCGGGTCCTCTCCCGGCGCATCATGCGCCGATTCTAATCCAGGAAACCGCCTTAAATCCCACTGGCGCGGGGTTCACGGCGGCCGCCGGGGCTCATCAGGCCAGCAACGGCACGATCAAGAGCGCCACGATGTTGATGATCTTGATCAGCGGGTTCACGGCCGGGCCGGCGGTGTCCTTGTAGGGGTCGCCGACGGTGTCGCCGGTAACCGCCGCCTTGTGGGTCTCGGAGCCCTTGCCGCCGAAGTTACCGTCCTCGATATACTTCTTGGCATTGTCCCAGGCACCGCCGCCGGCGGTCATGGAGATGGCCACGAAGAGACCGGTGACTATGGTGCCGATCAACATGCCGCCCAGGGCCACCGGCCCTAAGATCAGGCCGACCAGGATGGGCAGGCCGACCGGCAGCAGGGACGGGATCAGCATCTCGCGGATCGCGTCCTTGGTCAGCATGTCCACGGCGCGGGAGTAGTCCGGCTTCTGGGTGCCGGCCATGATCCCGGGCATCTCGCGGAACTGGCGACGGACCTCGTTGACGATACCGCCGGCCGCGCGCCCGACCGCCTCCATCGCCATGGCGCCGAACAGATAGGGCACCATACCGCCGATGAAGAGCCCGATGATGACCATGGGGTCACTCAGGCTGAACTCCGTCTTGCCGCCCAACGCATAGGTGTAGTCGGCGAACAGGACCAGGGCGGCAAGGCCGGCGGAGCCGATGGCATAGCCCTTGGTGACGGCCTTGGTGGTGTTGCCCACCGCGTCCAGCGGGTCGGTGATGGCGCGAATCTTCTCGTCCATCTTGGCCATCTCGGCGATGCCGCCGGCGTTGTCGGTGATCGGGCCATAGGCGTCGAGTGCGACGATGATGCCGGTCATGGAGAGCATGGCGGTGGCGGCGATGGCGATACCGTAGAGTCCGGCGAGCCAGAAGGACGTCAGGATCGCCAGGCAGATGACCAGCACCGGGGCGGCGGTCGCCTTCATGGAGACGCCGAGGCCGGCGATGATGTTGGTGGCATGACCGGTCTGGGAGGCGGCGGCGATGTGACGCACCGGGGAGTACTCGGTGGCGGTGTAGTACTCGGTGATGACCACCAGCAGTCCGGTCAGGGCCAGGCCCACCAGGGCGGCCAGGTACAGGCCGAAGTTGCTGTAGGCCGCGGCGTACTCGCCGCTGCCGACCGGGTTGAGCAGCATGGTCAGCGGCAGGAAGGCCACCGCGGCGATGCCGCCGGCCACGATCAGACCCCGATAGAGCGCGTTCATGATCTTCTCGCCTTCCTTCGCCTTGACGAAGAAGGTGCCGACGACCGAGGCGATGATGGACACGCCACCCAGGACCAGCGGGAAGATGACGGCGTTGGTGTCCTTGATCAGGAGCCAGCCGAGCAGCATGGTGGCGACCGTGGTCACCGCATAGGTCTCGAAGAGGTCCGCGGCCATACCGGCGCAGTCGCCCACGTTGTCGCCCACATTGTCGGCGATGACCGCCGGGTTGCGCGGGTCATCCTCGGGGATGCCGGCCTCGACCTTGCCCACCAGGTCGGCGCCCACGTCGGCGCCCTTGGTGAAGATGCCGCCGCCCAACCGGGCAAAGATCGAGATCAGGGAGCCGCCGAAGCCCAGGCCGACCAGGGCGTGCAGGATGTGGTCCTGGTCACCGGCGGCACCGCCCAGGAGGGCGTAATAGCCGGCGACGCCCAAGAGCCCCAGACCGACGACCAAGAGACCCGTGATGGCACCGCCGCGGAAGGCGACCTGCAGCGCGGCATCGAGGCCATTATGAGCGGCCTGGGCGGTGCGCACATTGGAGCGCACCGAGATGTACATGCCGATATAGCCGGTCGCCCCGGAGAGCAGCGCACCGATTACGAAGCCGAGCGCGGTCTCCCAGCCCAGAAAGAGCAGGATGAGGACGGCGAGGATGCCGCCGACCATGGCGATGGTGGTGTACTGGCGATTGAGATAGGCCTGGGCGCCCTCTTGAATGGCAGCGGCAATCTCGCGCATCCGCGCGGTGCCGTCGGGCAACGCGAGGATCCACTTGACTGACCAGAGGCCATACCCGATCGCCACCAGGGCGCACAGGATGGCAAAAGTCGTACCGAACGATGACATAGACAGATTCCTCAGAGCGTGAAAAAAACAGGCGAATGCAAACCGCGATCACAGTGGGCCGGGCCCGCCGACACCACTGACATCGGGACCTGGTTGAGGATCGAAGGCGACTTCGAGCCCCGTTGCGGAATCGGCCCGTCCAGTGCCCCGTGCCCCTGTCCGCGACCGATCCCGCCTAGGATACGCCCCTTGACGGTGTAGTGATAAGCGCCGCCGGGGTGCAACTTGGCGGAGATCGGATCGTGAGACTGGTCGAGGGTCATGGCGGACCTTGTTCTTGGGAAAGCCGGGCACTGGGCAGGGGGCCGCGGGGGCCCCCTCCCGACCCGCCGTGTCAGAGCGCGAAGGCGCCGAGTTTCCGGGGCACCGGGGCGTTCTTCAGGGTGACATAGCGGGGCAGGCCGTTTTCGTAGGGCGGGTAGTCCTCCCCTTGGATCAGCGGATACAGATACTCGCGACACTTGTCGGTGATACCGAAACCGTCCGCGGAGATGAAGTCGGCCGGCATGAATTTCTCCACGTTCGCGACCTCGGACAGAGGGGCGTGCCCGATCTCCCAGACGTAGGGGGAGGAGGACTTGCGCACCACCGTGGGCATGATGGCGTTGTGGCCGGCGATGGCCAGTTCCACGCCGGTCTTGCCCAGGGCATAGGCCTGCTCCACGTCCGACTTGGAGGCCAGGTGACGGGCGGCACGCTGGAGATAGTCGGCCACCGCCCAGTGGAACTTGTGACCCAGGGCGTCCTTGACCATGTTCGCGACCACCGGGGCGGCGCCGCCGAGTTGGGCGTGACCGAAGGCGTCGCGGGTGCCCTGCTCGGCAAGGAAGCGCCCGTCGGGATAGTGGCAACCCTCGGAGACGCAGATGATGCAGTAGCCGTGGTCGGCTACCTTGACCTTGACCGCTGCCAGGAACTTATCCTGGTCGAATTCCACCTCCGGGAACAGGGTAAGGACCGGGATGCCCTGATCGGCGACCAGGGCCCCGGCGGCGGCGATCCAACCCGCGTGACGCCCCATCACCTCGATCACGAAGATCTTGGTGGAGGTGGCGCACATGGAGCGCACGTCGAAGGAGGCCTCCAGCGTGGAGGTGGCGATGTACTTGGCCACCGAGCCGAAGCCCGGGCAGTTGTCCGTAATCGGCAGGTCATTGTCCACGGTCTTGGGGACATGGATCGCCTGGACCGGGAACCCCAGGGCCTCGGAGAGTTGGGAGACCTTGTAGCAGGTGTCGGCAGAGTCGCCGCCGCCGTTGTAGAAGAAATAGCCGATGTCGTGGGCCTTGAAGACCTCGATCAGGCGGTCGTACTCGCGCTTGTTGGCCTCCAGACTCTTGAGCTTGTAACGGCAGGAGCCGAAGGCGCCGGAGGGGGTGTAGCGCAGTGCGGCGATGTTCTCGGCGGATTCCAGGTTGGTGTCGATCAGGTCTTCGGTCAGGGCGCCGATGATGCCGTTGCGACCGGCATAGACATTGGCGATCTTGTCGGGGTGGGCGCGGGCCGTCTCGATGACGCCGCAGGCCGAGGCGTTGATCACCGAGGTGACGCCCCCGGATTGTGCATAGAAGGCATTTTTGGCGGTCATGGGTCTCCCCTCGTTCGTTCTGGTTGCAGATGTGGTGGCGCGGGCGCGGGTAGACGGGGCCGCACGCTCAAGCTAGAGGCTTCCCCCGGTCCGGGCGCAAGGCTACAGAAAATACCGCCCCGCTCCAAGCCCAAAAAGGGGGTGGACTCCGAAATACACTGAATCGGCGGCGCGGGCTCAGGGCCGCGCCAGGGGCGGCAGGCCGGGATTGCGCCCCAGGGCGCGGTCCATCAGCAATCGCTTCAGCGGCGCCCAGCGGTCGGTGAGGGAGAGCCCCAGGCCGCGCAGCGCCGCCACCGGCGCGAGATCGGTACCGAAGAGCCGCTTGAAGGCGTCCATGGCGGCGAGCATCGCCAGATTATCCCCGCGGCGGGCGCGCTCATAGCGGCGCAGCGCCCAGAGCGAGCCGAGATCACGGCGCCGCCGCCGGGCCAGGTCCAGGGCGGCGGCCAGTTCCGCGGCGTCGAGTAAACCCAGGTTGACGCCCTGCCCCGCCAATGGGTGTATGGCATGGGCGGCGTCGCCGATCAGGGCGAGCCCCGGCTCCACGTAGCGCTGCGCGTGCTGGAGACGCAAGGCGACCGCGGCGCGCGGTCCCGCCACCCGGATCAGGCCCAGGCGGTGCTCGCTGGCCTCGGTGAGCGCGTCCGAGAATGCCGCGTCATCCAGCGCCAGCAGTTCATCCGCCCGCGACCCGCCGGCCGACCAGACGATCGAACAGCGCCCGTCCGCCAGGGGCAGCAGGGCCAGGGGGCCGGCGGGCAGAAAGCGCTGCCAGGCGGTCTCCTGGTGCCACTGGGCCGGGGACACGGTGGCGACGATGGCCCTTTGGTCATAATCCCAACCGCGGGTAGGGATCTGCGCCAGGTCGCGGATCAGTGAGTCGCGCCCGTCCGCGGCCACCAGCAGCCGCCCTTGCAGGTGACGCCCATCGGCCAGCACCAGTTCCTGGCCGTCCGGGGTGCGCCGCAGCCCGGTGATGGTCGCCGGGCACACCAGGGTGACCTCGGGGCGCGACTCCAACCGCTCCCACAGGGCCAGTTGCAGCACCCGGTTCTCGACGATGTGGCCCAGGTCCGGCTCGCCCAGGTCCGCGGCATCGAAGTGGATACTGCCCCCGCTCCCCGCGTCCCAGACCCGCATCTCCCGGTAGGGGCTGACCCCCAGTTCGATGATTCGCCCCCAGGCCCCGAGCCGCCGCAGGATGCGCTCACTGGCGCGCGACAGGGCCGAGACCCGCAGATCCACCTCACCGGCTGGCCAGGTGCGCCGCGGCGCCCGGGCCTCCACCACCGTGACGCCCAGCCCTTGATCGGCACAGGCCAGGGCAAAGGCGGCACCGACCATGCCGCCGCCGACCACGATCACATCGCTGTCATGTGCGTTCATAGGCGACCTTTGGGAAAGATGAAGAACCGCTCTTCTCTGCGTCTTTGCGTCTCTGCGTGAAATCTCTTCACGATGTTGGTCCGGCAGTGCGGCCAGCCCCCAGCGGCAGGCCCCGCGCCAGGCGCGGCGTGCGTCCGCCCTGCCCCATGAAGCGCCGGGCCACCGCCCGGCGCGCCGGCGGCAGCAGGTCCAACCCCAACAGCCCCAGGTTGCGGGCCAGTCGCAGGGGCAGCCAGGGATTGACGAAGAGCCGGGCGAGCGTGTCGGTGAGGGCGGCGGTCGTCTGCTGGTCCGGGCCGCGCCATTGGCGGTAGGCCGCCAACACCGCCGGCGCCCCCGGGTCCTCGCCGCGGGTTGCGGCCTCGGCCAGCACCTCGGCGAGTGCGGCGACGTCGCGCAGCCCCAGGTTGAACCCCTGACCGGCTACCGGGTGGAGCGTGTGGGCGGCGTTGCCGATCAGCACCAGCCGGGGATGGATAGTCTCACGGGTCAGCAGCAGCTTGAGCGGATAGGCGCGCCGGGGTGCCGCCAGACCCAGCCGGCCGAGCCGGTAGCCGAAGCGCCCCTGCAACCGCGCGAGAAAGGCGTCGTCCGGCAGCGCCAGCAGCCCCGCCGTCTCCTGCTCCCGGCAGGTCCAGACCACCGACCAGCGCCCCGCGGTCATGGGCAGCATGGCGAGCGGCCCGGTGTCGGTGAAGCGCTCGAAGGCCCAACCCGGGCGGGGCCGGTCCGGGGTGATGGTGGTGATGATGGCGTCATGCCCATAGGGCTGTTCCTCGACGGAGATCCCCTGGGCGCGCCGCACCGCCGAATCGCCGCCGTCGGCCGCCACCACCAGGCGGGAGTGCAATTCGTTCAGCCCGTCGCGACCCTCGATCTGCAGCGCGACCAAATCGCCCTGCACCCGCAGCCCGACGAGGCGTGCCGGACACCGCAGATCGATCCCGGGCAGACCGTCCAGGGCCGGGCGGATGGCCGCCCCCAGCGCGCGCGCCGGGACCACATAGCCCAGGGCATCCACCCCGAGTTCGGCCTGATCGAGCCGAGCGATGCCGCACTGACCACGCTCCGAGATATGAATCCTGCAGATGGGCTCGGCCTCCGGCGCGACCGCACCCCAGAGACCGATCGCCTCCAGGATGCGGCGACTACCCCAGGACAGGGCAATCACCCGCTCGTCATAGCTCGGCTGGAGCGCGGCATCCGCGGCCACCGCCTCCACCAGCGCGATCCGCAGCCCGGTATCCGCCAGCGCGCAGGCCAGCGAGCCGCCGATCAGGCCGCCGCCGACGATCACCAGGTCGTAGGGCTGCATAACACTCTCGGAACAATAGAAAAAAGAGGGCCGCCCGCCAATGGACGCAACAGCGGCATAGTTCCGACCTTGGGGTTGGGCGACAGGCGTGACCATTCTACTCGATCGCCCGAGACCCTATCCGCCCCCGATCGTCCTGCCAGCCAGCGACGTTTTTCGGTCGGCCGTCAGGTCGACCGACTGGGAGCGCCGCACCCCAATGCGGCCCGGCCTATCCGCAACATGCGACGCCGCAGCCGTCTGAGAGATCGCGCCGCACTGGGGTGCGGCGCTCCCAGTGGCCGGGATGATGATCAAGGCCTCCATGTCGATCCGCGTATCCTATCATTTCCATCAGTTTCGACGCTTGGACCTGATCGACCCCGTAGCCTAGGCTTCCAGCGTGTAACGCCCCTTCCAAAGCAGCGCCAGTCCGGGTTCGGACCAACAGGCGTATGCTCCAGACCGGCTCGTGAAGGCAGGAACGCAACGGGAAATCGCGTTGCCCACGACCATTCAGCCCACCAAAAGACGAGGAGACGATTCCCATGCTCAAGAAAGCGATTCCCGCAGCCATCCTGGCGGCCCTTCTCGCCGTACCCGCGGCCGCGGACCCTGCGCCGGCGCCCGGCAAGCCGAGACCCAACCAGTTCTGGTGGCCTGACCAACTCAACCTTCAGCCACTGCGCGATCATGATCCGGCGTCAAATCCCTACGGCGCGGATTTCGATTACGCCAAGGCTTTTGGGAGCCTGGACCTCGAGGCCGTCAAGAAGGACCTCAAGGAGCTGATGACCAGCTCCCAGGACTGGTGGCCAGCCGACTTCGGCCACTACGGCCCGCTGTTTATCCGCATGGCTTGGCATAGCGCCGGCACCTACCGCATGGGGGACGGGCGCGGCGGCGCCGGCGGCGGCCAGCAACGCTTCGATCCGCTCAACAGTTGGCCCGACAACGTCAATCTCGACAAGGCGCGGCGCCTGCTCTGGCCGATCAAGCAAAAGTACGGCCGCAACATCTCCTGGGGCGACCTCATGGTCCTCGCCGGCACCGTCGCCATGCAGGATATGGGCTTTACGACCTTCGGCTTCGCTGGCGGCCGGGCGGACGACTGGGAGCCGGACCTGGTCTACTGGGGTCCGGAAGCCGACATGCTGGGCCAGCAGCGCGTAAGCCAGGATGGGAAGCTGGAAAACCCCCTCGCGGCCACCCAGATGGGCCTCATCTATGTGAATCCGGAAGGCCCCGGCGGCAACCCGGACCCGCTGGCGGCCGCCACGCAGATCCGCGAGGCCTTCGGTCGCATGGCGATGAATGATGAAGAGACCGTCGCCCTGATCGCCGGCGGCCATACCTTCGGCAAGACCCACGGGGCGGGCAAGCCGTCCGAGTGCGTGGGGCCCGAGCCGGCCGCTGCCCCCATCGAGCAGCAGGACCTCGGCTGGGCCAACAAGTGCGGTAAGGGCAATGCGGAGGACACGATCGGCAGTGGCCTGGAAGGCGCATGGACCCAGTCGCCGACTCAGTTCACGATGCTGTACCTGACGAACCTGTTCGCCTTCGACTGGGAGCAGACCCGCAGCCCCGCCGGCGCAATCCAATGGCAACCCAAGGGGGGGGCCGGTGCCGATACGGTCCCCGATGCCCATGTGGAGGGCAAGCGGCACGCGCCGATCATGTTCACCACGGACCTGGCGCTGAGGTTGGACCCGACCTACCGCGCGATCTCCAAACGCTTCCTCGATAACCCGAAGGAGTTTGAACTGGCCTTTGCCAAGGCCTGGTTCAAGCTGACCCACCGCGACATGGGGCCGCGCGCGCGGTACCTGGGCGTCGCGGTGCCCAAGGACGTGCTGATCTGGCAGGATGCGGTACCGGACCTCGACTACCAAGTCGTCGATGCGAAGGATATCAGCGCGCTCAAGGAGAAGATCCTCGGCTCCGGCCTCTCCACCGCCGAACTGGTGCGGACCGCGTGGGCATCGGCATCCACCTTCCGCGACAGCGACATGCGCGGGGGGGCCAACGGCGCGCGCGTTCGTCTAGCGCCGCAGAAGGACTGGCCGGTCAATGACCCGGCAGAGCTGGCACGGGTGCTGCAGACCCTTGAAGGCATTCGAACGGCCTTCAACGCCGGGGCCGCGGGCGGCAAGAAGGTCTCGCTCGCCGACCTGATCGTCTTGGGCGGCGCAGCGGCGATCGAGCAGGCGGCGAGCGCAGCCGGCTACCAAGTGGAGGTCCCCTTCACACCCGGCCGCACGGACGCGACCCAGGAGCAGACCGACGCCCAATCCTTTGCCGTCCTCGAGCCGACGGCCGATGGCTTCCGCAACTACTTCGGTACCGGTAATCGGCAGTCGCCGACCGAGATGCTGATCGATCGCGCGGACCTGCTCGGGCTGACCGTACCGGAAATGACCGCGCTGGTCGGCGGCCTGCGCAGCTTAGGCGCAAACGCCGGCGGCGTGCAACATGGTGTGCTCACGCCGCGCCCTGGGACGCTCAGCAATGACTTCTTCGTCAACCTGCTCGACATGGCCACGAAGTGGTCGAAGTCGACGGACACCGACGGTCTCTACGAGGGACGAGACCGCGCCACGGGTGAGTTGAAGTGGACGGCGACGCCAGTGGACCTGATCTTCGGCTCAAACGCCGAGCTACGTGCCGTCGCCGAGGTGTATGCGTCCAAGGATGGTGGTGGGGAATTCGTCCGGGACTTCGTCGCGGCATGGACCAAGGTGATGACGGCCGACCGCTTCGACCGGAGGCAAGGGTAGGTAGAGGCTGCTCGGGTCGAGACAGCCGATGGGAGTCTCCCGCGAGCGGTCGCAAAGCTGTCATCCCGGTATCCCTGGTACCCCGCTTCAGCTATTCTTGCGCATGATCAAGCCCCGAAGGGGCGTGATATACCAGCCCAGGGCAACGCCCTGGGATAGCGTTGTTTCTTCGGCCTAGCCCTGAAAGGGCGGGACATAAGGAACCGCGCCGTTATGTCACGCCCTTTCAGGGCCCAGAGATGAGGCGAGCCATGAACACGCTGAGGGCATTTTCCGAGAAAGAGCACGCCTACCATGCCTACCAGGCGCGGCAGGACTATCTGCGCGAACAGCAGAGCATCCAGCTCGAATTTGAGGACCTGCGCGCGGAGGTCGAGCAGGCACGGGCGGACGCGGAGCAGGCGCAGGCGGACGCGGAGCAGGAGCGGGCGGCCAAGGAGCAGGAGCGGGCCGCCAAGGACGAAGCCTTGGCCGAGAACGAGCGGCTGAAACGCTTGCTCGCCGACAAGCCGGAACCGTCTGACCCCGGGACGCGTTAGTAATCTCGGCCTGTCGTCAATTCATGGTTCCGCAGAAAACCCGGTCGAGTGCGCGACCGGAACGCTCTTCGGTTGGTTCCGCGCGGGATGCGGTCCGCGCAGCGGATCCTACCCGGCTTGCCTTCAAAGCAGCAGATAACTGTGGTCTGTCCCTGAGGTATCCCCACGAAATATTGCGCTAGATCAGCCGCATGCATAAGCGACGGCGGCCCCATGTGCCTGGCAGAGCCCGAAAACCCGCGGGTCTTGGCTAACCCGCTGATTGTTCGATCACGTTCGTGGGGATACCTCAGGGTCTGTCCCCGCCCGGCTTCACCGCTCGCTACTCGAGCGACGTGATGTCTCGTAACCTCTGCCAGTGCTCCGGGTAATCGCTGCATAAGTCGCGCAACGGCTCAGCAGAGTGATCGCTGAAATGGAACAGCCAACGGTTCAGGCCAAAATCTGAGAGTTCAACCATATCATTTGAGAGTTGCTCAAAGGCCGCTTCGGAAGCAGAGCCGTCATCAGACTTGGCGCTCTGCAGGAATGCCTCAACCACTTTGCAAAGATTGCGATAATACCGTTGCCTGCCGCTTGTGACAGCTTCTATATTCAACGGCAGAATGGTCGGATCAGTCGTAGCTTCACCCTTCGGATCGGAGCGATCAATATCCACCCGCCATCTTGCAGCCAACTCACCCGTCTCCGGAACGAAATCGACGAAAAGCCACGGCTCGTCGACCGATGGATCTATCAGCAGGGGCATACCATCACTGTCCATAGGAAACCTGTTTCCTTTCTTACGATTACAGCCAGCGCAGACGAGCAGCATGTTTTCCCATCGGAATGTTTTTTCGCAGAAGATTGCTTTCGGCCAGAAATGCTCAATGTCTGTCCCGCGCGAATCGTTGCAATACATGCACCGCTCTCGCTTACCCGCCATCTTTCGCAGAACACCAAACAGGTCATCCCCAATAATCGCGGTCTGTTGCGCGCACTTCCACTCTTTCTGAACATCACTGTTGCTGGCTTGTGCGCTCTTGCGGACCAGATACTGCTGAACCTTTCCTGAAAGCACTAGACGCTTCACTCTCCTCAAAACTCAGCCCTCCTCGACAAAAAAAGCCAGTTCCATCTGTTTCTCTCGTTCGTCGGAAGTCAGCGCAACACTCCGCTGCTTCACCTTCAGTCTTGAATACTCACGCCTTGCTTCAACGGCCTTCGGCGATCGGGTATACTCCAGATCGAACGCTGGACTCAGCAGGATAGTATCCGGCCGTCCAGCAACAATTCTTCGGTAATCCCCTTCGGATATCTGGAAAGGCTGCTGCCCCGCCCCGGGAGCAGGGAGAACAAAGATGCTGCCTTCATCCGCTTCCTGACAAATCAATGGACTATGGGTGGTAACGATAAACTGTATTTTTGGGAATAACCGCTTAAACCAACCGCCAATTTCCCTCTGCCACTCGGGATGAAGATGAGCGTCGATCTCGTCGATAAGAACAATTCCGGCATGATTGATAATCCCACCATCATCTATGAGCTTCTCGACGCCATATGCGTCAACCAAGTGACGTAGTAAGTCCATGACGAGAGCGGCTGCCGACCGAAATCCGTCACTCATATCGTGCAAGTCAAGACTGTTGCCGTCCGGGTGCTTCAGCCAAAGACCGCTCGAATCGACCCGGTCAACCGTGATTCCATTGGGAAAGAATGCATTATTCAGAACACCAAGAACAATTCTTAAAGTTGTACGCGCCTCTTCCTTGCCTTCTAAACCCTGATGGTTCAATTCTTTGAGCCACAGATCCGATTCGGCGAGTGTCGCATCTTCCCTGAACAGGGTAGCAAATCGAGCGACCTTGCCCCGCGTCGACATCAATCTTTGCGCCTCGGGAGAGTGCCCGTATAGACGGCGAAAAGGCCCATAGCCAGCGCAGAACCAACCCGCGGCAGTTTCGGACCAGGGGCCGCGGGTTGGACCCTTCATCTTTTTTCTTCGCCGATTAGCTACCTCCATTAGGGTCTTCCGCTGCTCTATGTAGAAGTCCAACTCAGACCAAAAGGCATCCTTATATGGACGCCCGCCTCGATCAAACCGATCCTCGTCGCCTGGTATGATTTCGACGGAAACCTCCCCTTTTGCTTGGCCGTCACGGACCCAACCATCCAACGACAACGTCAACGCTCGGGTCGCATCCGGTCCCACAAGCGCCATGGCAACAGCCCGAAGTAATGCGCTTTTTCCAGACGCATTATCGCCCGTAATCACCGTCCAACCGGCAAACTCTGGTGATCTTCGGCTCAGATCAAATTCCAGACTCGAGAATCCGCGGATCTCCTTAAGAATTATCTTGCGAATGTACATAGTGACAAGAACTCAAAACCTGGCCAACCGTGCGACACTTGCTCTGCCCAGAATGCTACGCTTCGCCCCGCCTGCATTCAAGCCATGCTCCTAGTGCGTAATAGGGGACCTACCACCATTATCCCGCTACGCTCCCCTACGCGATCAATGCAGAAGCCCGTCCACCCGCCGAGTGCCTTGGACATAGTAGCGGAGCAGGGACTCCAGCACCTGCATGGCCGTAGTCCGGTCCTCGATCAGCCCGCCATCAACGCCTCGATCGCCTCCGGGTCCTTAGGCGCCGCGGCGGAGAGGACCTCGTTACCGTCCGGCGTGATCAGCACGTCGTCCTCGATCCGGATGCCGATGCCCTGATAGGGCGCGGGGACCGCCTCGGTGGCCGGCATATAGAGCCCCGGCTCTACCGTCAGTACCATGCCCGGCTCCAGACGCCGCCATTCGCCGCGCTCCTTGTAGTGGCCCACGTCGTGCACGTCCATGCCGAGCCAGTGGCCGGTGCGGTGCATGTAATAGGGCTTATAGGCCTCGTCCTTGATCAGCTTGGCCGTCTTCTTGCCTTCGAGTATGCCGAGACGGACCAGGCCCTTGGTCAGGACCTTGAGCGCCGCCTCGTGGGGTTCGATCCAGCGGTTGCCGGGGCGGGCCTTGGCAATCGCGGCAAGCTGGGCCGCCAGGACGAGGTCGTAGAGCTCACGCTGGGGCGGGCTGAAACGGCCGTTGACCGGGAAGGTGCGGGTGATGTCCGAGGCGTAGCCGTGCAACTCGCAGCCGGCGTCGACCAGCACCAGGTCGCCGTCTTTGAGGGTCGCGCAATTGTCCACGTAATGCAAAACACAGGCGCGCGCCCCGCCGGCGACAATGGGCGGATAGGCCTGGAAGCGCGCCCCCGCGGCGGCACAGTGGCGCAGGAACTCGGTCTCCAGTTCGGATTCATTGCGGCCCGGGCGGCATAGCCGCATCAGCCCGCGATGGCCGGCGGCGGAGATGCGCGCCGCCCGGCGCATGAGCTTGACCTCGGCCTCGCCCTTGCGCAGGCGCTGCTCGTGCAGGAGCGCCTCGATGGTGACGAAGGTCTCCGGCGGGAGCGCGCCCTTGCGCACATTGGCCCGCACCTGGTTGACCCAGCCAAAGACGCGGGCGT
>Ga0247841_10007628_pt1 | contig 15974 bp, 12 predicted proteins | sample LaCruzMarch2015__2_FD_192410 | JGI IMG/M metagenome (GOLD analysis project Ga0247841, IMG submission 192410) | Freshwater microbial communities from meromictic Lake La Cruz, Castile-La Mancha, Spain - LaCruzMarch2015_18m | ecosystem: Environmental > Aquatic > Freshwater > Lake | place: Spain...
CTTCCACCTGAATTACCACCGGAGCTGCCACCGGAGCTTCCGCCAGAGCTCCCGCCTGAGTTACCACCGGAGCTTCCGCCAGAGCTCCCGCCGGAGCTTCCACCTGAGTTACCACCGGAGCTGCCACCGGAGCTTCCGCCAGAGCTCCCGCCGGAGCTTCCACCTGAGTTACCACCGGAGCTGCCACCGGAGCTTCCGCCAGAGCTTCCGCCAGAGCTTCCACCTGAGTTACCACCGGAGCTGCCACCGGAGCTTCCGCCGGAGCTTCCGCCGGAGCTTCCGCCGGAGCTTCCGCCGGAGCTTCCGCCGGAGCTTCCACCTGAGTTACCACCGGAGCTGCCACCGGAGCTTCCACCTGAGTTACCACCGGAGCTTCCGCCAGAGCTCCCGCCGGAGCTTCCACCTGAATTACCACCGGAGCTGCCACCGGAGCTTCCGCCAGAGCTCCCGCCTGAGTTACCACCGGAGCTTCCGCCAGAGCTCCCGCCGGAGCTTCCACCTGAGCTACCACCGGAGCTGCCACCGGAGCTTCCGCCAGAGCTCCCGCCGGAGCTTCCACCTGAGTTACCACCGGAGCTGCCACCGGAGCTTCCGCCAGAGCTCCCGCCAGAGCTCCCGCCTGAGTTACCTCCTGAGTTACCGCCGGAGTTACCACCTGAGTTACCACCTGAATTGCCGCCGGAGTTACCACCGGAGCTCCCGCCTGAGTTACCTCCTGAGTTACCACCTGAATTGCCGCCTGAGTTACCGCCTGAGTTACCGCCGGAGTTACCGCCTGAGTTACCGCCCGCGTTATTGCCGTCGGAGTTACCGCCTGAGTTACCGCCCGCGTTATTGCCGTCGGAGTTACCGCCTGAGTTAGAATTGTCAGGGGTATTAGCATTATCAGAGTTATTAGCTTTATCTGACTGTTTATCTTTATCAGAGGTATCACTTTTATCTGACTGATTATCTTTGCCAGAGTCATTACCTGTGCTAGTATCGCTGCTTGTACCCTGGTCCGGTGGGCCTTCTTTATTGGATAAGCGTGAGGTTGACGGCGAAGGCGTTGATGGAGCAGCCCCAGGAGTTACTGTAGTTTCTTGCCCGGGTGGAACAAAAACCTCATGACCTTGCGCACTTACCATCACGAGGCCTTCAGTTGTTTGTACAGTCGTTAATCCAGTTGGATTGACCTCGACGCTGAATACAGTACCCCTTACTAAAGCGTGAGCTGATGGTGTCAGAATTTCATAACGTGATCCAGGATCCAGTATTTTAGTAACGCGACTCAACGTCTTGCCTATCCATTGTTTTAGAACAACGATTGAAGGCCGCACTGTGGAACCTTCAAGTTGCAGAATCTCCACAGTGGTCTCTGGTTCAATGTCTAGAGTGCTACCGTTGAAAAAAGTGAACTGCCCCGACGATTGTGAGGATGTCTTTATAATGCTTTTAGCCTGTAATGGCATACCATCTACAACCGGTTCCCATGTATCTGACCCGGAAATCTGAATCTCGACATTGCCGGAAAGTATGCTGATGCTACCAGGAGCCGCTATAACAGGTTGTGGAGAGAATAAGTTAGCCGGTAAATATGTAATAACGCTACCGCCAATAATAAGAACCAGAATTAGTGCGCTTGCTAAGGATATCTCACTATATTGGACGATCGTCTGAGCTGCTGCTTTACAGGCCATAGCCAGATAATCATAGGCTGACTTGAGAGAGTATGAAGCAGATGGTTTAGCCCTATAAGGCGTGCGCTCTTTTCGGAGCACCTTTATCACACTGCGTTTTGATGCACTCCTGAACTGGGGCGAAGGCAAAATTTTTGGTTGGACTGTGATGAGCGTGGCAATCTGGAGCAGCGGCTTCAACTGTTCCCGCAAATGCGGATACGCAGCAAGGATGGTATCGATTGGATCTCCACTGCCAACACGCTTCAGACAGTCATCTAATGCACTTGATATCGATGTTTTCATAGATCTTACTCTCCACTGAACTTTCCCCGCAGAGCCACCAGCGCCCGCATCTGAGTTATCCTTATAGAGCCTTCAGTCTTTCCCAGAATCTCAGCGATCTGGTGGTTATCCAGACCTTCAATAAACTTCAGAATTATGACTTCCCGCTGCAGGTCGGTCAAAGTTGATAATGCGTTCATAATTTCTTCTTGTGTAAATTTATCCTCAACTTCTTGTTGCGGATCGTCAGCCTCAATTGCAATTCGATTTTTCAGCGTATTGTCTCTCTGGCTGCTACGATAATGGTCAATCATGTGATTATGTGCTATACGATAAATCCAAGATGAGAATTTTCGATCTCTCTGTTCATATTTACCCAAGGATTCCCAGACCTTGATGAACACCTGCTGAGTAATATCCTCTGCTGCCATTTTGTCTCTGACATGATAATAAATGTAACCGTAAATACGGTTGAGATAAATATCATAAATTTTCCCAAATGCTTTACGATCACCATCGGCAGATTTGGAGATTAAGTCTTTGAGACCGGCTTCGTCGATACCATAATCACCAACGGCCCCATCACCATTTTTGGTAATCCTACCTATATAACGGAAAAGGTTCATAGTTTGTTACACCTATATATAAAATAATGGTTTAACTGACAATTTGTAAAGTCCCTGCTTACGTCATGAATCATTTTTGATTGCTCCAGCACAATTGCTGTCGGCGAAACCTGTTACTTCGTATATAGTGACGGGTTCATGCTTGCCTTTAACGATCAGTGGCGTAAGTTGTTTTACTATGACTCTTTCCTTTATCAGTTCATAAGTATCGGCGCCAATCCATACTTTCCCACCCGGGACGATACCGGTTATCCTGTAAGCGATATTCACAGAGTCCCCAATAACAGAATACTCTAAACGGTCTGTAGAGCCAATGTTGCCGGCTATCACTTTCCCAGTGTTAATACCGATTCCGAAAAACATTTTTGGTAGCGTGGGTTCTCTTGCCTGTAAATCTTCAATAGCATGCTGCGTATCAATGGCTGCTCTTACCGCCAGGAAGGCGTGCTCTCTGCATATTGTGGGCACATTCCATACCACCATAACGCTATCGCCGCCGAATTTGTTGATCATACCTTCATATTTCGATGCTACCCCAACAACTGTGGAAAGATATAGATTCAGCGCTCCGACCAACTCATCCGGTTCAATTTTATCCGACATACTGGTAAAACCGCGTATGTCGGCAAACATGACTGTAGTATCATGTTGTTCACCTCCCAATTTTAGCTCCCCTTCATCGAGCGCCGACATAATCTTTCTCACTACCTGAGGTGGAACGTAGCGGCCGAATATCCTGGTTATTTCCTTTTTCTCCCGCTGAACTGAAGTAATGCGATACAAGGTCATACCAACAAAGGTAGACAGTAAGGCTACTGGTGGGTAAATCATGTTGAGGATGATACCTTGATCAAATAAGGAGAATGCGGCGAGTACGTATAATATGAAGACAAGTATTACAAAAAGCACCGCCCAAATTACTCGAAAACGAAGTGTTACTATGCCGCACAGCAGTGAAAAAATAAGTATTGTCACTAAGGTAATTGAATTGGGCGCCTGCCTCAGAAAATTCCCGGTCAGAACCATACGTATAGTCTGTGCGTGAATCTCTACCCCGCTCATTATTTTACCCATCGGCGTCCAGAATATGTCTCCGATCCCCAGGGCCGTGACACCGATAACAACAAGTTTATCTTTGAAGGTGGAGGGATCGATCTTTCCTTTCAGAACGTCCACGTATGATATCGACTCGATGTTTATTGGATTGCTTGTATCCGGAGCGGGCAAGTAGTTTATCAACATGCAGTGGATGTCATCGAGTGGAATCGACTGGTTATTTAACAGCATCACATTATCCAGAATATTAAATTTAAGAATCTGTGATTGCTGGCAATATTTTGCGGCAGAAACCAGAGACAAAGCCATCTCATAATCATCACCGCTGCGTATAACAACCGGCACCCTTCTGACAATCCCATCCTCGTCCGGGATTAAGTTTGCATGCCCGAGGGCCACGGCACCATCCGCAAGGATCCCCAGAGGTTTTATTATGTTTACGTAGTCGATTATATTATCGCTCTGCGAACGCCGCTGGTTCACCGATGTTCCCGTGAGAGGCAATATCACATTTCCCGCAGCTTTCTCGGACATCACTAATCTTTCATCATCAGGGGATGTCTCAGAGAAAAGGATATCGAATACAATTACCCTGGCATTTGCTTCCTTGAGTACATTTAAAACCTGCGCATGATAGAGTCGTGGCCACGATTGAAAACGGCCCAGCTGTTCAAGACTTTTATCATCAATGGTGACGATGATAATACTATCCTGTGTTTGTTTGCTTTGATCTTGAACAGATGCTTTAAAAAAGAAGTCAGTGCTTGTCAATTGCAGGCCATGAAACAGGTCGAATTGCAGGGCTATACAAAGGATAAAACCGATACATGCAGCGATGGTAAGACCGATAAAAAAACGCCTTCGCTTCCGTGATTTCATTGATTTGAAGTGCCAGTCATTTCCTGGTTCCCATGCTCATGCATTTAAATCATCCGTTATTGATAAGAGCATCTTAGCGTATTTATGTAATGATTAGCAATGTGAACATTTTAATAGTTGGATATATCCAACGGTTTACTGGATTATCAGGGGAATTTGTGACAGAGTGCTGTTGTCTTGAGAGGAGCGGTATACCAGCCTAACTACTGCCGCGACAGATTATGCCTCTTAATATTCACAGCTAACAGATTAGATTTAATGGTGGGCTCGGCAGGTTTCGAACCTGCGACCAATCGGTTATGAGCCGACCGCTCTACCCCTGAGCTACGAGCCCCCATGATCAGAACGCCCGTCGTTGCCGCAACGGCTGCCAGGCAATTTCATAGTATAGCACAGCCTGTTGTAGCAGTGAAGATACAGTATAATACAGCAGTTATTAATCTTAAAAGGAGATTGAGGGTATGAGACTTCAATGGTTGGGCACCGCCGGTTTCAAGATCGAAACCGATGATCAGGTTTTTCTCATCGACCCATACCTATCGCGTGTCCCGCTGTCCAGGCCGATACAGACCCTCAAGCCCGGGGACATCTCCGTGGCGGGGCAGATCTTTATCTCCCACGGCCATTTCGACCATCTTTCCGACGTGCCCGCCATTATGGCTGCGGGTAAATCGTCGGTTTATTGCTCGCAGACAGCAGCTGCCACATTGTTGCGGGAAGGCGTCAAAAGCGACCGCATACACGCGGTTACAGCCGATGGCGTCGATTATGATTTCAATGGTTACCGGGCGCAGGCATTTTTCAGCAGGCATGTTAAATTCGATATTCCGCTGGTCGCACGCACACTCTGGCGCATGGGACCGGCGGGCTACGGCCGCATATCCAACGCCGGCATATCCCACAGGTACCCGGTGGGCCAGGTTTTGAGCTGGCGCTTTACCATCAACGGCTACAGCATGCACCATTTCGGCAGCGCCGGTTCACTTCCGAAAGAGATGGAACGACTTGCAGCGAATCCATTGGACCTTTTGCTCGTGCCCCTGCAGGGACACACACGGATCTGCGACATCGCCCTTGAATACGTCCGCGTTTTAAAGCCGCGCCTGGTTATACCGCATCACCAGGACGATTTTTACCCGCCCGTTTCTACAGCCGTGGACATCAGGCCGTTTGTAATGAAAGTCTGTGACACTTGCCCGGGTACTGAGGTAAGGGTACTGGCGATGAACGAGACGATTGTGCTGTGACGCCAGACGCTACTGCGTACTCTCTTAAGACGCGCAAACCCTGTTGCGCCCTTCGCTCTTGGCCTTGTACATGGCGGCATCCGCCCTGGAGTATATCTGGCCGATGGTTGAATCATTTTTCGAAGATTCGACCAGCCCCACGCTCACGGTGAAATGGATCGGGACCCCCGTGCCTGCATGGAGTCTGCACTCGCTGCAGGTGTTACGTATGCGTTCAGCGATTTCCCCCGCCTCTGTTGTATGCGTTTCTATCAACAGAATGCAGAACTCATCACCGCCCGTCCTGGCGAAAACGTCCGACTGCCGAACATGCGATGCGACCAGTGAGACCAGCTTGAGCAGAACATTATCCCCCTCGCTATGCCCGTAGCTGTCGTTGATATTTTTAAAATCATCGATATCGATCTCCATCATTGAGAACGGTTTCCCGTACCTGACAAACCTGCGCAGTTCCCGCTCCCCCTGCTCGAAAAAGGCCTTGTGATTCAGTATGCCCGTCAGGCTGTCACGAGTGGCCGCCAGCCGCAGCTCTTCCTTTACATTTTCTTCTGCAACCTGAGTCGCGTACTGCTTTCGCCTGTACGAGTAGAGGTGATGCGAAATAATCAATCCGGCGAAGTTAATAAATACAAGTGATAGGATCTCCACCCTGATCCACGGGGAAGTCAATTGCTGGACATTTATCGCTAAATATACAAGGCAACCTGCAGTGAATAACAGTGCAAGTATCACACGATATAGCAGCCTGAACGGAATACCCAGGTAGATAACGACAAGGATTGCGAGGTCTGCCAGCGCATGCCCTGTATAGATGGCCGGCCTGGTGAATATGATGAGTATATTTAATGCCACCGCGAATAAACCCCAGATAAATATATTGTGATCGTAGCTCCCCGGATCTGTATTTCGGCGCACATACACAATCAAGGCGATGCTGTACAAGATGAAGATCCCGCGTAATATCATGAGGAAGCTAATCACGGCCGGCTGCAGCTCAAAGACGAAATCATTGGGTATAGTCAGTACGACAATTGCCGCCAATAGCAGGATTCCCACCGTAGCATGTTTGCTGTCATCACGCAGTGAATACAGCCGGTAACCCTTTTCCAACTCCCCGTCCAGCCGGCCATCCAAATTCGGCCATTTAAAGCGCAACATCTTCAAATCATCTACCCGTTAATAGCAGAATCAGGACAGCATATCACAATTAATTTATTAGCACAACGATATGTCGTAGAGGAACATAATGTGCGAAAACTGATATTAGTAATCTGCCCGAACGCGCAACAAGGATTTTTGGACCGTCTGCTAGTCCGGCTCATGAAGAGTACTTGACTGTGACGATAAAGATGACTACAATATGTAATTAGCACTCAAGATAATTGAGTGCTAATTTTAAGATTGATTACAGATCCCGGAGGGACCGATGCCGATATATCAATACTCGTGCTCAAAATGCAACACCAATTTTGAGCTCAGGCAGGGATTTAACGACGACAGCGTAGCGGCCTGCCCCAAGTGCAAAGGCGAGGCCAAACGTCGTTTTGTGCCCGTGCCCATCATTTTTAAAGGGTCCGGGTTTTATGTCACCGACAGCAGGAAACCTTTGGAAGCGCAGCAGTTGCCTGCCAAGCTGCCGGAGACGACCAAAGAGGTGACCGTGCCCAAGGAGTCCAAAGAGCCAAAGGAGTCTAAACAGCCCGAGCAGTCTAAGCCGTCTGCCAGCGAGGCTTCACCAACTTAATCCCATACTGCCGGTTGTTGATGACACTCGTTCCCCTGTGATAAACTCGGTATAAGTCCCTGTAGCTCAGCGGACAGAGCGGCTGCCTTCTAAGCAGCGGGTCGTGGGTTCGAATCCCCCCAGGGACGCCATCCAAGCTACAGGGGGCAGTTGCTTTTCCCACAATAGGCAATGTAGCGAAAAGTCGTAGTCACCCTTCCCAGAATCGTCTAAACTGTCAGTATGAGGGTTATAACGTGACTACCCTATCTGACGCTCTGGCGGCCTACCGTATTTTCGCTCAGGCCGAAGGTAAAAGCCCTAAAACCGTCAGGTGGATAACGTCCAGCCTCGGATACTTCAGCATCTTCCTCGGCAGCGAACATCAGGACATTGCAGCAATCAACGGCAACGACCTGCGAAGGTTCATAATCGCGCTTAAGGACCGACAGAAATTCGCCGATCATCCTTTCAATAAACCGCAGCAGACCAAGATTTCGATCCAATCGATTGAAACATACTGCCGCGCCATACGCGCATTCTTCGGCTTCCTCTACAGGGAAGGTTTTATTGAGTCCAATCCCATGGAGAAGGTCAAGCTGCCCAGGGTTCCGCAAAAGGTGGTGCCCACTTTCTCGGCTAATGACTTAGATAAACTTTTATGTCAACCTAATAAACAGAGTAATCAAGGCTTCAGGGATTATGCCATCATCCTGACATTGGTTGACACTGCCGTGAGAATAAGCGAGCTGGCCGAGTTAAAGCTTGATGACGTTGACTTTGAGAACGGCTATCTCAAAGTCATGGGAAAAGGCAGCAAGGAGCGTTTTGTGCCCTTTGGGCATAAAGTGGCTAAAGCACTATTCAAATATAAGCTTAAGCACAGAGCGGAGCCTGTTGGCACCGAAAATTTCTGGCTGCGTGCCGATGGCCGACCTCTCAATGCGGAACGCATGGAAAAGCTCATCAGCGGCTATGGCAGGAGCGCCGGCTTCAAACGCTGTTATCCGCATAAACTGAGGCACACTAGCGCTGTAATCTACCTGCGTAACGGTGGCGATCCATTCAGCCTACAGAAGAAGCTCGGACACACTTCGCTAACCATGACCCGCCACTATTCCAATCTTGCAGACTCCGATGTCAGAGCGCAACATCTACACTACGGGGTGGCCGACAGATTGAAAGGATAGTTGATTTATTCCAGTTCAAGGTCTGACGAAGCTTATCAGCTTATTAGATGAGGCTAAGGCGCTTCAGAAAAAAGGAACGACTTCTATATACCCGCAAAAATAACAGGTTCTTGTATAGGACATAACGATGACCTGCCCCCCCGAAAACGATACCAAGTAAAATGTCGTAAAAAGGGGGACTTAATGCCAAAGAAAGGGTACACTGGCCAGTCACGAAGCTTTAGTGCTGAGCCACTTTATTGCTCTGTTGGTTGCGCTAACATCTTTTCACTAGTCTCAATGATTTCCGTTAACTTTGTCGCCATGGTTTTTGCTTTCCCCGTATGGGTTAATATCGCCCGAATTAGACCTCTGTTGAGATTCTCATCGGTAGGGTATTTCTCTCTAGCCCCAATAAAGTCAGGCATAGCGGTCTCTAAGTCTCCACAAAGTAGGGCTGCTTCCGCTTTCGATGCGCTATTAACCGGGTCGTACAAATGTCCCATATACCCCCTTTCCGCTTCATAATCCCAAATAACCAGTTTGCTTGCTGCCTTTTCAAATAGATTTCTGGCAAGAACCAGTATTCGGTCAGTTTCAGTGACATATTGGTGAAACTGCTTCATCGCGTCTTTGTTGTAGGATTGTCTTAGCGATCCGATGATCCAATCTCTGACGACTTTTGCCACAGTCATTAGAGCGAAAGCGGCACTATAGTATGGAAGTGGGTGTAGTGTATCAATTTGGATTACTTCAGAATATTGTCTGAGTGCTTCGTTAATGTTTGCACCAGCTAGTTCAATATCTCCAACAAGGCAGCCGCTTCTAACATGTTCAGGGTCAGCCACAAAAGATCGTCTAGCGAAATCTTCAGCAGCTTTGAGATTACCGAGGACAAGAGCGCATTCTGCGGCTCTTCTCAGAAGGTAGGGATTTTTATTGTCAATTTCGAGTCCTCTTTTCGCTTCTTCAATAGCTCGTTTCCAGTCTGCCCTTTTTGTATCCATGTTCCAATGGGTGTATTCATAAGTTCTTATTACGAATGATGCGACCTTTGCCCATTGTATAAGTTTACTAATCATGACTTGCGAGGTTGCTTCCTTCGACTCGTCTATCATCTCTTGGATACATTTGCAACTGAAATCATAGACCCATGCTCCTATTCTTACTTTGACACCATCTCTTTCCATGGTCAGCGGCAATAAACTGTTTATTTCTGTGGGAATCTCCCTTAGCAACCGAATCTCCTTTTTTCCCAAGAAGTGTGGTATTAGAACCGCAAGCATTGGGCGCTTGCCTATCAGTCCCACCAAAATGTCGTCCCTACTAATGCCTGTTGTAGTGAGGAAGTGAAGAAGGGAACCTTCAATATTTAAAAAAGCCAGCTGTTTTTCTAACCAGTATGCGGTTTCTTGACTTGCCTCTGAGTCTATGTCCGACAGAGCTGAGAAAAGGACGAAAGCTAATCGCAGCGTTGAAGGATGAGAGGATGCGGGTATATCTAGTTTGCCGAGCGCATCTTTGACTTTAATACAGAACTCTTTTTCATCTAGAACGACATACTTGGAAAGCGCAGTGCTAGTTTCTAGCGTTTTTATAGCCAACTTCTCTCGTTGTATTATTTCGCCTGCGCAAAGACCAAGAATTTGGATAGAGAAGTAATGTTGCTTGATTAAATTGAGCGCACGTTCCTTCTGATCGTTGGTTAAGTTATCATAGAATAAACCAATATATATTGATCCGTTAGGCTGAGCTGTATCTGGATTGAGAGTTGGCAATGAGATGGCGCCATTGACTTTCTCCCTATCCCAGAAGCTTATAAGCCCTTTCTGTGTACCCTTTACATCTTCAACCATTGCGCCACAATTGGCTAAAAACACCGCACCCGAAAGGAACTGCCCTGGTTTAAGCTCCTCTTGGATAGCCCTCAAATTCCATGGCTCGCTGCTACTACTTGCCCAGATCCGTAGGACGTCCTTCCCATCGGCATCATCGCTTTTATGAACGAGCATATCACAGAAACAACGTAAACCTGTCTCTTCAGATATTACTTTCGCTATCAATCTGTTTAAAGAGAGAAGCATGAGATTAGGAATCTGCGTGAATATCAGGTTGGTCTGACCTTCCGGCGCGGTTAATTTTACGAGGTCTGCCTTAACTTCTGGCCAATGTACTGCTGCGGCTTTAAGCAACTGAACAAACGGCTCACTTGCTGATCCCTCAGGATTGTTACATATATTCATGGCCCTGTCCCTAATGGCAATCAGTATTTTTCTATAACTTGGGTCATAGGAACATGGCCCAATATTTAATACTACACACTGCTGCCCGACCATGAATTCGAGCCTTACGTAGCTCCTGTTATCCAGTTCGTAGTCTTCAGGCTTCCCAATCAGGTAGACCTCTCCATTCTCACCAGTTGTAGCCCAAGTGCAATCGCAATTTTGTGCAAGGTCTCTCTTGATATTCTGAGCCAATTCTACTGCACTTATAATGATGGGTCTTGCAGGAGCTGATCGTCTGTACTTTATATATTCGACGATTATGTAACAATCCTGTGACAATTTGTCAATTGAACCCAGTTGGGATACAACATATCCTAGTATCCTGGGAATAATTATGCGCTCCGCTCGGCTGACACCTATTTGTGTCTGGGTGTCCCACAGGTTAGGCTTGTCTATTTTTTTATAAAACGCTCGGGCTTCGTTCACAATATCAGAGAAATTGCCACCTTCGTTTTTAAGCTCGAAACATGCCAGCAGTAGCGCTGATTGTACAGAACTAAATCTGGCACGCTTACCTTTGTCATTATGCTTATCGCGCCAACCTAGACGTATCGCTAAATCGAGTAACCAAGACCGCCCTGGCTTTGCACTGCCCTGTTCTTCTACCCATTTATTGATTTCGTCAGTACTCAGTGAATCATGTCCGAAGCGATCCCTAATTTCTTGAAAGTACGCCTTATAAAAGGAATTCACATCCTTTTGCTTTGTGGCCATTGCGCACCTCCGGTTATGCTAATTGATTGACCCTACCTCATTGATAATACTGCTTAAAATACTGCAAGTAAATAGCAAAGTGGAGATTACTCGTCGAATATTTACGACGAATTAGTCAGAATCACAACTATATTTAACACAACGTTTCGTTTGGCCAAACTCATCTCAAGATAGATTGAGTGACGATAAAGAAGCACCGTAAATGAATTGAATTTAGAATTAATACTATTTCGTCGACAAAACTACATCAATAGATTTCAATATGCGATGGAATTCAATAAATATAGTATTAAAATTGAATTATCAAGAAAAGGAGGTTACAAATAATGAATACTTACATTGCTAGAGTGGACGAGGTAGATGCCCTGTGTCAAGGTCTAGAGCATTATATTGTAGATTTCTACAGTAAAGCCTTTGATTATTACAGGCTCACAGGACATGATGTGCTTGAGCATCCGGACAAGCAAGATTTGGTTATACAAAGAGTCCGGGCTTTGGGGGTTGTTCAAAACATTAAAGATGAACGGGTTCAACTAGAGTGTGAATTAGTTCAGATATTGGATATTCTCGATATGCTACATTTGCAGTGGCAAGCAGTTAAATGTACGCATTTCATTACGCAGAATCGCTGGGAAGAGTGTTGCCAACAAGCTAGAGCGCGTTGCCTTGATATTCTTGAGATAACTCCATTGGGTCGCATTCAATTACGCCACTTCCAATTAGACGAGCTGTTAAAGCGTGGCCTTCATTTTGAACTGTAGCGATAGAACGGCAAGATGAAAACTCGTGATTTTAACCTAGCGAATAAGGTGCCAGTAAATGAGGGCAAAGTCTCTTCCTCCTGATAAGACCAAAGACGGTGCTGTGCGTGGTTTGGTCGCAATTATATTGTTAATTATTTTTGGCTTTGCCATTATTATTTCTCTTATTTATGGCATTATATCGGGAGATTTTAATGCAATGGAAAAAGTGTCACTCGCATTGGGTGGCCCGATAGCGTATGTGCTTGGTTATTATATGGGTCAGCCTGGCTAGAGTGATTGCATGAGTAAGAACCGCATATTCTCCCAAAGGTAGAAGATCGAATCTGTCGATGACATTGTTCAGGTTGAGTCAATGAGCTCCGATTAAGAAATCGTCTTTGAAACATACTATTGAACAAGTAATAGATAACTGTTCAACTTAAGATTGGGGACCTGTAAAATTTCATACTATCCTGAAAGCTGGATGACCTTGTATATCTCTGTACCATTCCCAAGCTATCCCAGCACCCTAATTCCTTTATGATCATAGAATCTATGCCAGCTTTCCCTAATAGCACCGCAAAGGTACGCCGGAAGGTATGTGGATTATATGTAAGTCCGGTCTTCGCTTCAAGGCGTCTCAGCATAGTCAAGCTGAAACACAAGGCTGAGCCCATTGACACGGAAAATTTCTGGCTGCGTGCTGATGGCCGACCTCAAATTCAAGGTCTGACGAAGCTTATCAGCTTATTAGATGAGACTAAGTCGCTTCAGAAAAAAGGAACGACTTCTATATGCCCACAAAAATAACAGGTCCTTTTATTGGACATGACGATGCCCTGTCTATCACTGATCTCGCTGGGTGATTCTATCGTCTGATAGGCCTGGCCCTCAAATCTTTCATCTCGCATCCAAGTGTGGTCGTCCTTTATGCACAATGCGTAGGCCTCAGCCTGTATGGGACTGCTAGGCTTCATTACCAGATTATTCTCAGTTTTTATCCAGGCGTCAACAGCTTCTTTCAAGTATAGATGTTTCTTAATTCCAGGCATCCTTCCAGGTATGATCCCCTTGCGTCCAAGTCGCTTGACAGACTCTTGGCTTTCCAAATTCAGTATGTATCTGAGCTCTTCTACGGTATAATGACGCCGCTCAGTATCCTCTACGTTCTTCAGCCTTTTCTCCTGGCATGGGGAGCACAACGGTCCTGGGTTACCCTCTCGAAGACTAGCGCCACATTCTACGCATTTGCGCTGCATTGCAGAATCCCACTATGATCAACTGCCGCCTGAAAAAGGTTCAAAATATTTCAATAATCACAGGGTACTATACGTATTTGCTCAGTGTTATCCTGTGCTTCTTTTCGAAGTTGACGTCTCATATCTCTAAGAAGGCTAACAGTTCGATCATTAAGAATGTCAGTTATCATTTGAGATAGAGAACGCAGATGATCCAAGTTTAACGTTTTGAGGTACTTTCTTACCTCAGCATAGTTCTGAGGGAAGTAAATAGGTTCCACTTGCTGATGCACAATTTTGATTTCGCTCTGCTTCGTTTCTATAGCAGCTTCAAGATCCGCCTTCGCCCGCTTCAAATCATGAATCTGCTTCTCTAATTGAACTATAACTTTCTTCTTTTGAGCAACGCTCTCATCAAGAACAGCGATTTCTTCCTCAACACGTGTTTTTTGGCGTACTAAAGCTCCAATATCAATGCCTTCTTGTTTTCTTACCAAGCCGATATCGCGGAGGCTTACTCTGAGTTCGTGAGCTATTTCACGGGTAGTCCAACCCTGCCGCAGGAGTTTCCTTATTTGAGTAACTTTGCTGATCATGACGTATCTAATTTAACCGCCCGATACCATTGATTTCACTGATACCATTATACCGCTACAGTCGCAGATGCGACGGTCACGATACTCAGGTGGTTTCGTCAACGGGAGACACAATTAGGCAACAGCCGAAGTAGTCAAGGACAAGTAACTACGAGTGATTGAAATTCAGCAAGGCTAATTCCTGCAACCCATTTTCTTCCGACTTGATTCAGAGTATAATCTCCTCAAACGATCAATCGAAGTTGATGCGGAAAGATTGGTGAGGCAGTATGCTGACCTACTGGCTGAGCGTCTACGTCAAGAAGTCTGGGCATGAGTCTATTGCGGCGGGCGGAATGAATTCGAGATTTCCAAGTAGGATGAGAGGACTGATCAAGTCGAGACTTGCCGCGGACGGAAATAGTATATATGGAGTTAGCGCTAGTTGAAGTTTAGGGTGACGTTTGAGGCGTTCAGCCTTGCTTCTGTTGGATTTACCTGGCTAGGTGGTGGGATCCTCATAAATGATGTCCTGGCCATGGGTGTTGGTGGGATTATCATCCTTGGTTCTTTCATATTACTAATCTGTTCCTTTCGAACAGAATGGGCATCCAACGCAAAGTCGATAATTGACAACCATATATTCTCTTATTTCACAATTGTTTACGGTGCTGTTGCAATAGCCGCCTTGGTGATCGTGTTTTCGGATCCTCAGAATCTAACGACAGTCTATTGGGTTCTCTATAGCCTAGTCATCTTTTTTATCATTGCCGTTATATCAATGGCATTCGATATAGTATTAACGTTGGTTCAATCCTTCAAACGGTTTGTTAGAGCTAACGAGGAAAATGGAAATAGATTGAAGCTGCTATTTCTGTGGGCAAAAGCAAATAAGAAGATCATACTAGTTTTGTGTTCCATTATCATATTAGTACTTGTTCTTGTTTATAAACTCATACCGATCGGAAGTGAGACTGTGAAACTAGTGTTAGTTATTGTGCTCTCTTGGCTATCGTCTTTGTCAGCTGATAACATCAATTTAGGGGCAAGTCTCGTTGCATTGTTGGCCTTTGTTGTTTCCATGGTGACTCTAATTGTTACAAGGAGGCAGCTCGATCTGCTGCGAAAGCAAGTATTTGGACAGCTGTATGATAAGGCTCAAGTCGACACTCTAACATTTATCTTACCTGAGAAATGGAAATGCAAAGATTATGTATTTAAACAGACTGATGAGGAAATAAACTACGGAATTAAAGTAGTGATACCCATTGGCCTAGATTGCGTTTTGTACGTTCGTTGGAAATGGACGGCCGCACACAGTTTTGTAGCATATGACATTGGAATTAAGGATCCAAAACCGGACTCCCTCAAAATCGTTGGTTTATTATCCTCGTTTGCGCAGCAGATCATGGAAGCGCCCGTGAAACAACTTTATCAAGATTGGCACGGGGCGTGGCACACTGAGTTCGCTATTCCTAGAAAGATGTCCAAAGGTGACTATTTCATTGTTCCGTTAACCGTGAGAGCTAGCAAAACCGGCTCGTATACTCTCTTTATCGAGATTAGAGTTGCAGAAGCTCCTAATTATTTTGGTGAATTGACTATTCAATGCATTGACCAGCCAGACGCGTGGGCAACGGAGCATTGGACTGACGATATACTCAATAATGATTAGCCGTCCAGTCGTACTAACCTGTTCAGTCGAATTGCGTGTGAATCTGCGGTTACTGAACAGGAATGGTATTAAGCGAAATTTCATTTAGCTTAGAGGGGAGG
>Ga0247841_10007629_pt1 | contig 15973 bp, 11 predicted proteins | sample LaCruzMarch2015__2_FD_192410 | JGI IMG/M metagenome (GOLD analysis project Ga0247841, IMG submission 192410) | Freshwater microbial communities from meromictic Lake La Cruz, Castile-La Mancha, Spain - LaCruzMarch2015_18m | ecosystem: Environmental > Aquatic > Freshwater > Lake | place: Spain...
CTACAGTAGCTAACACTTGGACAAGCCCCAACCACTTTTCAGGAAAGGGCCTTGCGACCAAAAAGTACTGGTCGACAGCCGTCCAAGCGGCCCATACAGCGGCGGTGTCACACACAAACCCGCCAAACCACTGCCCAATAGTCGCTCTGAATCGCATTGCTAACGATGCGATCAGAAGCCCAATTACAAACAAACCGAGCTGGTATACGAGATTCAACAACGCCTCACTAGACATTGCTCACCTCCCCATTTGGCATCAGCCAGAACTGCGCTATTTATATCACATATGTCTCAATGTGTCAATAGTTTCAAGATGATATTTTTATAAAATTGGTATAACAACTAGCAGCATGGAGCTAGTGGTTTCCCCTAGGGTATATCTTAAAAGCGCCGTTTTAGGCGCTTTTAATGTGTGATGCATTTATTTTAATATTTTACTTCCCGCAACATTTCTTATATTTTTTTCCTGATCCGCATGGACAGAGATCATTTCTACCAACTTTATCGCCATTTTTCACCTGAGATTTTGGACCGGTTTGATACTCGCCCATTTTTTCATAGACCGATTTACCTTTTTGGCGAATAGTAGTCGTCACATTGGTATTATTTTGATCATTTTCAGCTATAGGCTGATCGGCCTCTGGCCGAGATTTTCGAGTTTCGGATTTTTCCTGTTCGATCGCTCCGATCGCATCAGGATCCGGTGCCTTATACTCAAGCGGTTTGCGCCTCACTGTCGTAACTGCCGGCATTTGAACTTCAACCTTAAAGATCATTCGAGCCACTGAGCTTTCAATGTTTCCCAAGAGAGATTGGAAGAGCCTGTAAGCTTCTTGTTTGTATTCGACCAAAGGATCTCGTTGACCGTAACCTCGAAGGCCGATGCCTGTACGTAATTCGTCCATCGTCGTTAGGTGCTCTACCCAGAGCATATCAATCGTTCGAAGATAAACCGCCCGCTCAACATTTCTCATCACTTCCGGGCCAAATCTTTCTTCCCGTTCTTTATATAATTTACGAGCTGCTTTTTTTGTCTCTTCAATGTCCAAAGAAGCCGGAACATTTGACTCCCCAAGCAATGTACCAAGTTCTATTTTTGCCTTTTCTTTGTCTTCTCCGCCAGCTGGCGGATTCAAGTTAACAATTGCATCAATTTCATCGTCGATAATTCCCAATATCTCGTCTTTAATCGTCAAAGGCTCTTCAATATTACTTGTCATCCCGACCAACGTGGAGGGATCTTTAACAGGAGATTTCTCCGCCCTCGAGGAATCTCGAGGAGTCGAAATGACAGAAGGGGAGGGTGACTGCCTTTCATCTTCAACCAAATTCCCTTCAAGAATTTTTCTTCGTTTTCGATAAATAACTTCTCTGTGTTTGTTCATTACATCATCATACTCAACAAGATGTTTTCGAATGTCAAAGTTGTGACCCTCTACTCTTCTTTGAGAAGATTCAATCGAACGTGAAATCATTTTATTTTCAATCGGCATATCTTCTGGCAGACCTAAAGTATTCATCAGATTCTTCATTCTGTCGCCACCAAAAATACGCATTAGATCGTCGTCCATCGAAACATAAAACTGGGATGCACCCTGATCGCCTTGTCGACCGGCTCGGCCTCGAAGCTGATTGTCGATTCTTCTGGATTCATGACGCTCGGTACCAAGAACAAAAAGTCCGCCCAGTTCAACTACACCTTCACCAAGCTTAATGTCGGTACCTCGACCAGCCATGTTTGTAGCAACCGTAACCGCTCCCTTTTGCCCAGCTTTCATAACAATTTTTGCTTCGCGTTCATGGTTTTTGGCGTTCAAAACTTCATGCTTAATTCCCGCCCGCTTAAACATTTTTGAGATCAATTCATTTTTCTGCACAGAAACAGTACCGACCAAAACCGGCTGGCCTTTTTCCTGCAAACCTCTTACCTCATCAACAATTGCTTTCAATTTACCAACTTCATTCTTGTAAATCCGATCCGGAAGATCCTGTCTTGTAACTGATTTGTTAGTTGGAATTTCAACAACATCAAGTTTGTAGATCTTATAAAATTCTTCCGCTTCAGTCGCGGCAGTACCGGTCATACCGGCTAGTTTTTTGTATAGTCTAAATAAATTCTGGAATGAAATTGTCGCCATTGTCTGCGACTCTTGTTTAACCTCGACTCCTTCTTTCGCTTCAATCGCCTGGTGGAGCCCCTCAGAATAACGACGCCCAACCATCAAACGGCCGGTAAACTCGTCGACAATGACAATTTCACCGTCTTTTACGATATAGTCTTTGTCTTTTTTGAATAATGTATGAGCCTTAAGGGCTTGCTCTAAATGATGGACCATTGAAATTCCACCGGCCTCGTAAATGTTCTGGACGCCAAGCAGTTGCTCCATTTTCTTGATTCCAGCGTCCGTCAAAGTAGCCACCCTATCTTTTTCATCAATAATATAGTCATCTTCAGACTTTAGTTTTGGTATTAGTCCAGCAAATTGCTGGTACAAACTCGCCGATTCTTCTGCTGGCGCCGAAATAATCAAGGGAGTTCTAGCCTCATCAATTAAGATTGAGTCCACTTCATCAACAATTGCATAGTGCAAACTTCTTTGAACGCAATGCTGCAAAGCCGGCGCCATATTATCTCGCAAGTAATCAAAACCAAACTCATTGTTTGTGCCATAGGTAATATCGCAGGCGTAAGCCTCTGTTCTTGAACAAGACTCCAAATTACTGCCATCACACTCCGAATAGTGCTTATAATCTTTTTTCTTTACAAATCTATGCGACTCCTGATTGTTTTGAATAATACCCGTTGAAAGCCCTAAAAAGTTGTAGGCCTCGCCCATTCCTTCGCCATTCAATCGAGCCAAATAATCATTGACCGTGACCAAATGAACACCGCGGCTAGAAAGAGCATTTAAATACAAAGAGAGGGCAGCCACAATAGTTTTTCCTTCACCGGTCTTCATTTCAGCAATTTTACCCTGATGCAAAACAATACCACCCATAAGCTGCACATCAAAATGACGTTCCCCCCAAACACGCTTCATCGCTTCTCGCATAACAGCAAAAGCTTCGGGAAGAATCTCCTCTTTAATCTTATCTTCCTTATTGTAATCACCTTTGGCTTCAAGAAGTTTTTTTCTAAACTCTTCTGTCTTATTTTTCAGTTCTTTATCGGTTAGTTTCTGAAGAACTGGCTCAAAAGAGTTAATTTCATCAACTTTAGATCCTAGTTGTGAAACAACTTTTTTATCAGCATAACCAAATATCTTATCTAAAAATGACATGATTTCCTTGTATTGTCGTATGACCTATTATTCCTGCTCTTCTTCCTGAATACTAACTTTTTTCTTTCCCTTAATTCTGAGTACTCCCATTACCTTTTCCCATCTTAAGCCACCGGTTTTCTTATTCCTGTCAGTCTTTTCACGATGAAATTCTTGGAGCTTTCTATCAAATCTTTTATTTGCGATAGCAAAGGCTCTCATTAGCCGATTATTTGCTTCTTCAATATAGACTTTTTCCTTTCCAAAAGTGGCACTCAATTTCACAACCTGATCAATCCCGCCCTTTTCTGGACTTGTTTCATCACATAAAATTACATCGACGATCAATTCTTCATCAGGAATATATTTTTTAACCTTCAAAAGTTTCTTTTGCATTAAAGACTTTTGCTTGGCTGTTATAATTACACCTTTTGTATGAAACTCAATTTTCATAATTACCTCCTATTAATGCTTACTTGCTTGAAATAATTTTGACCTGTCATTCTGAAGCCGATTTTAGGCTGAAGAATCTAGCGAAGCGTGCGGCCTTCGGCCTAGATCCTTCACTTACGTTCAGGATGACACCAAGTCTTTTCTTTTAATCTCTTTAAATCCTAAATACTTATGCAAAACTTCCGGAATTTCTATACTACCATCTTTTTTCTGAAAATTCTCTAGTATTGCAATGATTGGTCTTGTCATCGCAATCGATGTGCCATTAATCATATGCAAATATTTTTTTACGCCATCTTTGTTCCCCGAAGGGGACCCTTTGGGTTGATATTTAATATTTAAACCACGAGATTGGTAATCAGTGCAATTTGAAGTCGAAGTAACCTCAGCCCAATCGCCAAGTTTTCCTTCCTTGCTCGGTTTCCCCGGCATCCAAGCTTCCAAGTCGTATGTCCTATATGATGGCGCACCCAAATCCGCAGTACAATGGTCAATAACACGAAAAGGAATTTTTAATCCCTCAAATATTTCTTTTTCAATTTCCAATAGTTCCTTATGTGCTTCTTCCGATTTTTCAGGAGTCACATATTCGAACATCTCTACTTTAGTAAACTGATGTACCCTGAAAATTCCCTTAGAAAACTTTGAATAAGCTCCGGCTTCCGTTCTAAAACAGTGTGAAAGCGCAACATATTTCTTTGGTAATTCTTCTTCCTTCAATACCTCGTCTTTGTGATAACCACCCATCGTAATTTCTGCCGTTCCGATCAAACTTAAATCTGAATTTTCGATATTGTAGACTTGTGTTGATTCGCCGCGTGGATTGTAGCCCATTTTGTCTAAAATATCCCTCTTAGCTAAGTCGGGAGTGATTATGGGAGTAAAACCATGCTTCATGGCAACATCAATAGCATAATGAGTTAATGCGAGCTCTAGAAGCGCAACTTCATTTTTAAAGTAGAAAAATTTTGCTCCCGAAACTTTTGTTCCTCGTTCAAAATCTATAAGGTCTAATTTTTCAGCTAACGCCACATGATCTTTTGGCTCAAAATCAAATTTTGTCGGTTTTCCGCCAGCTGGCGGATTTTCCTCTAAAATGACGTTATCATCCTCATCCTCACTAACTTTAACCTCTGGATGAGTTAAGTTTGGCACCTGCAAAAGAAGGTTTTGAAATTTTTCATCAATAGAGCTCAGTTCTTTTTCAAGCTTCTGGATTTCATCACCGACTTTTTTCATTTCCGCGATTTGTTCCGGAGTTGGTTTTGTTTTTGAAGCAGTGTTTCTTTTAGCCCGCAATGTATCAATTTTGGATTCCAGTTCTTTTTTCTTTTTATCTAGCTCCAAGAGTTCGTCGATATCAACATTGGAAAGCCTGTTTTTAGCATTCGTCTTAACTAACTCCGCATTTTCTCTAATAAATTTTATATCTAACATAGAGCTCCTTCGGAGCAATGATCATTGCTCAATTCTCAATTATCAATAAATTTTCAATGATCAATTTTCAAATGGTAAATTAATGAAAATTGATAAATGGTAAATGACAAATCACTTGTGGTCTGGTCTCATCAACGGGAACATTTGGGTTTCGCGAGCTGACTTATCAGCTAAAAATGAGAACAATCTCTCTGAAAAACCAAAACCTGTTGTTGGCGGCATGCCGTACTCCAAAGCTTCAATAAAGTCTGCATCGTGCATTTGAGCTTCCTTGTCGCCAGCCTCGCGCATCTTGGCCTGTTCCTGAAATCTTCCTGCCTGATCTTCTGGATCGTTTAACTCCGAGTAACCGTTACCCATTTCAGAGCCAGCCAAAATCACTTGATAGCGCTCGACTAGCTTTGAATTATCCTCTTTTCTCTTCGCCAATGGAGATACTTCCACTGGATGATTTATCAAAAATACCGGACCAGCAATTTCTTTTCTAATTTGTTTCCAAAGCGTATCAATCAAGCGTCCTCGACGATCAGCAGGATTAAATTTAACTTTAAGCTCGGAAAGCTTATTTTTAATCTCTTCGTCAGTAGCTGCTAGAACATCAATGCCCTGCTTTGACTTAATTGTCTCCACATAATCAATTTTCTCCCATTTTCCGCTTAAATCAACGTCAAATTCGCCAGCTGGCGAACCGATTTTGAATTTTTGAGTACCGAAAGCTTTTTCGGCAATATATTTATACATATCTTCGACTAATTTCATCGAATCTTCATAGTTAGCGTAAGCCCAATAAAATTCCATTTGAGAGTAATCCTGCAGGTGCTCTCTGGAAATACCCTCATTTCTAAACTGACGGCCTATTTCAAAGGTTTTTTCAAAACCCCCGACCATCAAACGCTTTTGCCAAAGTTCACCCATTGAAATTCGCAAATATACATCAATATCTAATGCGTCATGATGAGTAATGAATGGATTTGCATCCGCTCCGCCAGCTGTATTTTCTAGTGCAGGAGTCTCAACTTCCAAAAATCCTCTTTCAACCAGAAAATCTCTGGTTGCCTGCCAAAACTTCGCTTTTTTAATAAACATTTCTCTGGATTCTGGACTAATGGCAAATTCTAAATATCTTTTTCTAAATTTAGTTTCCTCATCCTGAATTCCATGACGCTTTTCAGGAAGCGGTCTCAATGCTTTTGACAATATTTTTAAACCGGAAGCCAGAACAGAAGTTTCTCCAGCTTTGGTCACGAAAACAGTGCCGGAAACCTCAACGAAATCACCAAGATCAAGCATGGAAACGAGATTAAAATCCTTAGTTAATTCATCTGCTTTCAAGACTGCCTGCATCTTTCCTGATTCGTCTGCAATGTCCGCAAAAACAAGCTTGCCATGGCCGCGAAGTGCCATCAGACGTCCAGCAATAGTGACTTTCTCTTCAGAAGAAATGAGCTCTTTTTGCTCATCCAATATTCCCTTAGAAGAATGATCTTTGCCAGATTTTGAAGGATAGGGATTTAACCCCAATACTTTTATCTCAGCCAGTTTCTTTTTTCTAAATTCAATTAGTTCTTTTTCAGTTGCACCTAAATTATTGTTCATATGCACTCCAATTTAAAATTTAAAATTTAAATTCAATTTAAAAAATTTAAATATTTAATGATCAAAAACATTCTAAATTCTAAATTGAAAATTCTAAATTTCCTTCGACTTCACTATAGCATAAAATCATTTCAAGACAAATGATAGTTATTGTGACAATGATGTCATTGCGAGGTCGCCAAGCGACCGTGGCAATCTCTGAAGATTAATCGCAATAGATTGCTTCGCGAAAACGCTCGCAATGACATAAAAAATACCCAAGCGATTAGTCATTGGGCATTTTTAAATTTATAATATCGTGTCATCCTGAACTTGTTTCAGGATCCCAAAAGATGCTGAACTAAATTCAGCATGACAAAGAATGTTAAGCAATATTAAGTATCTTGTATTCTGTTTTTCCGCCAGGAGTTGTCACAGGAACTTTGTCGCCAACCTTGCGGCCAGATAAGGCAAAACCAATAGGAGAATCAATTGAAATTCTGCCATTAAGCGGATCAGATTCATCTGATCCGACAATTTCAAATTTCATTTTATCGCCATCATTCTCAACTTCAACGACAGCACCGGCTTCTACGATATTGCTTGCATGTTTTTCTATAACTTGCGCATCTTTAATTTTTTGTTCCAGCTTCAAAGCTCTGCCATACAAAAACGACTGCTCATTTTTTGCTTCATGGTATTCAGCGTTTTCAGATAAATCACCAAGATCTTTTGCCTCTTTGATTTTTACAGCCACTTCTTTGAGTTTAATGTTCTTGATTTCATCAAGCTCTTTTTTAAGTTTTTCAAGACCTTCTTTGGTTAAAATGTTGCTCATAGGAACCCCCGAAATAAAATAAATAATACACAAGTACATAAACCTTGTGCAGATTAACAATTAACACCAGAATACTACCTTATTTGACCAATTTTTGTCAATGGTGCACGCAACTATGTCATTGCGAGCCATCCAGTTCTTACTGGAGGCGAAGCAATCTTTGAATAAAATAGATTGTTTCTTCATCCGCCAGCTGGCGGACATGATATCGCAATGACGCCTTATGGTTATCTCGTAAAGTAGTACTGCAATATCTCTTTTGCTACCGGTGCGGCGATTTCGTGGCCGCCGCCGCCGCCATCAATTAACACCACAATGGCGATCTGAGGGTTTTCATATGGTGCATAACATTCAAACCATGCATGAGTTTTTTGATTATTTAAAAACTGGGCTGTGCCGGTTTTTCCAGCCACTGAAACAGGCAGATCGTTCAAATTTTGAGCCGAACCACTGGTGATGGTCAACCTCATTCCTTCTTGAATAGTCTTAATAATATCAGAGCTAATAAAATTCTCTTTCTCTACTCTTGGCCCAAACTCTTTAACAATATTGCCTTCCTGATCTTTGATTTTTTGAACAAGCTGAGGCTGCAATAACGTCCCCCCATTCGCGATAGTGGCAGTTGCCCTTAACATTTGAATTGGAGTAACCAAAAGATCACCTTGACCGATCGATACATGATAAGTATCACCAATATACCAAGGTTCATTTTTAACCTTTTCCTTCCATTCCGGATCAGGAAGCAAACCTTCCGCTTCGTTGGGCAAATCTACTCCCGTTTTTTCTCCCAGACCAAAAAGTTCCCAATATTTATTAATACTATTAATGCCGATCCCCTTTATCTTGTCGTAACCTCCACCTATGCTGTAAAAGAATATGTTATTTGATTCCGCGATTGCCGTTTCAATGTCAGTAACGCCATGATCCTTCCAATCTGGAAAAGTATATTCGCCAATTTTTATTTCCGAAGGCGTATCAAATGAAGTATTAGTTGTGATTACTTTTTCAGACAAACCAGCCGCCGCCATTATAATTTTAACAATTGACCCCGGAGGATAAGTACCCTTGGTTGCTCTGTCAAACATTGGATGGGATTCATCGTTAATTAATTTCTGATAATCGGCGGAGGATATCTGGGTTGAAAAAAGATTGTTGTCGTAATCCGGCAAGGAAACCATTGATAAGATTCCACCTGAGTTGACATCCATTACCATCGCAACACCGGAGTTAATTTTATCATTACCTTCAGCCTTTTTGGCCTCTTCAATGCCTTTTAGCAGCGCTTCTCCTGTTTTTTGTTGAAGACTTCGATCCAAATAAAGAGAGAGATCATAACCGGGTACCGGTTCGCGGCTGCCATCCTGAACCAAGACCCTTACAATATTACCCTTAGAATTCACCTCGATTTGTTCAACTCCATGTTTGCCACGTAAATATTTTTCGTATTCATATTCAATTCCCGTTTTACCAACACGATCCGATAAATAATAATCGGAATTATCTTCAATATCTTCCGGAGAAATTTTTCCGGTATAACCCAATATGTGAGCCAATCCCGGCAAAACAGCGTATTCCCGACTAGCTTTTTTTGCCACAATCACACCCTGCAGATTCGCTATTTTTTTTTCTAAGATCAAAGCATCATCATGAGACACATTATCCTTGATTGTCACCATATCAAGAGATAAAAGACCGTTTTCCTCCGAAGAGGATCTTATTTCGTCAACAGTTGCTCCGGATATTTCGGATAATTTATTATATACCGCGTCACGTTCCGGTTTAGTTTTCGGCAGATCAGAAGGATAAACAGCTAAAGCAAAATTTGGTTCATTTCTGGCCAACCATACCCCATCTTTATCAGTAATTATTCCTCTAGTTGCTTCTATTACCCTCGGTCTTATTCTATTGCCCTCTGCCAACTTTTGGTTTGATTCCCCTTTCACCACCTGAAGGAAGAATAACCTCGCGCCTAATACACAAAAAAATAGAAGTAAAAGCGCTTTCATACTGCCGGATGATGCCGATACCGAACTCCTGTCTTCCACTTTACCAACTGAATTTAAAACGGTTTCAGAATATGAATAATCCAGCTCGACTTTTTTATGAATACGCCTCTTGTTTTTATCGCCTTTTAGTCTTGAAAAATTTCCGAAAATATCCATTTAAAAATTAATATCCTTTCCTGTAAAATTCTTTTTAACTTTTCTGGAAATATAGTATAGGAAAACTCCAAATAAGGAATTAATAAAAATAAAACTCGACATTAAAATAATTCCCGTCACGTTCCATTCTTTTCCGTAAACAAGCGAAATAAGTGAAAATAAAAAAGTTCCTGCCATAAAGAACGCAACGGAAAATGGAACCGATGGGTCGGGAAAGAAATGGCCCTTAACATAATGGATTAGATAGGGAACTAATAGAAAGACTAAAACAATCATCCAAACCGGCAAGGAGGAAAAAGCTGAAAAGAAAAAAATAACAGAGATCGCGAAAGTTAAAAAGTCGTTAGTTTTCCCCGTTATTGAGAAGTTGATAATTGTAATGTAAGAGGAAATTATAGTCGCGCCAAAAATTGGAACAAAACTGAAAAAAGATGTATCCAAAATCGATAAAATAAAAGCGAGCAGAACCAAAAATAAACTTTTAGTTAAATTAAATTTCATTTTAATAATCTTTCGTCATTCCGGACTTGATCCGGAATCTATACAATAGTTTCTTTGTTTTTTTAATCCTAAATGGCGCAGATCCTGAAACAAGTTCAGGATGACACAAGTGTCAGTTTGGGACGATATTTTGTTCATTTTAATACAAAAACTAATTCTAACTTCGACAAATCAGCGACCGGATCAACAGAAATATTCTTAAATAATTCAGAAGACGAAGACTGCAAATTTCCTGCTTTGCCTATTAAAACTCCTTCTTTCATTTGACCGTCCAAACCTGAAGTCACAATGTAATCGCCCGACTGATATTCTGCTTCTCTTGTTATATCTTCAAGTACAAGCCCTGAAATTCCTCCCCGCAATATTCCTTTTGAACGGCTATCTTGAATCATAGCCAAAATAATTGAATCCTTGCTTGTAATTAAAGTTACTTTTGATTGATTGTCATGAACTTCTTTAATTTGGCCGACCAGAGCTCCTCCCGATATCACCGCGGCATCTTTAACAACACCATCTTTTGCACCTTTATCAATCATGACGTAATCAAGAAAACTAGTTGGTTCTCTTCCGATAATTCTTGATGGAATAACGGAATAATCTTTGTGTTCTTCCATGTATCCAAGTTCTTTTTTGAGAAGAGAATTTTCATATTCCAGTTCAGAAATCTTACTTCTATCGACATCAAAGGAGAGTATCTTTTCAGACAGTTCTGCATTTTGCTTCTTTAATCTGGATATTTCGAAAACAAAAGAAAATACATTTTTAGTTTTCCTACCTGCAGCAGAAAAACTTTTGGCAATGCCAGTCGTGCTATTCACTAAAAATGTATTAATAGTTTTCTTGAACGGAACTACTAAAACAATCATAAGAACCACGATTATTAAAATTAGCTTTGTCTTTTTCATATCTATTTATAGAATCAATTTAATCGAGCTTATATTACTTTATTTATTTTATTAGCGAGGACTGTTCGAGCAAAGCGAGTTCCGCAGCAATAAAGTAAATAAAGTAATATTTAGCTTTTACTATCGTCCAAATTCCTTCGGCAAAAGCACATTGGACAATAGATCCAAATCCTCCAGAACTATTCCTGTGCCTCTCACTACAGCCGTAAGAGGATCGTCTGCAATATGAACTTGAGTTTGCGTCTCTTCAAATATTCTTTTATCCAATCCGCGCAAAAGAGCTCCTCCGCCAGCCAAAACAATGCCCTTGTCCATTATATCAGCCAAAAGCTCAGGAGGGGTTTCTTCCATTGTAACCCGAATACTTTCCATAATAGCATTTATAGATTTTTTAATAGCTTCTCGAATCTGCTCATCGTTTACAATAATTTCTTTAGGAAGACCGGTAACAAGATTTCTTCCTCTCATCGGTGTTTCTAGTTTTTCTTTCAACTCACAAGCTGAACCGATCTTTATTTTAATTTCTTCAGCTGTTCTTTCGCCCAAAACTAAATTAAATTTTTCTCTTGCATATTGAATAATATCTTCATTCATTTCATCCCCGGCAATTCGAAGCGATCTTGAAGCTACAACCCCGCCAAGTGACATTACAGCCACTTCTGTTGTACCGCCGCCAATGTCGATAATCATGCTGCCAGAAGCATCCTGAATTGGCAAGCGAGCGCCAATCGCAGCGGCAATTGGTTCTTCGATCAAGAATACTTCTCTGGCACCGGCATTGATCGCCCCTTCTTCCACTGCCCTTCTCTCAACCTCAGTAACGCTATGGGGAATACCGATCACAACTCTGGGACGCGGAAGAAGGGTAAATTTTTCCTTATGAACCCGATCGAAAAAGTATCTGAGCATTTGTTCAGTGATCTCAAAGTCGGAAATCACCCCGTCCACCAGAGGCCTGACCGCTACAATGTGAGCCGGAGTTCGCCCCACCATTCTTTTTGCCTCTTGGCCAATAGCCAGAATTTCTTTAGTTCGCTTATTGATCGCAACAACAGAAGGTTCTTCAATAGCAATCCCTCTTCCCTTTACATAAATAAGGGTATTGGCAGTACCTAAATCTATCCCAATATCATGAGAGAATCTGTTAAAAATTGAACTAAATGGATTTTTCATTCAAAAAATACCCCTGAATTAATCATCGTTGACTATAATGACGACTGTTTTTAGCATAGATAAAAAAATCCCCACGGTCAAGACAAAGGGGGTAAGGGGGTAAGCAGGTAAGCTTATAATCTATCATTTCGAATAGAGAGAGTAGCAAAGTGGAAAATCTTCTAATAGTTAATTCATACTAAATTATACTGTTTTGATGCAGCTGCATTGTATTAGTATAATTATCATAGAGATCTAACAATTAATATTAGATAAACTCAATTAAATACTGGCCAGATCCTCTATTTCTTAACTCCCAAAATATCTCTCCTGTACTTATCATGCTGGGAGAGGGTTTCGCTTGGATAGATTTGGCCGCCGTTCTGCAGGAAATAGATATAATTATGTTTCGAGTAGTTTATGGCCGCTTCAATACTCTTGATACCAGGATTGCAAATTGACGTCGGTGGAAGGCCGGATATTAAATAAGTATTATAAGAAGAATCAACCGTTTTGTAATCAGCAGAAGTTATCGGTTTCCAAAATTTAAAGTTTAAAAGTTCATCGCCAGACAGTCCTTTGACCGATAAATTATCTTTCCCATACTGAACAGTTGGATCAGCTTCTAGCTTCATACCCTTAGCTATCCTGTTCTTATAAATACCGGCAATAAGCGGACGCTCCTCGTCCTTAATCGCCTCTCTTTCAACTATTGAAGCAATCACAAGATCTTCGTTTGTAACATTCAAATCTTTAGTGCGCTGCGAAAAATCATCAGTCATCGTTTTTAAAATATCAACGTCTGACATGCCGGTTGGAAAAAAATATGTATCAGGAAATAACTTGCCTTCATACTTTTTAGCTGCCTCCATAAAACCTTCATAATTTGTCACACTTTTTTCATTTAAAACTTGCGCGATTTGTTCTGTGCGATAACCTTCAGGAATAGTAACTTTAACGATGTTAGTATCACCGGAAGAAATCTTGTTATAAATATCGATCATTGTCATACTTGGAGACAAATTGTAATACCCCACAGCAAGAGATCCTGATTTAATCTTGGCATTCAAATAGAAAACCCAGTCAGAAGCAACCAAATTTTTATTTTTTAATTTTTGCGCTATTTGAAAAGTGCCTTCGCCCTTTTTAACTTCAACGATCTTGTATTCGCTACTTCCTTTAGCTACAGGAGTGTGAACGATCCAATTTAGATAAAAAAGAAAGACTGTAACTGAAAAAATCAACAATACTAAAAACAAAGTGATAATAGTTTTTATAGTCCTTTTCATCACTCTTCCTTATTAGATTCGCTTAAATGGCTAATATATCGTTCGAGTATGAGTATGGCCGCAATCTCGTCCGTTTTGCCGCTTTCCCTGCTAAATCTTTTGCCGCTTTCCCTGATCATATCTTCCGCTTCAACCGAGGTTAGCTCCTCCTCTTCAAAATGAATTGGCAAACCAATATTTTCTTTTAAATTTTCAGAAAAGGCCTTTATGTCTCCCGCAATATCACCTAGATCACCACTTAGTTTTTTGGGCCAACCGATGACTATCTCGTCAACTTCATTCTCCACGCAGATTTCTTTAATAGCCGAGACTATTTCTTCAAGGCTCTTGGAACCGTCAATTACTCCTGCTCCTTTGGGAATTAATTGCCCCAAAGCCAACCCGATTCTTTTCTTCCCAAAATCAATTCCTAAATACATCATAATAATAATTAAAGCATCAATCTGTTTATTAGTGAAATTCGTTATCCCTTTGGTAAAATTATTCTGCAAATCCAAAGGTTATCTTAATATTCTTAACCAATAGCGGAATTTGCTTCAATGGACTAAAGCGAACATTCACATCCACTTTTTCCACGTCTTTGTTGTTCATAATGATCTGCTTAGCCGCGACAACACTTTTACCTTTAATTTGATTCTTTATAGTTTCTTCAACCAATCTTTGACCTGACTTGCCAACCAATTTTGATTTAATCTTCAATGTCCCGTTATCTATATTGCTGTCGGTTAAAGCATGTGTGATGTCGGCTTCCTCGGGATCAATCAACATTTTATCTTCGCCAAGACCATTCTCCGAAGATGTGATTAAAATATCATTTAAATCTTTTCTGGAGAACCCAATGGTATAGAATTTCAACTTAATTGTGTAGTCAAATTTATCAGCCTCATCATCAGCATTTTTAGAAGAGCTAAATGAGATCGTCTCGTTGCTAATGCCATTATCAAAAATAGAAAGCTTGTCTTTTTCAGCCAAATCGATCAAATCTTTCTTAACAGAGTCGGATAGTTCTTCCTTAACAGCTAACTGCGCCTTTGTAAGGTCCTCTTCTGTCACAATCTTGATCTCTTTTGATATGCCTCCGGAAGTTTCTCCCGATGCTGTTACTAGGTTTTTTCCAGTTACTGAATAAGTGGATGTTGATGGCAGGTTACTTTTCTCGCCAGCGTTCTTAGCAGTTACCTTGCCGGATGCTTTTCCAGCCACCTTGTCCCCTGCAGCGTTCAATGACGCTTTTGGCACAGACACAGCTTGATCAACAACAAATTCTATGCCGCCGGAACTTTTAACAATTGCGCCAACAGCGACTTGATCATCAACGCCAGCATTATTATTAAAAGTTAATGTTCCCGTAGCTTTCTCCCCCACGTCCTTCTTGCCGGTAGCATCAAATTGCTTGATACTTTCCTTTTCCAACTCGAGGAGGGTTCCTGAAATAGTTAAAGTATTAATATTTTTCTCTTTCACGTTTCGATCAACTATGATCTCTCTTTCAGATGAAAAGTCCTCCGTTTTGACTTGTATTTTAGCTGTAGCACTGGGCAAGAACAGATAAGACGAAATTAGAGAAACTAAAACGAAAACTGACGCGAAAATTATTATTTTTTTTCTTGATCCTTTTATATTGGTAGAATTTTTTTCATTAGGTCTGGGCATTGGATGAACGTTTTTAATATCTTTTGGTGGCTCGCGATCGCTATCAATTGAACGCTTTCTAATTTCAATTTCGTCATCTTCCTCTTCATCATGATATTCAGAACGAATTTTATAGTCTCCGACATCTTCCACTTTTTCTTGATCCTTTTCCTCAGCTATTTGTTTGAGCTCGTTCTTCAATTCTTCATCTTCCTCCGGCTCTTTTGGTTCTTCTTCTTTATTTTTATTTTGATAATAATTGTTTACTTTAAACTCGGAGTTAGCGTCATCGTTGTCTGCTTCATTTCTTCGCATTTCCGAATGATCTAAAACGAGCTTAGCTTTCTGCGCTTCGGAAACTTTTGAATAAACCGTTAGGCCAATTTGGGAAGCCAAATTTCTTGAAATCCTGTCAGTCGCTACAAGTGAAATTTCCTTCTGCATTTCAGCCGCGCTTCTTTTTAGAAGCTTTAAATTAACAATACTTTGAGCTATTGTTGCGCCCCGTGGAATTACAAAAGCAACCGACCCACTTGATACGGCTCTTAATCGATCGATTACAGAAGTAATTTCTTCTGACGGCTCTAAGTAAATAATTTCATTCATAACTACATTATACCAAATTTAAAATTTAAAGTTTAAAATTTAAATTAAATTTAAAAATCATAATTTTAAATTGTTTAAACATTGATAATTTATATAATTGAAAATTCATTCTAAATTATAAATTGAAAATTTTAAATTGTTTCTCCCTATGACCTTATTCCGT
>Ga0247841_10007632_pt1 | contig 15965 bp, 11 predicted proteins | sample LaCruzMarch2015__2_FD_192410 | JGI IMG/M metagenome (GOLD analysis project Ga0247841, IMG submission 192410) | Freshwater microbial communities from meromictic Lake La Cruz, Castile-La Mancha, Spain - LaCruzMarch2015_18m | ecosystem: Environmental > Aquatic > Freshwater > Lake | place: Spain...
TAACTGCCGGTCCGGGGGCACTGCCGAGCATGTGTTGAAAAACAAGGCCAACACCATAGGCCATGGCCCGTACGCCCGGATGAATAACTTCCTGAGTGATGGCAATACACGCAGGGCCTGCCGCGGTAAGCAGGAAGAATCCGACAAGCAAAAGAATATATTGATATGCGATTGGTCCTCCTGAAAGCAGACCGAAGGCGCACATCAATGCTATCGAGGATACGCCATAGCTGATGCCGGGGAAATACAATCTGGCGCGGATGCTTGTCAACATCCACTTGTCAACAGCCCAGCCGCCAATCGCGCCGGCGAAGATCATCAGAAAAACCGGTAAGCTGGTCATGGTTGTGGCCGTTTGCAAGGATACTCCTTGAACACGCATATAGTAAGTAGGTAAAAAAGTAATGACTGACACATAGACGAAAGATTGGGCGGCAAACGATATGTAGGCAGCAACCAAAGAAGGTTTGCGGAAAAAATCTTTGACGATCTGCGCTTTGGTCAATTTGGTTTTCTGGACTCCTGCCGTCTGTCCGGCTGCGGGAGCATCAACTGTCTGCTCCAGCGCCACGGTTTTATATTCTTTAGTGAAATACATCAATATGGCTACGACCAAACCCGGCAGAGCCACAACACCAAAAGCGGCTCGCCAGCCCCAGCGGACTGCAATGTACGCGCCGAGCATCATGCCGACAACCATGCCGATAGAAATAAAAGCATTGAAGACGCCAATCATTACCGCGCGTCTTTTTTCCGGGAACAAAGCGGAAATTGTGGCCACACCGGCCGGTGCATAGGCTGCTTCACCGACGCCGATAAAAGCGCGTGATACCAATAGTTGACTGTATCCGGTGACAAAGGCTCCAGCGGCGCAGGCAATGCTCCACACTGTGGACATCAGAAACATTGATTTGCGCCGGCTCCAGCGATCTACCAGGATGGAGATCGGTACAACAAAAAGGAACATGCACAAATACACCGCAGATACTAATTGTCCGCTCTGAGCATCGGTTAAGCTCCATTCAGCCTTGATTAAGGGCAATAATGAGGAAATGATCATCCGGTCGGCAAAATCGAACATCATCAGCAGACACACTAGAGCAAAAACATAATATGTATATCCCTTGGAAAAGAGATACCCTTCAGGCACTTTTTTTGTTGTCATATAACCCTCCCGTTCAATTATTTATTAAACCTTATCTACTTCGTATTAACTCTTTCTTTTTCATTAAATCTGTTGATATGCGTCTTGGCGCACTCATTTACCTCCTTTCACCGGGTTTAAATCTCCTCCAAAAACTGTTCCCCAAACGGGGATATCTTTTAATTCCATAGGATCGATCTTAAGAGGATCGGCTTCGAGCACACAAAAATCCGCCTTTTTCCCAAACTCAATGCTGCCGATTTCCTGGTTGAGATGAAGCTGATAAGCGGCTTCAATTGTCATGGCCCGCAGGGCATCTTCAACAGTGACCCTCTGTTCCGGGCCAAGTACAGTTCCAGATTCCATGGTTTTGCGCTGAACTGCAGCCCCGGCTCCGATCCAGGGCAATTGAGGTGTGCCCGGAGGATCATTATGAAAAGTCCAGGAGACTCCAAGCCGTTTGGCTGTGCCGATTGGCGTGATTTGATGAGCGCGATTCGGACCTTGAATTTTCAAATGGGCATCCCCGTAATAATAAATCTGAGTGGAGAAAAATGAAACAGCTACGCCTAAATCTCTGGCCTGACGTAATTGGGCTTCTGTAATTGTATAGCAATGGTCTGCCCGATGGCGCATATCGGGGCGGTAACAGCGGCTTTGTGCTTCTTTGACGGCATCGAGAACAAACTGAAATGCAGCAGCGGTGTTTGTATGGGTGATAGTGGATATTCCCTCTTCATGCAAACGAATGATAATAGATTTTATCTCCTCCGGCTTTTCAGCCATATGACCTTCGGGTGAACCATCCCAATAGCCGGGCCAGCCAATCGGAGTAGTGCGGGAGATAATGGAGCCGTCGATATAGAGCTTTACCGCGCCAATCCGTAATTTATCGGTGGATCCGGCTTTTGCTTCCCTGAATAATTCTATAAACTTTTCCAGAGATCCCGCTTCGCCAATTCCCATACGCCACCAGGGTAACCCGACAACCCTTAGCTTAACTTCTGTTTTTGCAAGTAGGCTATGCAAAGAATTTAATTCATTGCGTATGCCCAAAAATTGGCCCAAACTTGCATCACAAACCGTCGTGTTTCCACCAGCCGTAAAGAGTGGTAAGATAAAAGAAATTTTCTTCTCAGTTATGTTTAACAGATCCGAGATAGCGGAATAAATGGATATTAGGCTTGCTGGTTCGATCAGGGTTCCGTTGGGCTTTCCATCAGCGCCCTTTTGTATATTGGGGGAAATATTGTCAGCGCCGATGCCGGCCTTTTGCAGCAGGAAATTGTTGACCCAGAAACGGTGTAAAACCATATTGCCAATGAGGATCGGCCGTGTGGTGGAAATTGTATCCAGCTCGTTAATGTGCAGAAATCCTCCGGCCTTGTTTTCATCATAGGCTGCGCCGTAGAGCAATTCTCCCGGCGGAAGCTCACGGTCAAGTTCTTGGAGTCGTTTCAGAACATCCGCCTTCGTCGGATAAACCGGATAAAATCCCCCTTCCGGCCGGGGCCAGGGAATCTGGGCTACATAGTGGCCACTATACATGAACGCTTGCTCCGCCAAATGCGTATGGGGATCAACAAGTCCGGGAAGAAGCACTTTATCTTGGAAGGTCGTATCTACTTCATAAGGTGTAAAGGGTGATTGTTTGATATGGTAAATGATGTCGTTTAATTCGCCTACCGCGAGGATCCGACCGTCCTTTACAGCTACCGCTGTGGCATAGGGTTGCTCCGGATACATCGTAATAACATTTTTAGCCGCAAAAATTTTTGTTTGGACAGTCATAAATTGATCTTCCTTACTAAAAATTGGTTTGGCGGAATCACTCAGGCGCGCACCTTCATATTTCTCGGATCATAATACGGCGTTTTCACCACAGACGCCTGCCGCCGCTCTCCAAGAATTTCTACTTGCATCCTGGTTCCAGGCGCGGCCAGGTCAGCTCTCACATAACCAAAAGCAAGACTCTTTTCCGTACGATGTCCCCAACCTCCGGAAGTGACACGACCCACAGCCTGATCATTGAACCATATACACTCATCCCCGTAGGCATCCGCATCTACTGCTGCAACTTCCAGCATAACAAGTTTAGTGCTTACCCCTTTTTCTTTTTGGTTTAGCAGATTTTCACGGCCGATAAAAGCATCTTTTTTAAAATTAACAAAAGCCGCAAGTCCGGCCTGAAGCGGCGTTGCTTCTGAAAAATCTGCTCCCATAAGATACCCTTTTTCCAGACGCATCGAGTTCAAAAGCGCGCGCATGCCGCAGTTGACTAAACCAAATTCCCTGCCTGCTTTGAGAATATCCTGATAGATAGCTCGCTGATATACAAAATCATGGTGTAGTTCCCAGCCTAACTCGCCGGCGAAATTCATGCGGATAGCCCGGACCGGTGAAACCCCGATATGTATATCTTTGCAGGATAAATAAGGGTGCGAGGCATTGCTCAAATCAGCATCAGAAATTTTGGAGAGCAGGTCTCTTGCTTTTGGGCCAATGATTGTTAAAACGCCGTAGCGGGTTGTCACATTATCGATAATTACACTGCCGTCTTTTGGTAGATGATCTTCCAAGTGTTGCAGGACAAGCACTTCGCTTGCAGCCGGCGTGACAACGTAGAAACGATCTTCGGCCAGCCGGGTAATGGTCATATCTTCCGCTATGATTCCCTTTTGCGTGAGCATCAAATTGTACGCCACGCCTCCGACATTCGGCAAACGACCGCAGGTTAGATAGTCGAGAAACTTGACGGCTCCGGTTCCATAAATTTCGAATTTCCCGAAGGCGCTGAGCTCGTAGACCGCTACATTATCGCGTGCGGCCAGGCACTCATTTTTTACATGTTCGAAATAGCTGGTATTGCGGCGGAAGGAATATCTGTCTGCCGGTTCCACACCTAAGGGGGCAAACCAGTTGACCCTCTCCCAGCCATAGCGGCTGCCAAAGACGCCTCCCTGCTCTTTCTGCATTTCATAGATGGGCACGGTTTTGAGTGGCCGGCCGGCATCACGTTCCGTGTCCGGCATCGTCAATTGATACTGCAGACGATAGGCTTCATGAACTTTGGCATAAGTGTATTGCTTGCTTGTCCATGTGCCGAAACGACGCGGATCGAGAGAGGATAAATCTATGCTTGGTTCACCATCCACAATCCATTCGGCCAGATACTTACCAACCCCACCGGCCTGGGTAATACCGAAATTACACCCCGCCATGGCATAGAAGTTCGGAATTCCAAAAACCTTGCCACAGAGCTGCTGGCTATCAGGTGTGTAGGTGATAGGACCATTCTGGATGTGCTTCATCCCCGCTTCCCGAAGGATAGGCACGCGATCCAAAAGCTTTAGGATATACTCCTGAATCCGTTCCAAATCGGTTGGCAAATCCGCCGCTGCGTAATCCCAGGGGACTTTATGGGCTTTCCATGATTTACACCTGGCTTCGTATGGGCCGACAAGCAGAGTACCCAATTCTTTGCGTAGATAAAAAGGCACATCCGGATCGCGCAGCGAAATCAATTCGTCTTGCAGACCGGCAATTTCCGGAAGATCCTCAAACATAAGATGGTGGTGCTCCATCGGGATAATCGGCAGATAAACACCGACCATAGACGCGATACGGTCGGCCCAGAGGCCTCCGGCATTTACAACGATCTCACAGGTAATGTCGCCCTTTTCTGAATGAACAATCCATTCCCCACCGCGCGTTCGGGACAGGTTGGTAACACGATTGAACCGATAAATTTCGGCACCCATCTGCCTTGCCCCCATAGCCAAAGCATTGGTCGTGCCCACCGGGTCGCAGTGCCCATCGTGAACGTGATACATGGCGCCGACCAGCCCACCTGTATGCATGAACGGAAAAAGTTTTTTAGCCTCATCCGGGCTCACCAAATAACATTCCAGACCCAAGGCGTGGTCTTTGGCCAGTATATGCCTGTATTCATCGAAGCGATCTTGGGTAGTCGCCAGACGCAGGCTGCCTGTGGTATGCCAACCGGTGCTTTGCCCTGTTTCAGCCTCCAACTCCTGATAGAGTTTGATGCTGTATTGATGCAGGCGGGAATTTGTCCTTGTAGCAGCCCATTGTACAACATTGCCGGCAGCAATCCACGTTGAACCGGAAGTCAGTTCATTTTTTTCCACCAGAACTATATCAGCCCAGCCTAGTTTGGCCAGGTGATAAAGGACAGAGCAACCATTTATTCCGCCGCCAATGACGACGACCCGCGCATGCGTTTTCATAATTTTTATCTTCTCGACGGTAATACGCTTCCCGATTACAGTAGTGTATCGATCGGAACATAGTCCATATTAAAGGCCTCGGCCACACTCCGATAGGTAATATGACCAGAAACAACATTGGCCCCTAGCTTGATATCAGTGTTGTCCCGCATGGCATTTTTCCAGCCTTTGTTCGCAATCTTCACGGCGTAAGGCAGAGTGGCATTGGTCAGGGCAAGCGTTGATGTACGAGGGACAGCACCGGGCATATTTGCCACGCAATAATGCACCACTTTGTCCACCGTGTAAATGGGATTACTATGGCTGGTGGCTTTGGAGGTTTCAAAACAACCGCCCTGGTCAATTGCTACATCTACCATTACCGCTCCCGGCTTCATGATCTTAAGCATATCCCGGGTAACAAGTTTGGGTGCTTTAGTACCGGGGATCAACACCGCTCCTACAACAACATCGGCCTGTTTAAGAAGCTCCCGAACCGTAGCCGGGCTGGAAAACAGGTTGAAGCAATTGGCCGGCATCACATCACTTAAATACCGCAACCGGTCCAGATTCATATCCAGGATATATACTTTGGCGCCAAGGCCGCAGGCCATTTTGGCTGCATTAATACCCACTATGCCGCCGCCCAGCACTACTACATTTCCGGGATCAACACCGGGCACGCCGCCTAACAGCACACCGTGACCACCATGGGACATTTCCAGGTATTTGGCTCCTTGCTGAATTGCCATTCTTCCGGCTACTTCACTCATGGGAATAAGCAGTGGAAGAGAGCCATCAGGCTTCTGGATAGTTTCGTAAGCGATGCAGACCGCCTTGCTTTTAATAAGAGCCTTGGTCTGACGCTCATCTGCCGCCAGATGTAGAAAGGTGAAAAGGATCTGGCCTTCACGAATCAGATCGTATTCCGATGGCAGCGGCTCTTTGACGTGCATGACCATTTCTGATCTTTTAAATATTTCCGCCGGCGTGTTCACAATCTTCGCTCCCACCTTTGCGTAAGCGGCATCATCATGACCGCTGCCTAAACCCGCACCTTTTTCAACGAGCAGTGTATGTCCACTTACGATCATTACTTCAACGCCTCCCGGGGTCATGCATACCCGATTTTCCTCATTCTTGATTTCCTTTAAAATTCCGACAATCATAATCTTTTCCTTCCTTCAATGTTAGCTAATTTCATATTGATGTTCTCTTATCTTCAAAACTTTTCCATGGCACGTTTGACGGCGGTCACTATCTCATCCATATCCGCTTTGGTGGCAATCAGGGCTGGAGCAAAATTCATGATGGTATTGTTGCCCGGCAGAGAACTGGATGTCCTTCCCACCAGCACTCTTTCGGCTGTCACCAAAGACATGATACGCGCCATTTCTCCTTCCGTGATGGATTCTTTGGTTTTTTTGTCTCTGACAAATTCAATGCCGCAGAAGAGCCCTTTACCGCGGACCTCCCCCACCAGCGGCATATCGCTAAGTGATTTCAGACCATCGAGCAGATAAGCGCCTACCACCCGACAGTTTTCCACCAGTTGCTCTTCTTCGATGATCCTCGTGCTCTCCAGTGCCGCAGCCATGGCACCTGTACATCCGCCGTAAGTACTGATATCCCGGAAATAGTTCATTCGCTCTTCAGGCTTACTGGGATCACACAGAAATTTATCGAAAATATCCTGTCGGAACACAGTAGCGGACAGGGGCATATAAGAACTGGCCAGCCCTTTGGCCATGGTGATAATGTCCGGGTCCACATCATATTGCTCGTGTCCCCAGAATTTTCCGGTTCGGCCGAATCCGCAGACGACTTCATCCATAATAAGATAAACACCGTATTTGCGGCAGATGGCCTGCATAATCGGGTAGTACTCCGGAACCGGAACAATAATACCGCCACCGGCTGTAATAGGTTCGACAATACAACCACCCACAGTATCCGGCCCTTCTTTTAGAATTACATCCTCCAGAACGCGGGCACAGTCAATATCGCAGCCGGGGTATGTTTTTCCAAACGGACAGCGGTAACACAGCATGTGAGGAAACTCGACAAAGCCTTCGGCAAAGGGACCATAATCCTGCTTTCTTTCCAATTGGCCTGTCGCGCTCAGCGCACCGATGGTGGTGCCGTGATAATCCCTGGTTCGAAACAGCACCTTGTATTTCCCTTTTCGATCGGGATCGATATGGGAGAGTTGGCGGACAATTTTAAAAGCTTTCTCATTGGCCTCTGATCCACTATTGGAGAAAAATACTTTGCCTAACCGCGGCAGAAGTTCGATCAGTTTGGTTGCGAATTTGATGCTGGGGATGTTACCAACCGTCCCTGCGTAATAGGGCAGTGTCTTTAATTGTTCATAAACCGCTTTCGCGATGCTCTCCCGGCCATGCCCAACCATGACACTCCATACACCACCGGAAGTGGCATCCAGATATTCCCGCCCGCGAATATCCTTGACCCGCAATCCCTTGCCTTCAACGATGATCATTTGCTCGGCAGTTTCAAAAACTTTATGCGGTTTGATGTGGTGCCATAAAAAATCCCGGTCACCGCGAACCATCTCGTCAACATCATAGGCAAGCCAATTTGTTTTACTTTTCATACAATATTCCTCACTTTAAAAAAGTTTCCTCTTAACGAACATTATTTAAATTATAATACGTCTCCGTCTCGTCTCTGTGGCGGTGTGCTTGAAACTCAAACAATTCCGGAATGTAATACGATCTGCAGTACAGGATTGTTTGTTTGTTTTTGTTAAAATCAATGGTCTCGATGAACATCAGCGGTGAAGCGGTCTTAACCTTTAGAATGGCTGAAAGTTGTTTATCGCTGATAATAGGTTTGAATGAGCAGTCACCTTCATCAGATATTTGACCGCAGACCTCGGTTAAAAACTGATACAAAGAATGCATATAATCGTTCAGTTTATTTTCTTGTCCGGCAGGCACAAATGACGCGGGAAAAAAATCAAAAGAATAAACAGCCGGTTTTTCGCCAATTGTCCATATACGCTCAACTTCCCAGATTTCTTCACCTGCAGGAATCCGGAGCTTTTCCGCAATTCTTTGATTGGCGGCGTGTTTTCTCATATCCACTTTGATAAAGCGGTCTTCTAAGCCCACTCTTTTGAAAATGGTGGATGTGGACACAATTGAGGATAACGTCTGAACCGGAACCGCTTTTTTATCGAGAACAAATGTTCCAGTACCGTGACGACGTATGATCACACCGTCGTCCTCCAAAACACGAAGTGCTTCCCTTAGTGTGACACGGCTTACCGAGAATTCACGGGCTAATTGATCCTCTGAGGGGAGCTTTGATCCGGGGGGGTATTGACCGCTTTTTATGTCTTCTAAAAGAAAGTCAATGACCTCAAAGTAAAGCGCTTTTTTGGCGATTTTTCGTTCCTTTTTCTCTTTCAAATGATAAACCCCTTTTACTTGACGCGATTTTTACGCGAACTCCACCAGTTGAGAATCTTCATACCAATAGGCAGTAGATGCCGTTCCAAGCCGGAGGCCTGTTGACCATCGCTTGCCGGGGCGGGCATCTTGCACTCTGATCCATAGAGTTCGGTCATCATTTTGGTAACCTGTGATTTGACCAGCCCGCGTAGTGGCACATTCGCCACCATCCCATACATCGCGGCGTTACCTTTGGAGGCAAGCCCGGGATCGCGGCGCACAATGTCCACCGCTTCGCGCAGATCTTTCAGATAGGTATCAACAACACCGGCATGCCTTGGCGTAACCATGCAGTGCAGGCCTGCCGGATGCTGGACGCGATCAACCACCCAGCCAAGCTCTTCGAGTTGATCACCCACAGCATAGATGTCGAGGTTTTTATCACGCGAAGCATAGGCAAAAACGCTCATGGATGGACAGCCAAGTATTGTCAGACCATCGATGGCCTCGATTCCCTTTACTAATCGGGCGGTAGTTTCCATAATTGTACGCGACATGTCCAAATACCCATCGAGGCCGATGGCATTGAGCGCCGCCCAGGCAGCTGCTATGGCGCCGCCAGGACGCGTGCCCAGCATTGCAGGTGAAGCAAAGACGCCGGTGGGGGAATCGATAGAAACGAAAAACTGATGCTGCAGATAATCCATGCTTCGGTATAGGAGCACCGAGGCACCCTTGGCGCTAAATCCGTATTTGTGCAGGTCAGCCCCAATCGAGGTCACACCCGGCACCCGGAAATCAAAGGGCGTCACCGTATGGCCGAGTTGTTCCACAAAGGGCAGCAGAAAGCCACCCAGGCAAGAGTCCACATGCAAAGGCAGCTTATGACGCAAGGCCACTTCCCCCAAGGCGGGGATGGGATCGACCACCCCGAACGGGTAGCAAGGGGCCGAAGCCACAAGCAGGATTGTGTTGCGGTTGATCAACCGTTCTACCGCCGCCACATCAACGCAATACTTATCGTCGAGCGGGGCCTGCACCATCTTGACCCCGAAATATTTGGCGGCCTTATCCCATGCTACATGGATGGAGCGCGGGACGATCATCTCCGGCTTAAAGGGGAAATTGCGCATGGCGCTGGCCCTTTCGCGATAGGTAACGACCGGCAGCAGACATGTTTCTGTGCCTCCCGATGTCATGGTGCCGACAACTTGATCGTCGCCGTTCAGGAGACTTCCGGCCATCTGCACAATTTCCGTCTCCATGCGCTTCAGGCTTTTGAAAGCCATCGGATTGAGGGCATTTTCTGAAAAGTAAAGACCATAAGCCTCTTTGAGAAACGAGGTGTGTTCCTCACCTAAATAGTACACTAAGCTCCAAATCTTGCTGTCACGATAGTTGGCATCCTCAAGGCCGAACTTCTTGAGAGACGCGAGCACTTCCGCGTGCTCAATGCCATGTGCCGGTATTGTCTTCATTACTTTTCTCTCCTTGGCCGATTAAGGCTCTAAATATGCAATTAAAACTTATACCCTAATAGTTGCTGGTGCATAATGCCCCTGCTAAAAAGGCAGATTATGAAGGATATACGCAACGGCAATGCCCAGATAGGTTCCAATCACCCACCCGATAATTCCTGTGACTACCCCCGTGATAACGATTTCTTTGTTCTTCAGTGCTGATGCTACCATCGGCACCAGCGGCGGTGAGCAAATTCCCGCGACAGAAGTTATGATGACCGTATCCACGTCAATTTTGAAAAAAGAGGCGAGTACGACATGCAGTGCCAGGCAGACAAAAATAGTAAAAGTCACATAGATCAGCATGATCGGCGCCGTTGAAAGCAGAATGTTGATGTTGGCCATGGAACTCACCACCAGGCAGAATATGAGGATGAAATAATTACCCAATTGATAAGTCATCTTGATGTTCCTGATTTTCGGGACAAAGGAAAAAACAATACCAAGGGTTGTGATAATCAGAATTGAGATGACAAAGGCCACGTCCTCCGTAAAGACCAGAAAGGAAAGACCACCCACGATAAAAATAATCAGAGCAAGCCCGAATGCCTTCAGAAGTGGTATGAATATTTCCTTTTGAAATATACCCACATAAGAATTGTAGTTGAAAGACTCTTCCGTAGTCACATTGCCTGCTGGTTTAAAGGGCGGGAGAACTTTTAAAAATATCCCCCTGCCAATCGTCATGAGGAATAGCAAATACACTGCACCAATGAAAACGTCGGAAGTATGGGCCGCCAGATAAAGGGTACGGTCAGTCTGGAGTGCAGTGGCAATAGCTCCGAGGTTAACTGTACCGCCGGTGTATACGCCGATGAACATGCCGGCAATCTTCCAAGTCTCCGGCCCAACATAACTTCGAAACAGGTAGTAGCCAACGGTGGCAATGATCACAATGGCTAAAGTCTGCAAGCCAAAAGAAAGCAGAGACTTACCCGCCAGTCTGCCCCAGCCTTTGATATCGAGTGAAAAGAACATGAGGGGCAGAGCAAGGCAGATATTGATCAGCATCAGTGGCCCCTGCACTTTGTCGAAACCGGCAGGAAGAATGCCGATATTGCCCACCAGCGCGCCGACTATATAACAGACAACAACGGCGCCGATTTTATCAAGAAAAGAATACTTATTGCAGAGAAAAATAACCAGTGTGGGGAAAAGGACAAAAAACAAAACCAATAGTACAGTAATCATAAAAACCTCCTATCGTGATATTTTTATTGGCGAAACTTCATACCAAGTTGCTTTCAAACATTAAGATTTTAATTTTTGAAAGCTTACTTGGCATTATGCAAAATCAATCACTTTCCTAATGTCTGATACCTAATTGGTACCAATTCCGTGATTCAGATCATTCGAGTAATTGTGTGACGTCAGACGTATAGACATATAACCTCTGACTTGGTTTTTAAATCACATTTTTTTTATTGTCAAGAAAATAATGATGGAATTTATTACCAGTGGGGCTGGTTGCCGATGCGGTGACCGATCACTTCTGTCGTGTCGCTGACAACAACAAAGGCATCGGGATCGATCCGCGTAATCAGTCTCTTCAAGCGTGAGAGCTCTCGAAAAGTGATTATTGTATAAATGATTTCGCTTAGTTCGCCGGTATAGCCTCCCCGCCCCTTAATAACTGTAACCCCTCGATTCATGTTTTTCGTGATTGTCCTGACAATTTCCTCCTGATATTTGGAAACGATCATGACTGATTTCCTCTGGCGAAGTCCTGTGACGACAAGATCCAAAAAGTGTGCTGTGACATAGATAAAAATAAGGGTGTAAAGGGCGCTCTCCAGTGAAAAAAGAAAGGCCGTAATAGTCAAAACCGCAGTGTTAAAGGCAATTACAGTATTACCCATACGAACGGCAAACCGGGTCAGCACCATAACCGAGAGGATGTCCGTTCCACCGGAAGAGCCGGCGGAGCGCAGGATAATTCCCGTCCCCACGCCATTGATAATTCCCGCAAGGATGGCACACAGGAACTTGTCCTGCACAGGAATGGGGATGTAAATCCATTGCACCGCAGAGGAAAAGATAAATGTACCAGCAATACTGTAGAGAAAAAAACGTCGGCCCACGTATTTCCATCCCAGGGCAAAAAGGGGAATATTGAAAATTAAATAGAGGATGCTTACCGGTAAATCAGGCATAACGTGATGAACAATCAGGGACAGGCCGGCAACCCCGCCACTGACAAACCCATTCGGGATAAGAATCCCGTTTAGGGCAACGGCACAGACAGAGCTTCCGACGGCGATGAGACCAAGGTTCCACAGAACCTGCCCCATGTTCTTTACATGTGCCCGCATAGATTTAGTCTTGTCACCCATATTATACCAAGTTGCTATCAAACATTAAAAGGTTAATTTACCGGGCATAATACCAAGTAAGCTTTCAAAAATTCATAGTTTTTTTGAAAGCAACTTGGTATTATGTTCCTCCGTAAAGCATCCTGATCATTTGTTTCGGTTCATCACTCCCTGTTTTGATGACGGTATTATTCATCAGTTTGCAGCGGCCTGAAATGTGACAATCTTCGCTGCGTCGTCTCTTTTGATTCTTCCTTCACTCTCCAGATAACGCAGGTGGGCAATGGCTTCGCCGGTGGCAAACCACTTCTGGGCGATGGGAAATTCCTCCCATGTCGCGCAGTCAATATCCCAGGTCATCCCTGCTGCGATTTCATAGGCATTCATTATTTTCGATCCGACAACATCCATAACTTCATCGGCACGCTGACGATGATGCGCCTTGAGCTCGTCAATCCTGCCTTTCAGGTCTTTAAAAAAATTTCTGTGGCCGGGCAAAACTATATCCACCGGCAAATTATAGACCATGTCCAGACTGTTTATGTAGTCGGCAAGCGAATTGACCAGATAAGACCAGGATTCTATGTGCGGCGTTATGTCATAGAGAATATGATCGCCGGAAAACAAAATCCGTTTTTCTTCCTCAAACAGGCAGATATGCCCCTGAGTATGCCCGGGTGTCAACAGGCACTGCAAGCGGTAACCGCCTACTTCAATAACGCTGCCGTTATCAATCAGATTGAATTCCGGTATTTTTGCCGGATTATATTTAAGGCCGGGGTGGCTATGCATGGCATTCATGAGTTCGTCGCCGGGAAAACCATTGATCATGGCGTAATCAACCAGAGGCTGCCAGCTACTGCCTTTGTCAAAAACCCGTGAGTCTATTCTGCTGAAATATACCTTACTGGTCTTGGCAGCCAGCCTCTCAATCAAGCCGATGTGATCGGCATGCATGTGGGTAATCATAAAATCTGTTTTCGATAAATCTACATTAAGCGAAGCCAACCCGGCTTGCATAGCATCATAGCAGACAGTGCGATTAAATCCGGTATCGATAATCAGATTCCGGTCATCTCCCTTGATCACGTAAGAATTTAGTTCTTTGAGCGGACTATTGGGCAGCGGCACTTCAATCCGGTAAAGCCCCTTCATTACTTCATTAACCATTGATCTATCCTTTTGTTTTTCTGTGAGGAAGATGCTAACATTATTGTTCTGAGGAAACAAGTTGACATTATAGATAGTTCACTGCATAAATAACTACGACAGAAACATCAAAGGAGGAAATTTATGAGTGCTGATATGAAGTGTGCCTTGGTTGACAATGAAACTGATCTGAATAAAGCATTAAAAGATAAGGATAAAGTCATCGCTTTTGTTTATGCCTCCTGGTGCCCTTTTTGCCGAAAAATATTACCCGTATTTCAGGCGCTTGCCCAGGACGGTCGGCGAAATTTTCTTCTTGTCGAGGATGATAATGAAAGTATCGCGGAGAAATACGTAATCGATGTCTTCCCGACGCTGTTGTTTTTTAATAAAGGGTCTGTTGCCCTGAGGCTGGATGGAAAGCCGGGCGTGGGACTAAATGAAAAACAGGTAAAGGATTTCATTAAATCCTGCCCTCTGCCAGAAGGTTAATAGACTTCATATTTATACTTGATTCCGAATGGGGATAATGATATTTTATACGTAATTGTTTCTAATCATTTTCTTGTCTGATGCCACAAAAATGAAGGGCATAGATATGGCGAACTCAAGATTAGCGAATCTGAAAAGATATTTATTGATACTTGTCTTAATCTGGACTGCGGGCATCTTTGCATCTCTGGGAGGGAACTTATACCAACTGAGACAGTCCATCCTGGTGGTTGCGCGAACTAGCGCTGAAATCTCCTATAACAAAGATCTTATCTATCGAAGATGGGTTTCAAAACAGGGAGGGGTTTATGTTCCAGTTTCAGAGATGACCCCAGCCAATCCTTACCTCAAAGTTCCAAACCGCGACATCAGAACCTACCATGGCTTGTCGCTAACGCTGGTTAATCCGGCCTATATGACCCGTCAGGTCAATGAAATGGCCATGGAGATGAGTGGCTTCCAAGGACACATCACCAGCCTCAATCCAATCCGGCCCGAAAATCGTCCGGATCCATGGGAGAAAGAGGCTCTGAAAACATTTGAGCGAGGAACAAAAGAAACCGGTTCCATAGAAATGACATCAGGGACAGAATATTTTCGTTTCATGCGTCCCTTTGTCACAGAAAAATCATGTCTTAAATGCCATGCCGTCCAAGGATACAAAGAGGGGGATATCCGAGGGGGCATCAGTGTATCAATTCCCATGGAACCTTTAAGGGCTATTGAGAGGTCTCGTACAATCGAATTGACACTTGCACACAGTTTTCTATGGATGATCGGCCTGATCGGAATCGGTGCAGGTACGCGACGCTTGTGGAGTCAAACGCTTCAGCGTGAAAAACTCGAGGAAGAGCTCCTTAGTCTTTCGGTAAGCGATGCACTCACTGGCCTGCACAACAGAAGGGGCTTTTTATCTCTTGTAGAACAGCAGTTAAAATTATCAGACAGAAATAAGCGAGGGGTACAGCTTTATTTTGCTGATCTGGACGGGTTAAAATGGATTAATGACACGCTAGGTCATGTGGAAGGAGATAAAGCGCTCATTGAAGCAGCAACCGTATTCAAAGATACCTTCAGAACTTCCGACATCGTTGCTCGTTTGGGCGGAGATGAATATGCCGCCCTTGCCATTGATATAACAGAAAATGATCCCGAAATATTTACCGACCGGTTGCAGTTTCTTATTGATACACGAAACAAGCAGGAAAATCGGAAGTACAAACTTTCAATCAGTGTTGGCTACTCTTTCTATAATCCTGAAAATCCCTGTACTCTTGATGAACTCATTGCGCGTGCGGACAAGTTGATGTACGAACAGAAGCAGAAAAAGAAGGACATTATCCTGCAAGGGGCATCCCTTTCGAGCATTAATCCTTACACTTCATTGGACGATGAGAGTAAGGGGAAGTAGGTATAGTCAGCAAGCACTTCGTCCTGTAATTTTGTTTTCCCATCTTGCCTATTTTACGCAAGATTACAATTTGAAATAGTTAAAATAATTTGGCATCGCCGACCAACTATTTGGTACACTTAAGGTAAATGTCAACCTGATGCGTCGAAATTTAACGTTTTGAGTTTTTACGAAATACCTCATAATAATTAATGCATGTGGCATTCAAGGGTATAACGGAATGAACCATAAAGTTATTGCACTAAACAACGCTATCGATTACGTCAAGATTCTTGATGAAGCCAGCGAT
>Ga0247841_10007633_pt1 | contig 15965 bp, 9 predicted proteins | sample LaCruzMarch2015__2_FD_192410 | JGI IMG/M metagenome (GOLD analysis project Ga0247841, IMG submission 192410) | Freshwater microbial communities from meromictic Lake La Cruz, Castile-La Mancha, Spain - LaCruzMarch2015_18m | ecosystem: Environmental > Aquatic > Freshwater > Lake | place: Spain...
CCCCCGATCAGAATCGGGGTGACGGGACACCTCAAAAGGATCATTAAAAAGGATTGGATAAGAGAAGAAAGAACAGAGAAATGCAAACCGGAAACCATCAGATTTTAACACTTGACGGCACATCCCCTGGGCCATGGCGGCGACCAATATCCAGGAAGTGGTCAATGGCTCACTGGCCGGCGATACGATTTATCTTACGAACGGCCATTACTACCTGACTGGCGAGGTGGTCGTGGCCACCGTAGTGACGATCAAAAGTTATAATTGTGGCACCGTGGATCCGGCGAATACGATCGTTGACGGCAACAACTACGCCGGCAAGCCCGTGACCAACCGCTGTCTCAACATTACCAACACCGCTACGATTGACGGGCTCACCTTGACCAATGGATTAATCAGTAGCGGTAGCGTTGGGGGCGGCTTTTACCAGAGCGGGGCAGGCGTAGTGCTGTTGACCAATTGCATCATCACCGGTAATAGGGTCACCAACACTACATATTCTTCAGCCGGCGGGATCTATGCCCAGGCCGCCATTATCGCCAATTGCCAGATTGTGAGGAATCGTGCCCAGGGCTGGGGGGGAGGAGTTGTTTTGACCGGAACCAACAACACAATCAAGGATTCCGTGGTCGGCTGGAATTTTTCGTCAGGTACGGGGGGCGGTTTGGTGTTGAGCGCAATGTCTACCGGAAAAGGTATTAGTTTGGCATATAATTGCACTTTTGTAAGTAATGATTGCAATGGCGGGTCGGTCATATTTTTTTACAATATCGTCAATGCGGTCGTCAGCAACTGCGTGATCCGGGGCAACACGAATGGCTCGGCGATTAATCCCCATGGCGACACGGGCAAAAGCAATATAGTCGTCAATTGCCAGATCATCGGCAATTATGGCTACCCCGGCATAGGCACTGTAATTACGCCGGTGGGAGATATTGTGCGCTGGCAGGTGTTTAGAAACTGCTTGATAGCCAGCAATGTTTCCCAAGCTGTTGGGGTAATGTATGTTCCAGCGAATGCAACCGGCACTGTGGAGAACTGCACGATTGTCAACAATGAAGGATGGAATGTCGGAGGGATTTATGCCCAGAACACCGCTACCGGCGGGCTTTACGTTTGCAATACCATTATTGTCAGCAACCGGTCAATAACGAGCGAGAAGGATCTGCACTTCGCGCAGGCCGAGGCGACCAATCGGTTTTTCAATTCCTGCTGCCCATCCACCAATTTGCCGCCGACGCAGGGCAATATTCCAAGCAATCCGCTCCTGGCTGGTTTCAGCGCCGGCAATTATCGCTTAAGCGCCAATTCGCCGTGCATCAACGCCGGCCTGCATCGGTACTGGATGACCAACGCGATTGATCTGGATGGGAACAGGCGGATTGACCAGCTCAACGGGCGCGTGGACATGGGCGCCTATGAATTTATTCATACGATCACTTTAATCTCGGGTCACTGACCAGGCGGAAAGGATAATCCATGCTAAATGCAAAGGCGCTGTTTGTCGCAGGACTAATGGTTTGGGCAACATTGCCGCTCGGGGCAACCAATACGTGGGTGGCCCAGCCGCGCCGCGCGGAAAATGCGGATTGGCCGATTCCGTCTTTCGCCGGGCGTGATTTCTGGACCTTGCTGGCCCCCGTCTGGTGGGACCTGCCGGGGCTTAAGGACAAACAATTTGTGCGGGATTCGGGCCTGTGGGGCGTCGTGTTGCCGTTTGTGGACAAGGAAAACATGACCCGGACGCTGGCATTAAAAGAAATCGAAATCTACCAGGCAAATTCAATTGAAAATACAGCTTTGCGATCCAAATTTAAATTCAGCGCCGGGGAAACAAACACTCTCTTTTTCCATCCGGAACGGATCAATGATGGCGACAAACAGCGTTGCGTTTTTATCAGTGCCGATCCGCGACCGGTAAAGGAAAGATATCGCCCGGCGCGCGCCTCGATTCAGGCAACGTTGCCTGCCAGTGATCCGGTAAATGAGGTAGCCATTTTTCACGGTTCCGATGGAAAGGCGCGGCTGGAATCCATTGAATTTTATGCGGTGGTCAATGGCAACGAGCGGGTAAAAATGGCGCCTTCTAAAATCAAAAGCGAGGCCGCGGAGACAAGGGTGTCTTTCACGAATGCGCCCGCCACGGGTGAACTGCTGATTGAGTGCGTATCCGTAAAAACGTTTATTAAAGTTGGGCCCGTCCTTAGTTCCCTATCCACCCAGCTTGTGAAACATTGCGAGACGTATCCTTTTGTTCCGGAAGATTGTTTTCGTTTTTTTAACGGCAGCATGTTCGGCTTGAATGCGGACAACTTCGACCCGATCAGTTGGGATAGATTCCTGGCTAAATATCAAAAGACATTCATGGGGTTGTACTTGGGTGAATGGGACAGCAATCTCTTCATCCTGCTCCAGGCAACAAACAACCCCGTGTATAATGACCTGAAAAGTTATATCGCCGATTACAGCAATCGCAAGGAAGCGGAAGAGGCCGTGCGGACAATCTGGAAATGCCAGCGGGAAACCCTGCCCGGCCCCATCTGGGGTTTGAGCGGGCAGATGAACTCGCCCCAGTATGGGCTGGAATGGGGCGGGACAATCGCCTGCATGGAGCTTTGCGGCGGGTCGCCTGATTTCCCGCATCGCTCCAACCTGCTTTTCGCCCGCGGGGCCGCGCGCCAATATAACAAGCCCTGGATGCTCTATTTGGCTTATTACCGCAATATGTCCGATACCAACAGCAAAGGCAAGGGCAAGGGGCCGACAGGGTGGTGGAGCGGGACTGATTTTGGCATTCCGCCTTCGCTGGGCCGCCGCCTTTTGTTCCTCAGCTATTATCTTGGAACCAGCTTCCAGACGTTTGAGGCCCAACCCTGGGGACAGGTCGAGCAGGAGGGCGTGAACGGGCTATGTACCCTGACCGGAAACGGCAAGGCCGTTAAGGACATATACACCTGGGTGCACGGTGCGAACGGGCAGCGGGGCACATATTATGCGCCAATCCTTTTGCTGATGGACTATTTGCACGGGCATTTTTCATGGACGCGCAAAGAATGGAAGACCTGGGATACCCTTCCTTTTGAAGACGGCGATTACATGACGGAACATTTTCTAAGGGCCATTGACCCGTTCTACGGGACCTCCCCGGATAATCCGCCCTATAGCGCCAACCTGCACAACTCCAAGCTGGGCGATATTTTCGACGTGTTCTTCGCCAATCCGCCCAGCGGGAGCGTGGATGCCAAACTTTTAAGCAAGTATCCGGTGGTCATTCTGCTGGATGACATCAATATTTCCGCGGAACTGGCGGGGCGGTTGAAGGAATATGTGGCTGGGGGCGGCACGCTGGTGATCAACAGTGCCCAGTGCAAGGGCGCCTTGAATAGCGAACAATTCCTCGGCCTCGACTTGCTGCCGGAATCGGCGGATGAGGACAACATGAAGATCCGGAAGGTAAAATTAACCCAGGCAAGCGCGCTGATCGCCTCGGCTTCCGGCCTGCCGGTGCTGACCAAAAACGCCCACGGCAAGGGGCACGTGCTGGTCGCCACCCCGCATTTCATGTTGATGCAGAACAAGCAGGCGGCCAACCCGCTGATTGAAAAAATCCTGTTGCAACTGCAGGCCGAGGTTTTGCCGATGAAAGTTGAAGGCGATATCGAGTTTTTATTCAACCGCCTGGCGCCTGGCGCCTGGCGAATCATCCTGCTCAACAACAAGGGGGTGCGGAAACTCGAGTCGGAATCCGTCGAAACCTTCGATGCCGCCTATACCGCGCAGGTCAGCGTTACCGTTCCGGCTGACGTCCAGGCCAAGGAATTAATGGCCAATGAATCCCTGGCGGAGACCGTCAAGGCCGATGAAAAAGTCATTACCCTGAAAGTGCCGCCGGGCGACGTGCGGGTGCTTGACATAGGAAACCTCCGGTAATATAAGGTGGCAAGGAAAACAATGAAGTTATTATTATTCGTGCCGGTTTTGTTGTTTGCCGCCAATATGGCGGTTTCCGCCGCCGACAAGGCCAAAGACGCGCAGGTACTCGGCGAATGGAAATTCGATGAGGGGACGGGGACCAACGCCGTGGATTCTTCCGGGCATGGGTATGACGGGACAATCATCGGCGCCCAGTATGTCAAGACCAAGTCGGGCTACTGTTTAAAGTTTAACGGGAAAGATAATTACGTCCAGTATATCCTCGCATTAAAAACCCCCTTGAACCAAGGCACCTTTGAGGCCTGGGCCTCTCCTGACTTGGATGGCTATTGGCTTTCCAAGGCATTGGGGGGAGGCCGGAGGGGTGAAGTCATCAATACCGGCTATATTTTTATCGATCTTACCGGTAACTGCTGGCAGGCAATAACTTTAGGTACGCCCGGTCTATTTAATATCAAGGGGCCCCAGGCTGCCGACAAACAATGGGCCCACCTGGTTTTTACCTGGTCTGCCGATAACATCGCCTGCTTTTATGTCAACGGGCAGGAAATCGAGGGTACCATCCCGATGCGCTATCCATTCCCCTTGGGTGGACAGGGGAAGGTTTTGCCCTTTAACGTGGGTTCACAATCGCCGCGCTATGCCAATATATTGCCGTTTAACGGATTGATTGATGATGTCCGGCTCTATGACCGGGATTTAACGGCGGCGGAAATACAAAGCCACTACCAGGATGGATTAAACCGCAGATAATTAATTGAAACATTTAAAACTTCCACAACATAGCAATGAATGATCCACGAGGAGAAAAGAACCATGCCAGACGCATCCAAACATCCCGCGGTAACCCTGTTAACCGAACTGCTGGCAATTCCCTCGCCGGGGGGACGCGAAGAAAACATGGCGGCCCTGGTGGTCCGTAAAGTCAAGGCATTGGGCTTTGCCGCCGAAACGGACCCGGCCGGCAATGTCCTGGTGCGCATCGGGCGACCGGATAAACACAAGCCGCTGGTGATGCTGGCCTCCCATATGGACGAAATCGCCCTGGTCGTAACACGTATCGAGCCGAATGGCCGCCTGCGCGTGGCGCCTTCCGGGGGCTTGCACCCGAACAAAATCGGCGAACGCCCCTTGGATATTATCGGCGATAACGGGACAATCACCGGCGTATTGACGATTGGATTATCGGGACATTCGGGCAAGGCGGACAGAGCCGCAACCTGGGACGATTGCCATATACTCACCGGACTTACGCCGGCCGAGTTGGCCGCCGCCGGGATCCGGCCGGGTTCCACCGCCGTACCGACCCGCGCCCAGCGCGGGCCCGTACTGCTGGGACCGCCCACCGATCCGTTGCTGGCGGCCTGGACTTTCGATGATCGCGCCGGCTGCGTCACGCTCTTGAGGCTGCTGGAGGCCATGCGGCGCGGGAAAATTACGCCTGAATTTCCATTAATCGTGGCCTTTACCGTTCATGAGGAGGGGGGCTGCCATGGGGCCAAGGTATTGGCGCATCGCGAACAGCCTGAGGTGTTCATTGCCGTGGACGGCTGCCCCATCACACCGGAAACGCCTTTGGCCCTGGATGGCCGCCCCGGTGTCTGGAGCAAGGATTTCAAGGCCCATTATGACCAGCGCCTGGTGCGCGACCTCTGCCGGATGGCGCGTTCAGCCGGGACGGAGCTTCAGCCGGCCGTTTACATAGGCGCTTATTCCGATGCCTCGGCGGTTTACGATTCCGGCGGCGCGCCGCGCATCGCATTTATCGGGCACGTCCGCGAAAACAGCCACGGGTTCGAGGTGGCCCGCCTTTCGGTCTTCGATAACGTGCTGAAAACCCTGCTGGTATTTGTCCGGACCTGGAAAAACTGAACGGCCCCATGCGCCCCCTCGATGGGCTAAACGCTCGTTATTTACATCAAGGAGAAGTGACAACCATGAGCCATACGAAGATGTTGCGTTTTATTGCGGCGATGCTGGCGATGGCAACGTTGCCGGCCGGGGCGACCAACACGTGGGTGGCCCAGCCGCGCCGCGCGGAAAGCGTGGAGTGGCCGATCCCCGCCGTCGCCGGCCGGGACTTCTGGACCGTGCTGTCCGAACCCTGGCTGAATTTACCGGGCGTCAAGGACGAAAAGTTCGTGCAGGATTCGGGCTTGTTGTTTGTCAAGCTGCCGCTGAATGGCCGGCAATCCATGTCCCGGATGCTGGCGTTAAGGGAAATTGAAATCTTCCAGGCCGCTTCCCCCAGCAACGTCGCGCCCCGCTCCACGGTGACGTATGCTTCGGAAGCCCGCGATGTGATGGTGTTTCACCCTGAGCGGATCAATGACGGCAACCGGGAACGCAGCGTGTCGATCAGCGCAAGCCAGGAGGCGGTGAAGGAGCGCTATCGCCCGTTTCGGGTTTCCCTGCAGGTGGAACTGCCGGCCGCAGAACCACTGGCGGCCATTACCCTGTATCACGGGGCATCCGGCGAGGCGCGGCTGGCATCCGTGGACTTTTATGCGATCGTGAAGGGCAAGGAACGCCTCAAGCTGGAGCCTGCCACGCTGACGCGAACCGCGGATGAAATTCGCGCGACCTTCACGAACGCGCCGGCCACGGGCAGCTTGCTGCTGGATTGCCTGTCCGCAGCGCCGGCCACATCGATCGGCACCTTTTCCACGAACTTGGCGCGCCATTGCCAAACACATCCCTTTTTCCCCGATCAGTTTGGCGACATGTTGGGCCTGGGCGCGGATAACTTCGATGCCGCCAGCTGGAATAAATTTCTGCATGACTACCGGGATACCTACATGGGGTTTTGCCTGGGGGAATGGGACAGCGGTTTCTTCCACCAGGTCGTGTTAAAATGGAGCGAGGAACTGGAACAGTATGGCATCAGCCAATACACGACGCGGCGCGAAGCCGAGGCGATGCTGCGGACCTACTGGGACAATCGGAAGCAGGCGCTGCCCGGGCCGATCTGGGGCCTGAGCGGCCAGCTGAACTATCCCCAGTATGGCGCGGCCTGGGGCGGGAATATCGTAGCCATGGAGCTGGCGGGCAATTCGCCGGATTTCCCGCATCGGTCCAACCTGCTGTTCACCCGCGGCGGCGCCCGCCAATATGACAAGCCCTGGCTGATGTACCTGGCCTATTACGTTGGCTCGGCCACGGCCGACAGCAAAAGCAAGGGCAATGCGCAGTGGCCGTCGGGGCTGGACTATGGGATCGCGCCCTCGCTCGGGCGCCGCCTGTTTTATATGTGCTATTACCAGGGCGTAACGTTCCTGACGTTCGAGTCGCAGCCGTGGGGCCAAGTCAAGCAGGAAGTCGCCAACGGGCCGTGTTCCCTGACCGAGAACGGCAAGGCCATCAAGGATATTTACGAATGGGCCCACAGCGAGAAAGGCCGGCGCGGCACATGCTACACGCCCATTTTGTTCCTGATGGACTATTGGCACGGCCACGACGAGTGGCGGCGCGGCAAAGAGTGGAATACGTGGTATCGGAGTATTCCGTTTACGGATGGCGATTACATGGCGGAACACTTCCTGAGGACCATCGACCCGTTCTATGGGACGCGTTACGATGCGCCGCCCTTCAGCGCCAACCTGCATAATTCCAGGCTGGGCGACATTTTCGATTTGTTCTTCGCCAATCCGCCGGAAGGCAGCGTCAAGCAATCCCTCTTGAGCAAGTATCCGGTGGTCATCCCGCTCGACGATATCGCCATCTCCACGGAACTCGCCGGGAAGCTAAAGGACTATGTGAAGGAGGGCGGCACGCTGCTGCTGAACAGCGCCCAATGCAATGAAGAGTTGAGCAGCGAGGAATTTCTCGGCCTGGACCTGCTGACAAACTCGGTCGCGGAGGATGGGATGAGCATCCGTAAGGTCAAGTTAACCCAGGCGCAAGCACTGCTGGTTTCGAGCAACGGCCTGCCGTTGCTGACGAAAAATGCCTTCGGCAAAGGGCACGTGCTCCTGACCACGCCCCCATTCCTGTTAATGAAAGACAAACAGGCCGCCAACCCGCTGATCGAACAAATTCTATTGCGCCTGCAGGCTGAGGTTCTGCCGGTGAGCGTGGAAGGCGACATCCAGTTCCTGTTCAACAAACTGGCGGATGGCACGTGGCGGATCGTGCTGATCAACAACAAAGGCGTGCTCAAAAAAGAAAATGAATCGGTCGAAACCCGGGATCCGGCCTATGCGACGGCGGTGCGGATTACCGCGCCGGCCAAGGGAAAGTTCACCGAGCTCATGGCGCAGGAGCGCCTGAAGGAAGAGCGCGCGGCGGATAAGAAAATCGTTATGCTGACCGTGCCACCGGGCGAAGTGCGCATCCTGGAAGTTAAAAACCTGCCTGCTGCAAAAACCGACAGCACGGCAGACAAAACAGGCTCTGTGCGGATAATGACGCTGGGCGCGGGGCCCATACTGGAAGTTAAAAACCTGCCTGCTGCAAAAACCGGAAGCGCGGCGGTGGGCGCCTGGTCGTTCGATGAAGGAAAGGGGACAAACACCGTGGATTCTTCCGGGAATGGCTATAACGGGGTCATCTTCGGCGCACAATACGTTACCAACCGGTCCGGGCACTGTATGGCCTTTAACGGTAAAGACAATTACATCACATTGGCCATACCGGCCAAATCTGCCACGGACCAGGGCACGTTTGAGGCGTGGGCCTGTCCCACCATCGAGGGGCAAGCGGGAATCGGCATTCGCCGGGGCTTTGTGATGGATTCCGGAAATGTTATGATCTTTCTTAATAGTAATCGCTGGGGCGCCATGATCTACGACGGAGTCAATGTCTTCAACGTTGAGGGGCCGGTAGCCGGGACCAACCAGTGGGCCCACCTGGCTGTCACCTGGTCTTCCGACAACGTGGCGCGTTTTTATGTCGATGGACAGGAAGTCGAGAGGGCTGTTCACATGCGCTTTATACGCCCCCTGGGCTTGAAACAATTGATTTATGTGGGCGTACAGTCATCGGCATTACGCGGACCGTTCCGCGGACTGATTGACGATGTCCGGATTTATGACCGGGAACTGACCGCGCCTGACATTCAACAGCGGTATCAGGATGGATTGAAGCAGAGATAAAAACCGGAGTATTATCATGATCGGGAAAATGAATTTTTACATGTATGATATTGCCAATGGCGCCTTCCTGAGGCCGGAGGCGTTGAAGCGGATGATCCGGCATGCCGCCGGGAACGGGTTCACGCATTTCATCCCCTACCTGGAAAACATGATCCGTCTGCCGTCGATGGAAAAAGCGGCCCGCGCCTGCGCTTATTCCGCCGCTGATTGGCGCAATTTCCAAAAAACCGCCACGGAGGCAGGCATTGCGCTTGTGCCGCATTTTAACGTCATCGGGCATTCCTCGAACATCTGCCGGGCGTATCCGGAGCTGACGGGCAATCCGGCGGAGCCCGCTGAAAGCGATGCGCCGGAAGTCGATGAATCGAGAAAACGGTCCGATCCGGCCTTTTTCCGCGAGCTCGATCCGACCCTTCCACTGGCGCGCAAATGGATGTTGCGCTGTCTCGATGAATTCTGTTCGTTTTCAACGTCCGACTATTTTCTGATCGGCGGAGACGAATGGACCACGCCGCGGCACCTCCTCGCCGGGAAAGACTTCGATCCGGGCAAAGCCTGGGCGGAGTACATCAACCTGGCCGTGGACTTTTTGCATGCCCGGGGGCGCCGGCCGATCGTCTGGCATGATTTCCTTATTCATTATCCTTCCGCCCTGGACGCGCTTTCGAGGGAAGCGGTTGTCGCCTTCTGGTATTACGACGAAGATGCCGGCTACCCGGCGATCAAAACGCTGCAAGACGAAGGCTTCCGGGTAATCATGGCAACGGGCCTCTGTGCCGGCGCTCTGACCAACCGACGGGAAAAAGCATTTCGCCTTGCATTGGCTGAGGCCAGACGTTATGAGGCAGACGGCTTCATGGTCACGACCTGGTTTGACGGCCGGATTGAACGCCAGAAACTGAACATTTCCCTTTCCGGACGCCTGATGGCCGGAAAAGCCGTTCCCCGCCCCCTGCTGGACACGGTTTCAATCATCAACCTTCTTGACAAATCCCCCTCCGCCGAAGCCCTCCGAAAACGGTGGACCGATCATGGGCGGACGCTCCTGGCGGACGCCGCCTGGGACGAATTCCCGGAGTGCCGCGAACTGCTGCAGGCCAAGCTTGATAAAAATGCGGCTTTGGAAAAATCCTTGTACCCGGCCAATCATTTTCCAACCGGCCCGTTATATGAAAGCATCGGCGCCAGAGCCGAGGCGTGGATGCAACAAAGCACTGACGAGCCGAAACCTGTTCCCCGCCTCTTCAAGGCCGAACAAACCGACGACCCCCTCACGGGAAGAACCTTCCGCGTGCATAATGACGGGGAAACCTTTGTCATCTATCCCGATTTCGGCCCGCTGCTGCAGGATTGGCGTACGTCGGACTGGATCATCATCCCGAACAATCTCCCCGATTTTCTCCGGAAAAAGCCCCATCCGCTGCCCGGCGCATACAATAGCCACGGGGCGCCCGGATTTCGGCCGATGTGGAATATGGGCACCCATCTCAACCCAAATATTACCTGGCAATATCCCTGGCGCTGCCGGATTGCCGAGCAGAACACCGGGCGCATCGTCATCAGCCTGGAAGCGTCATTCCGCCATGTTGACCTTGCCTACCGGATCGCCGTCGAGCGCGGCCGCTCGGGGTTCAAATATAATTTGGAGGCGGTAAACAAACGGCCCTTCGCTTTCGGCGCCTTCGGCTGGAATTTTCTTATTGCCGATCACAACGGTGATACGCTTGAAACAATATATCGGTGGATGGAAGGAGCCGATGAAAAGACCTGCGCGCTTAAGGATATCTTCGATGATGCGTTCCGGATTCCCGCCCGGAAAACACTGACCGTCGAACGCAAGCGGTGGCGGCTGGCCCTGTCAGTACCCGAATCAAAATCCGACGGATTCATTACCGACTGGGGCGCGGGGTGGATGACCCCCGACCTGCAGGGACGCTACCGGTTGCTGAAATATGGCGAGCGTTATGAAACGGCCTGGGATTTTCAACTGGCGGCAACCGCAGCGCAAACCGTTTCACGGGCTGATTGACCATCATCCGGATTTACGACCGGAATTTAACTGGCCGCCGGCATGCAACCGCGCGACCAGGAGGGCGCCGGAACATGTTGAACGCTGCTTTGCGCGCCGCCGGTCAGCCATTTGCCGGGCATGTGCGCGAGAACAGCCGTGGTTTCGAGATGCCCGGGCGTTCGACAACTTGCCGGGAAAGGATGAGCAAAACCATGCGGCCAGCCTGGGACAAACTCAGCGATTTTTGTGATGTCCGGCGCTGCAGCTCGTTTTCCAAATTTTCGGATTCGCTGGCAGACCCGGGCGGCCGGATTGATTCCTGGCTCAAGACGATCAGGTTGGCGCCCCTCATGGCGCATGAATATCGCTGCCGGCCAGGGTGGTCGGTGGGGCCGCGGCGGCTGCTATACTCCGTCTGGTGGATATTCCCGGAAAGCGGCGGATGGGTCATCCTGTCGGATAAGAACCGCCGCATGCCCTTCAAGCCGGGCGATTTGATCCTGATGCCGGAAGGCATGGAACATCAAGTCACCCTTTCAACGTCGCGGATAACCCCGCAGTATGCCGGGCACTTCCATGCCACTATGTTTGGGAGTCTCAATTTGCTGAGTTTTATGGGGTTTCCCCTTGTCATCCCGTCGGCCAACGCCACGTTACCGCAGGAAGCGGCCGCCGCCATGATTCGCGAATACGAGATCAAATCCACCGGATGGCAATCGGTCATGGAGAGCGAGCTGACCCGCCTGTTGTTGTATGTCGTACGGCACCACGGCCGGCTGTTTGGAGCCGACAACCTGAAAATGTTTCACATAAATTTGCCGCGCTTGTTTCCCGTGTTTGAGTTCATTGAGGACCGTCTCCACGACCCGGACCTGACGGTTGATGACTTGGCCGCCCATATTCATGTCAGCGAAGTCTATCTGCGCCGGCTCTTCCGGACGGTCACGGGGATGAGTGTCGTTTCGTTTGTTCTCCAGCAGCGCGTCAAGCGGGCCTGCTTGATGTTGTATCGGCAATCGCACACTATCAAACAGGTTGCCGAGAGCTGCGGGTTTGCCGGCGTTATCTATTTTCATAGAATATTCAAGCGATTTACCGGCAAAACCCCCATGAATTTCGTCCGAAACAACCTGTCCTGACCGCCCATCCCGCCGCGGCGCCCCGTTTCCACAGGTTTCGATTTGTTTAATATCAGTAGCGTTTTGTCTATTGCCGGACAAATGCGGTTGTTATAGGATATTGTCGGATGATGCAGGTGTAGGGATGCCAAGCTGACGGACGTTGGTTCAACGGCCGTGTAATTTAATGCTATCCAAAAATATTTGAAATATTAAACCATGTTATACGTCTGTCATTCCCGCGAAGGCGGGAATCCAGTCCGGCTTTTCTGGATTCCCATTTTCATGGGAATGACAAGCAGTCGGACGGTCGTTTATCAAAGTTCAGCATAAAATGAATAGATTCTACGAAGTAGCTAAAGGAATTCGTAAATGAACCTGAAATCTTTCATTGCCGGAACTTGCATGGTTATGTCCGCGATGCTGTCGGCGGAAGAACAATTGTTGCCAGGAGCGGCGGAATATGGGACCATCCCGAAGGGTTGGGAACTCAAAAAGGTTTGCGGACGCGATTTTCATACTCAGTTTGATTTTTATCTGAAAGTAATAAAAAAGTCTTCTCCGATCTACACCAGCACGCTCCTGCCGGATTTCCTGGTCCCACTGGAATCGCAGCCGGAAAACATTCGAAAACTGGCCGCGATGGATTGTTTCCGTGACGTGCAGTACCGTTTCATCCTACTAGAAGAAGAGCAGTCGGATGGTTCATACACTGTCCCGCTGGAAAAACTTCCGCTGAAACAGAAATGCATCCAGGGCAGACCATTTACCATTGATTTGCTTCCCCGGCCAGGTCTGCCCAAAATCTATTATTTGTCAGAAATCAAGAATGACCAGGAGGCATACCGGAAATGGTTGGGGGAACATCCGGAATTCCGCGGTTTCTCGACTTTCGAATGGGGCAATGACGCAGTTGTCTTGTATCAGCCGCAGCGGCACAAGGGAATTCTTCCGGGTAGCTCACGTTTTGCGATCACGCAAAGTGACATTGACCGACTGGTTGCAAAATATCCAAAACCAATGAACCGGGACGAACATGTTTCCGGATTGCTTAGGAGAACATTCAATCGAATCCTGGAATACTCTTTTGACGACCCCGCCCATCTTTCTATTGGGGAGGGACACTGGTGCATAGGTCATCTGGCGGCATACTGGGGCGCTGGCAAGATCGGCATCGAAACCACCCGAAACTATGCTTTCTGGCAAAATCAGATGATGTTTTGCAGGGGGGCCGCCCGCCAGTTCAACATCCCGTGGTCCTGGTATGTCGCCAGCTATTTCGAGGGGTTTGATTCGAAAGGAAACATGACCTCAGAAGGAAGTCTTTTCTCGGAGAATGATCCCAGGCTCAAATGGCATGGACCCGATTATGGAACGTCTCTTTCTTCCGTAAAAAGGGCATTCTACATGGCATGGCTTGCCGGCGCTTCAGATGTTGAGCGCGAAGGGGTGGAAAACTGTTTTTTTATCCACAGATCGCTCCCGCTGGAAAAGCAAGGACTTTCCGAAGAGGGCAGAATGTATGTCGATTTTTATCGCCTTGTAACAAGCAATCCTGATCGGGGGGTGCCATATACGCCGGTAGCGTTGCTGGTTCCTGCGAACCGGGGATATTGCCGGTTCGGAGGAAAAGCTTTTACGACGTATGATTATACGCAGACTGATTTTATGCTGGATGCGGTCATGTCCACGATTCTTGATTATCCGAACAACCGTGTGCTGGAGAAGATGCGGAACGGGGTCGAATGCGTGATGGCCAATCAGCCGTACGGCGACATTTTCGATGCAATTACGCCTGATTTTGAAAAACAGGACTCATTTCGGCAAGCCCTGCCGAACTATAAGGCGGCAATCCTGATCGGGGACTACAAACGCAATCCGGAAATGGCGAAGATTCTTGTCGATTATGTGAAAAAAGGGGGAACTCTTGTCTTAAACATCAGCCAGTTGAACGAGGATTTCCCCTCGGATTTCGCAGGCCTCCGCCCGACAGGCAAAATAGTGGTGAAAGACCAGTATACAATTGATGAAGTTAAACTCGCGGACGCGAAGAGCCTCCTATCCGCTTCAGACGGCACAGTTCTTTTTGCAAAGAACCGTTACGGCAAAGGCAGCGTAATTGTTGGAATGCAACGCTGGCTTACTCCTTGGTATGGAAATGATGCCAAGGAACAGGACGCCGCGCTCGGGAACACCTCGCTCAAAAAACCGATCCACTTCCCGGAAATCGAGTGGTTGATGAAAAGATTGTCCAGCGAACTTCTTCCGATTTCGGTCGAGGGAAACATCCAGTATGGTTTGAACCGGACAAAAGATGGTTGGCTGCTCTATCTCATCAACAATTCCGGCGTCATAAAATTTGCCGACAAAGCGCAGGTTCTTGCTCCGGAGGGACAACGCGTCAGGATTGATGTCACACGCATTACCGGCAAGGGGGTTTTCGAACTGGTGACAGGGAAAAATCTTGAAACCAGTAATGGCATGCTTGAAGTGAACGTCCCTTCCGGCAATGTCCGAATTCTGAAAATACAGACTCCTGCGAAATAGGAGCCAAAAACAAGGAGAGGCCAGGGAAGACCGCACCATCATTCCTGATTTTTCAATTTTGAGCAGAAAATCCCAATGAGAACGTCCCGATCACGCGGCCTTTTTGTCGACGAGAAAGCGCAACCTGTCCCATACCTCGGCGCGCATTTGTGGGTTCGAGGTGTTTGTTCCACCGACATATCCCCGGATGTATTCGAAGTTCCTTTTGAAGCGCAACGCGTTGTCGAAATTCATGAACCCCAGCATGGCGTGATATCGCCGCTTGACGGGGACATGGTTCCGCTCGACCGGCATGACCTTGATGTGGAGGATGGCGTGTTTCGCTCCAAGGATCCCGGCGAGGTTGCGCAGGCTCAAGTGGAATCTGAAATACCACAGCGTGGCCAGCCGCATCGTGTCCGCTTCGAAAGACGAAACAATGGTTAAAAAAAAGGAGAAACCTGAAATGAAGTATGTTCTCATCGTATTTCTTGCCGCAGCCGTGCTTCTTCCCTGCTTCGGGGAAAACAATGCGGCTCCCAAAAGCGCCGCCCCGGCAGAAACGTCTTCCGTTCCGGTGATGAAAGGGACGCTCGTAGCGCATCCGGCGGCGGCATCGCAGGTTAAATGGCCCGTTCACAACGTCGCCGGAAAAGATTTCTGGCAGTTCCTGGTGGAAAGCTGGCGCGAAAAGCCCGAACTGAAAGACGAAGCATTTGTTAAAAACGCCGGCCATAATCTGGAACGCATGAATTATTCCAACCGCGGAGTTGTCCAGGGTGACCTGCGTAAAACGATGATCAAGGAATTCGAGGTTTACTGTGGCGGAAAGAATGTGTCGAAGAACCTCGCGTTGGACTTTTCCTCCGCAGAAAAGGACACCGTCTTTTTCGATATGGGGAAAGTCCAGGATGGCAATCTGAACACCTCCGGCTACCTCATCGGCGACAGCACCGATTTCAGAATACGGCATGCCGGCGTCCCAGTCCGAATCGTCGTTTCGAATCTCTCCGCGCCGGTGGAAAAGATCCGTTTTGTGACGGATCTTCACGGATGCGCCCCAATGGCGTCGGTCGAAGCGCTGGACGAGGCTGGAAAGTCACAGACTGCCACCTGTGAAAAAAGCTCCGACGACGGAGAATGGACTCTGACCTTCCCGCGGCCGATCCAGGGCAAGTCCTTTGTCATCCGCGCGAAAACGGCTCCTTCTTTCTTCAGTTTGGACGCGCTCCCCGCAAAATATAAAGAACTCTTCAAAAAAGTTCCGTTCCTGAATATGAATTT
>Ga0247841_10007634_pt1 | contig 15965 bp, 14 predicted proteins | sample LaCruzMarch2015__2_FD_192410 | JGI IMG/M metagenome (GOLD analysis project Ga0247841, IMG submission 192410) | Freshwater microbial communities from meromictic Lake La Cruz, Castile-La Mancha, Spain - LaCruzMarch2015_18m | ecosystem: Environmental > Aquatic > Freshwater > Lake | place: Spain...
CTTACCGGATAAGGGGAGGCAATACATCTGCAAAACCCTTGCCGGAACAAAAATTTCAGGGAATTCTTGAAAACGGGTTTTACAGGATAGTCATGGATACACAAAAGGGCGCCATCACAGGATTGTATGACAAGCAACTTCAGAAAGATCTCATCGATAATTCTGCCCCTTATGGACTCGGGCAGTTTGTTTATGAGCAGTTGAAAAGGAACCGGAGCCAGTTGGAACAATTGAAACTTGAGGAATTCCAAAGGATGACATGGAAAGTCACGGAAATATCAGGGATCACCACCGGTCCGATATGGCAGAGCATACGGATCAAGGGGTTCTCGCCCGACTGTGCTGACAAGGATGGTGTTTCACTTGAGGTCCGCCTTTTTGGAGTGGACAAGAGAATAGAATTCTCGTATTCCATGAAGAAACTTCCGGTAACCGACCCGGAGGGTGTCTATATCGCATTTCCTTTTAAACTAAATAATGCCGGCCTTGTGTATGAGGTGGCCGGTGCATCGGTTGTTCCCGGCAAGGACCAGCTTGAAGGTTCAGCCTCCGACTGGAACGGGATCCAGAATTTCGTCGCGGTGAGAAACGACAGCGCCCAGGTGGTTTTTGTTTCTCCGGAGATTCCGCTGGTTCAGTTGGGTGACATCAACCTTGGCAAATTTGCAAGGATTGCCAACCCCAAAACTACTACCGTTTACTCCTGGGTGCTGAACAACTATTGGACCACCAATTTCAGGGCATCGCAGGAGGGAGCATTAACATGGAGTTATCAGATCACCTCTGCCAAAGATCCATCGAACCTGTTTGCCGCACAGTTTGGCCATGGTGTGCGAACTCCCTTTCTGACCCGTATTTTTCCAGGATTTTCGGAGGAGTCAGTGATCATCCCCCGTTCGTTTATGGGACATAGCCTGCAACGGGTCTTGATGGTATCTGCCCGACCTGCACAGGAACAGGATGCAGTCATCCTTCAATTCCGTGAATTGGAGGGGAGAACCGATTCTGTTCCGTTGGAGGATGTGGTTTTATCGACCACTACGCTGGTACCATCGATGCAGCCACAAACAGTATCGGAGGTCAACATCCTCGGGGAACCCATCCGGTTACTCTGGGAGGCTGCCGCGCCGAAAATTCCGGGCTATTATCCGGTATGGCTGAAGTTCGAACCCTGCGAAACAAAATCCATCAAACTGACATTTCCAAATCCAAGGAAGCCTCGCTTCAGGTGACCTGATCCAAATACCCGTTATGACCCTGCCACAAAAGATTCTCCGGTTTATTGCAGCTCTGTCGATACTTGTCTCCCCTTTTCAGGGTTGTAAAGTAACGGAACAGGCCAGGATGGCCTCCAACCTTGTCAATTGTGATTTTCAAATCCGTTCGGTAGAAAATGTCAACCTGGGAGGGGTGAATTTCCAGTATATACATTCCATTTCAGATCTCGGGATATCCGATATGGCCCGTTTGCTTGCCATTTTTGCCAGTCCCTCCTTTCCGCTTTCCCTGCAGATCAACCTTGTCGGACGAAACCCCAACGCTTCACCCGCAGGGCTGAACAGGCTGGAATGGATCCTGTTTATCGACGACGTCCAGATGACCACCGGCATTCTGGATAAACCTTTCGTCATCCCTGCAAACAACGGCACAGCCGTCATCCCTGTCGCGATCGGGATGGACCTGAAACAGGCGCTCAATGGAGAATCGGCACAGGCGCTGATCAATTTTGCCATGAACCTGGCAGGGATCGGGAATAAAGCCAGCCGGATTAAAATCAAGATCAAACCGACCATCATGATCGGAGGTTCAGCAATTACTTATCCGGGGTACTTCCCTGTAAAGACAGAATTTACAGGAAAGTAATGTTTCATCATGCCGTCAGGATGAGACAGGCATTGCTTCGTGTATAATTTTTATCGGGAAAGATCATGAAGCAAACCCATGGTCCCTGTGACCACATTGTTTTTACAGGTTACCACTGCATGGTACTTCACCAGTTTGACTGCTCCATTTTTGGTATGGATCCTCAATTCAAGCTCCGCCCGGGGGATAGCGGTGGTAATCAGTTTTTCAAATTCCTGCAGGAACAATTGCACGGAGTCATTCGCCAATAGCTCCATGAATGGTTTCCCAATGAAATTCAGGGGAGGCAATCCCACAAGGCAGGACGCGGGTTCTGAAACACCAGTAACGATACCTGAAATATCGGTGATAACCAGTGCATCCTGCATTAATTCAACCAAAGCCCGGAAATGGCTTTCACTCTCCTGAAACTTCTCATCGACCTGTTTCCGTTCAAGTTCCGCTGCAGTGCGCAAGGAAAAACGGATCAGTTGAGATCCGACGAAGGAGGGATCCGATACCGGATGATGGTACAATGCAACCAGGGTCCCGAGGAAATCCCCGGCTTGATTGGTCAGGGGTACACCAATATAGCCTTCAATGGCCATATCCAAAAGCATGAAATCATCCGGGAAGGCCTCCTGGACGTTCGATGGGTAGGAGTAAATTCCATTTTCCGGTAGATGCCGGCATGGAGTTCCTTCCAATTCGTAGTTGAAATTTTCGCCCGGGTATCCGGAGCAGGAAACGGAAATGGTGCGCATGTGTTTTCCTTCGTTGACGATTTCTCCAATGTAAACAACATCGGCATTCACTGTCGTGCACAGATGCTCTGTCAGCGAATGGAAAAACCGGTCGCCCACCAAATTATTCAGGTTGTTTTCAGTCGTCATTCTTCAATGATCTTTGCCTCTATGATATAATCCAGTTTTGGCCATTTGTGCTTCAAAAACGCATTTCCCTGAACCATGATGGTGTCCTGGTCTTTGGCAGGATCAAATCCGTAATCCCCAAAAAGCTGATCGATGGTCTCAAACCCGGAAATGACCTTTGCCACCGGAGGAAATCCCCTCAGCCCGTTGTAATTTACGGTATCGAGTTTTGGATTGTCTTTCAGGTTGACGAAGAGCTGAACGGTACGGCTGTTAATGCCGTCGCGGGCATAGGAGATGGTCCATTTTTGGTTTTTCTCGACGACAGCTTCATCGGGAATCGTGCGCTTGTCCCAGAATTTATTGATCTCAGGATTATCGCCAATGCCGAATTGCACCACGAAGGGCTTCTGAACCCGGAAAATGCCATTGTTGTCGTAAAACCTTGTCGTCAACAACTGATACAACCGGTCGGCTCCGGCCGGCGACCATGCGCGGTATACCTCGATCGTGAATTTCCCTTTCGTTGTCGAAAACTCGGCTTTGAAACTGGCAGGTGCCCTTGCCATCAGGGTAGACTGGTCGGGCAGAGACTGCCCGAACGAGTTGAAAATGAAAAAATAACAAATAAAAATGAAAATTTTTTTCATCGGGTTTCTCCTTCCGGTTTTAGAGGTGGGATAACCATTATTTGGGTTCTGGGTTATTGGGTATCGCGATGATGTCGAAATGCTTCCTGTGGGTCATGCCTTCACGGTGGAGAAGTTCCATTTTTGCAGAGACATCGAAATCCTCCACGTAGTGCAGGTTGTACCCCTGAGCGGCAATGAGGTCAAATAGATCATACCGTCCCTGCTTTTTCAGTTGTTTGAAGCATTCAAAGATGAGGTGCGGTTTGTATTTTTGAATCACGGGAAGAATGGATTTTAAAATCTCGATGTCATATCCTTCCGCATCAACTTTAATCAGTTTCAGCCGTTGCAGTTCTTCCGGGTAAGTGGTGGTCAGAAAGGTAAACAGGTTGACTCCCCTGACTTTATGTGACAAACCGTATTTTCCATGGTAATTCTCTTTCGTTTCGGCAATCCCGCCGTTATTGAAAGTAGCCTCAGAGGAGTTGTAGTAAAAATCGCCATCATGGGAAGTGATGGCCATGTTCAGCGGTACAATATGGGTCAGGGATGGATTCAGTGCCGCATTCTCAACAAGGATGCTGTAAACGTAAGGATTGGGATCGAAGGCCAGGGAGAGCCCCTCTTTCCCGACGGCCAGGGCCATGGGCATGGTGGAATCACCGATATGCGCTCCAATGTCGATGATAAAATCACCCTTCCGGAGGAATTTCTGATAAAAGTCGACCTGGCCCTGTGTGATGACCTTTTCTCCTTCAAGCGGATTCAGCCAGCGGGAAAACCTGACTTTACCGAATTCCGGGAGTTCGAATTCGGTTACCTGGGAACCATATTCGCTGAATGTGCGCTTGATCCTTCGTTTCGCCAGTTTTCGTCTGATGCAGTTGATCATGAAATGATAATTTTTCTTATGGATTCAAAGATAGGAAGGAATTTCTTATGAATTCCGGTGAATGAAAAAAACATGATGCGGAAACGAGCGCCCCGGATTTCTTTTTCACCAGCAATAATAAATGCTGAGCGATCAAAGTTATATTCAATTTAAATACTTTTTTTCGTAAATTTGCACCCTTAAATCCGAGGCCTATGTTCCTAAATTCAGATAAGTTCCGCGGAGAGGGGTTGACTTACGATGACGTGTTGCTCGTCCCTGCCTATTCGGATGTGCTACCCCGTGATGTGGATGTGGCAACGCTACTTTCACGTAACATCAAACTGAATATTCCCATTGTTTCGGCCGCCATGGATACGGTTACGGAGTCGCATATGGCCATTGCAATGGCACAGGAGGGCGGCATCGGGGTGCTTCACAAAAACATGTCGATCGAAGCCCAGGCCGTACAGGTTCGCAAGGTAAAGCGGGCAGAAAATGGAATGATCCTGGACCCGGTAACCCTGCATGAGACTGCACTGGTTGGTGATGCCCTGGCCATGATGAAGGAATTTTCAATCGGGGGCATACCTGTTACCAACGACCGGAAAGAGCTGGTTGGGATTGTAACCAACCGAGACCTTCGATTTGAACGTGATCATGCCCGTCCCGTGACCGATGTCATGACCCGGAAGGTCATCACCATCAGTGAATTCACCGATTTTGAACAGGCTGAAGCCATCCTTCAGCAATATAAAATCGAGAAGCTTCCCGTGGTGGATAAAAACAACAAGCTGATCGGACTCATCACCTATAAAGACATCATCAAGATCAAGGCCAGGCCGAATGCCTGCAAAGACAGTCTTGGACGCTTACGCGTTGCTGCCGCTGCCGGTATTGCTCCCGATACGCTTGAACGGGTGGCTGCCCTGGTCAGGGAGGGTGTCGATGCCATCGTGATCGATACGGCGCACGGACATACCAGGGATGTGATGGAAATGGCCAAACGGGTAAAAGCAGCCTATCCCAACGTGGATCTGATCGTCGGGAATATTGGCACCGCAGATGCTGCAAAGGATCTTGCCAAAATCGGCGTCGACGGGGTGAAAGTGGGCATCGGCCCGGGTTCCATCTGTACCACCCGCATCATTGCCGGAATCGGTATCCCTCAATTGTCGGCCATCTATGACGTGACTGCTGCCCTCAGGGGAACCGGAGTTACGGCAATCGCCGATGGAGGGGTGCGCTACACCGGCGACATCGTTAAGGCGCTTGCTGCCGGCGCCCATTCCGTAATGGCCGGATCACTTTTTGCCGGAGTTGACGAATCGCCCGGTGAAACCATCATCTTTGAAGGCCGGAAATTTAAGACCTATCGCGGCATGGGCTCCATCGAAGCCATGCAGATGGGATCCAAAGACCGCTATTTTCAGGATATGGAAGACGATATTAAAAAGCTGGTACCGGAAGGCATCGTGGGCAGGGTCCCCTACAAAGGATCACTGTCGGAAGTCATTTACCAGATGGTTGGCGGATTGCGTTCAGGGATGGGTTATACCGGATCAGGCAATATTGAAGCCCTGCAGAAAGCAAAATTCATAAAAATCACTGCTGCCGGAGTTACCGAAAGCCATCCGCACGATGTGACCATCATCAGCGAAGCACCGAATTACAGCAGGAAATAAAATGTATTGACAATTGAAATTAAATAATCATCAAACCCATAAAATGTTACAAACAATGAAAAGTTGGAAATTAACCGTTATGTTGTCGTGTTTTATCCTTGGCATAAGTTTTACGGCAATGGCACAATTGAACAACGAAGAAGTTTTGTTGACGATCTCCGGGAAAGATGTTACCGTCGGAGAGTTCATGTCAATCTATCAGAAAAATTACGTGAAAGGCGATGTTGTTGACAAGAAATCGCTGGAGGAATACCTCAATCTTTTCATTAACTATAAGCTGAAGGTAAAGGAGTCGGAGGAGCTTGGACTGGATACCATTGCTGCCAACAAGACCGAATTAAAGGGGTATCGTGATCAGCTTGCCAAACCCTTTTTTACAGATGAGGCTACCATCGACAGGTTGGTGATGGAGGCCTATGAACGTGAGCTGATCGATGTCCGCGCCGGTCACATTTTCTTTCGTTTACGACCCAATGCCCAACCGGCCGATACGCTGGCGGTGTATGAAAAAGCATTGAAAATTCACGACCGCATTATGAATGGAGAATCTTTTGAAAAACTGGCTGTAGAATTTTCCGATGATTTATCAGCCAAGGACAAGGAGGCCAATCAACAGCATCCACTGATCAAAGGCAATCATGGCGACCTGGGTTACTTCACCGTTTTCAGCATGCTGTATCCCTTCGAAACCGGGGCATATACCACCGAAATCGGAAAAGTTTCCATGCCCATCCGCACCGATTATGGCTATCACCTGATCAGTCCTGTTGTTCGCCGCAAGGCCATGGGAAAGGTTACCGTTTCACGCATTTATATTGCTTTCCCTGCCAATGCCAAAGCTCAGGATTCACTGAATGCAAGGGCAAGAATCGACTCCGTGTACCAGAAACTGAAATCCGGTGAAAAGTTTGAAATGTTGGTGAAGAAATATTCGATGGATGAAGGAACCAAACAGAAAGCAGGACAACTTCCCGAAATCGGTGTTGACCGGGTTGTTCCGGATTTGATCGACGGGATATACAACCTCGATTCCGTGGGTCAGTTCTCAGAACCCCTCCTGGCTGTGAACGGATATCATATCTTTAAACTTATCCGCAAGAAGGTACCGGGTACCTTTGACGAAGAAAAGGCCGACCTGAGGCAAAGGGTGATGAAAGATATACGTGGGTTGCAGGCCAAGGAAACCGTCATCGTCAGGGTGAAAAAAGAACTTGGTTACAAAGAAAATCTTGCTGCCCGGGATGATTTTTACCGCGTGGTCACCGACAGCATATTTTTTGGCAAGTGGAAAGCTGATCTGGCAAAGGATTTGAATAAAATGTTGCTGACCATCGGCAACCTGACCTTCACCCAGAATGATTTTACCGCATACCTGGTCGCCAAGCAGCGCAAACGGGATAAGGAACCCATTCCCACCTACATAAACCGGTTGTACAAAGATTTTTCGGACGATTGCGTGATCAAAGCTGAAGATGCCAGATTGGAAATGAAATATCCGGAATTCCGCGCCCTGATGAAGGAATACCGGGATGGCATCATTCTTTTCGATCTGACCGACCGGAAAGTATGGTCAATGGCAGTAAAAGATACGCTGGGGCTTCAGAAATTCTACCAAAAAAACAAGAAGAACTACATGTGGGATAACCGCCTTGAAGCGAGCATTTATAAGGTAAAAGACCCGAATGCTGTTCAGAAAATCAAGAACTTTATCACCACCGGCCTTTCCGACAAGGACATCCTCAAGGAGGTCAATACCGATTCGTTGAAGATCCTGGTCATCGAAAGTGGTAAATATTCCCTCAAAGACAATGCCATTATCGATTCAATCGAATGGAAAACAGGATTTTCAAAGGATATTACCACGGACAAGAATACCGTTTTCGTCTATGTCAGAAGCCTCCTGAAACCGGAACCAAAATTACTGAATGAGGCAAGGGGACTGATTACTGCCGATTACCAGAATTACCTGGAAAAGGAATGGATCGAAGCACTGCGTGCCAAATATCCTGTGGTGGTAAACAAGGATGTACTGGTAAAAATCAAGTAAGGTTTGTTTTGAAGAATATTCTCATTTTTCTGTTGATTATCCTCTCTTCCTGCAGTTTTTTCAAAAAAAAAAGCGAGCGGGTGCTGGCCCGTGTTCAGGATGAATACCTTTACGAGTCGGAACTGAAGGGGAAAATACCTGCCGGTACGGTTGCGAAAGACAGTCTGGTGCTGGTGCGGAATTTCATCGATAACTGGATCCGTCAGCAGCTTATCATTGAGCAGGCAAAGAACAACCTGAACAACGAACAGATGGATTTTACGGCACAACTGGAAAACTATCAGAATTCCCTGATCATCTATGCTTACGAAAATGAACTGGTACGGCAGAAGCTCGATACGCTGGTACCGGAGGATGAGATACAAACCTATTATGAAGCAAACCAGCAGAGTTTCCTGCTCAAAGACAACATCGTCCAGATACAGTATGTCAAACTTCCAGTGAAATCAAACCATGCGAAGCAAATAAAGAAACTTCTTGCTTCCGATGACCCGGATGATAAAAACAAGCTGGCAGAACTTTGCGATAAACAGGCCGCCGATTATTTTCTGGATGACCAGAACTGGCTTTTATTCAATGATCTCCTCAAGGAAATTCCGATCAAGACCTACAATCAGGAGGAATTCCTGAAGAATCACCGGGAACTGGAATACCAGGATTCCCTCTATGTTTACATGGTCAGGTTCAGGGATTTTAAAATCAAGGAAAGTGTCTCTCCGATAAGTATGGAGAGGCAGCGCATCCACGATATTATCCTGAACAAACGGAAAATCGATCTGATCAGCCGTATGCAGGAGGATATTTTTACAAAAGCTTCAAAGAACAATGGTTTCGAAATTTATTAATGGGCGTAAAGTCCTAAATTTTCCCTCATGAGAACCTGTAGAATCCTCCTCCTTATGATCTTCCTGACTGCATTGATGCATTTCAGGGTTTCCGCGCAAGCTGAGCGGGACACCATAATCGATGGACTGGCTGCCATCGTGGGAGGAAATATTATCCTGAAATCAGATATTGAAAACCAGTACATTCAGTTCCGGAGCCAGGGAAATATCACCGGAACGGCACCTAAGGTAAAATGCCAGATTCTGGAGAATTTGTTGTTTCAGAAACTCTTGTTGCATCAGGCGCAGGTGGATAGCATTCAGGTGACCAATGCCCAGGTGGAGGCCGAAATGGATCGTCGCATGCGGAGTTTTATTTCAATGGCGGGCTCACCGGAACGGCTGGAGGAGCATTTCGGAAAATCCCTGATCGAGATCAAGAATGAACTGAGGGAGGTCATCCGCGAGCAAATGCTGGTGGAACAGGCCCAGCAGAAAATCACCAAGGACGTCAACATCACCCCAGCCGAAGTGAAAACCTATTTTCGTAAACTTCCCAAGGACAGTATTCCATTGATCAACTCCGAAATGGTGATTGGAGTGATTGTCAGGCAACCTGTTATCGGTGACGAGGAAAAAGAGGCGGTGAGGGTCAAACTGAAAGGGTTCAAAGAACGCATTGCCCGTGGCGATGATTTCAGTACACTGGCCGTATTGTATTCGGAGGATCCGGGTTCCTCAAAACAGGGAGGAGAGCTGGGTCTTTTCAAACGGGGAGAAATGCGACCTGAATTTGAAGCAGCTGCTTTTAAATTGAAACCCAAAGAGGTCTCGGACATCGTTGAAACGGAAGATGGCTTGCACCTGATCCAGATGATCGAACGCCGCGGGGAATATATCAATGTGCGCCATATCCTTCTCCAGCCACAAGTTTCGATGGCGAATCTGAACCGTACAAAGGTGTCGATCGACAGTATGGCCAACCTGATCGAAACGGGCAAAATCACCTTCGATGAGGCAGTGGTAAAGTATTCGGATGACCCGAATAAAATTAACGGCGGGCTTCTGATCAATCCCCAGACCAATAACTCGAAATTTGAAACCGATCAGCTTGATCCCAAGGTTTTTTTCATCGTCGATAAGCTGAAGGTGGGAGAAACCTCTGCACCGGTACAGATGAAGACCGATCGGGGGAAGGTGGAATACCGTATGTATTACCTGAAAAACCGCACCAATCCGCACAAAGCCAACCTTGAAGAGGATTATTCGCGCATCCAGCAATGGGCCTTGGAAAAGAAAAAAATGGATCAGGTTGATGAGTGGATCAATACCAAACTTGACGGTACCTATATTGCCATTATGGAAGGTTATCAAACCTGCCCATTCCAACGCAAGTGGATTAAAGACTAATTTGGAACCCTATGCTCTACTCCTCGGATGTTGCTGCTGTTGAAGCCCTGGTAAAGAAGTATACCCTTCTGAAATCTGAAATCGCGAAGGTCATCGTGGGTCAGGATGAGGTGATTAAAAATCTGCTGATCGCCATATTCTGCAAAGGACATTGCCTGCTCGTGGGTGTACCTGGGCTGGCCAAAACCCTTATGGTGAACACGCTTTCGAAAGCGCTTGGGTTACAATACAGCCGCATTCAGTTTACCCCCGACCTGATGCCTTCGGATATCATCGGTACCGAAATCCTCGATGAAACACGGAAGTTTCGCTTCATTAAAGGCCCTGTTTTTGCCAACATTATCCTGGCTGATGAAATCAACCGTACCCCTCCCAAAACGCAATCAGCATTGCTTGAGGCGATGCAGGAGAAGGCTGTCACGGTAGCCTCAAACACCTATCGTCTCGACGAGCCATTTTTTGTTCTTGCTACCCAGAACCCGATCGAGCAGGAGGGAACATACCCGTTGCCGGAAGCCCAGCTTGACCGCTTCATGTTCAACATCTGGCTTGATTATCCTTCGTTTGACGAGGAGATCATGATCGTGAAGGCAACGACAACCGAAAAATCGGTTACCCCTGAAATTGTTCTGACAGCAGAAGAGATCCTCTTTTTCCAGACCCTTATCCGTAAGATCCCGGTGCCTGATAACGTTTACCAGTATGCCGTGAAACTGGTATCCTCCACCCGTCCCAACCGGCCGAATGCCAATGGCTGGGCGACGGAGTACCTTACCTGGGGCGCCGGTCCGCGGGCTTCGCAATACCTCATTCTGGGCGCCAAGTGCCATGCTGTTTTGGGAGGAAAGTTCTCCCCGGATATAGAGGACATTCGTGCAGTGGCTACTTCCGTGCTGCGTCACCGCATTGTCAGGAATTATAAGGCAGAAGCCGAAGGAATCGGTGTTGAAGATATAATAAATCATTTTCTAACCTGATTTTTTCAAGGTTTTTTACTGTTACTTTACAATTTTGGTTTTGCTGAAATCGAGTACCTTCGCCTCAAAAATATTGGTATCATGAAGAAAACATTTCCATTGATGGTCGCCATGATGATGCTTGTGCTGTCGTTTTCCGTCTTATTTTTCAGTTGCGGAAACCAGGGCAATTCATCGGATTCAGCAAATCAGGATCAACTGAAAGGGAAAATCACCGTTTCGGGAGCCTTTGCACTTTACCCTTTGGTGGTGAGATGGGCAGAAGAGTTTCAGAAACTGCACCCGAAGGTGACCATAAATATATCGGCCGGCGGTGCAGGTAAAGGGATGACCGATGCACTGTCGAACATGGTTGACCTCGGGATGTTCTCCAAAGAGGTGAGTCCTGAAGAACAGGCCAAGGGAGCGTGGTGGGTCCCGGTGGCCAAGGATGCCGTGTTGCCAACTGTCAATGCTGCCAACCCGGTGCTGGATCTCCTGAAAAAAAACGGACTTTCGAAGCAAAAGCTATACGATATTTTTATTACCGGGAAAATCACCACCTGGGGTCAGGCGGTCGGGTCTGGTTCTAAGGCGGAACTTCAGGCGTTTTCCCGCTCCGATGCCTGCGGGGCTGCCGAGATGTGGGCCAAATTCCTGAACGGAAAAAAGCAGGATGACCTCCAGGGGTTGAATGTCAATGGCGATCCCGGTGTGGCAGATGCCGTTCGTAAAAACCCGGAAGGAATCGGGTTTAACAACCTCAATTTTATCTTTGATATGCAGACCCGGCAGCGGTATCAGGGACTTGAAGTGGCGCCGATCGATCTCAACAGCAACGGCGTCATAGATCCGGCCGAGAATTTTTACGGGACCCTCGACAGCATAATGAAGGCCATCGATGAAGGGAGATATCCTTCACCCCCGGCCCGTGACCTGTACCTCGTTTCGGGGGGAAAGCCGACCAGTCCGTTGGTGATCCTTTTCCTGCGATGGGTACTGACCGATGGACAGAAATATGTAAACGAAGCAGGTTATGTAGCCATTCCTGCCGAAAAAATTGACGTGGCACTAAAGAAACTCGATTAACTTTGTCGCTGTATCATTAGCCTTCAGAATGTATCTTCTCAACCGGCAGCAACGGCATGTGGTGAATTCTACCTGGATGATTGTCAGCCTTATGCTGGTGGCGTTGCTGCCTTTCTTTCTGTTCCTGGGGCTGTATCTGAAATCGTTTCTCCTTTTGTACGACTACAATATTTTTGACCTTATCTTTTCCCGGGAGTGGAGGCCATCGGCCGGGAAATTCGGTTTCTACCCCTTTATTGTCGGATCGATCTGGGTTACCCTTGTAGCCATGCTCATCTCTGCTCCTGTTTGCCTGTTGACCGCCATATACGTGACACAATACACCAAAAAGCGTTTTCTCCGGGTCATGCATCCCGCCATCGATATCCTGGCCGGTATTCCATCGGTGGTATACGGGGTATGGGGATTACTGGTCATAGTTCCCTTCATATCGCGTTACCTCGGTCCTTTCTTCGGGGTTAAAACCATGGGATACAGTATTCTGGCTGCCTCTTTTGTGCTCTCCATCATGATCATCCCGTTCGTGCTGAATATCCTCATCGAGATTTTCCGGGCCATCCCGATGGAATTGAAGGAAGCTGCACTTTCACTCGGAGCAACCCAATGGCAAACAGTCAAGCATGTGCTGATGCGCAAAGCCCTTCCCGGTATCATTGCCGCCTTTGGCTTCGGGCTTGCCCGGGCTTTTGGTGAAACGATGGCTGTGCTGATGGTGGTAGGAAACGTTGTAAAACTACCCAAAAGCCTTTTTGATCCGGGATATACGTTGCCTGCCCTCATTGCCAATAATTACGGTGAAATGCTATCCATCCCCCGCTACGACTCCGCGCTGATGTTTGCCGCGTTGATTTTACTGGCCGTTTCACTTTTTTTCAACCTGGTGATGCATTTCTTTATTGTGAAATTCAATAAATACTAAACGGTGAAGCTCATCGCGAAAATAGAGGAGAAGTTTTTCAAGGTTCTGATGATCCTTTCCACCTACTTTATCCTGGCCATACTTGCCCTTATCATTTACAGCATTTTTGAAAAAGGAGTGAAATCCATCTCCTGGGAAATGCTGACGACCATTCCGAGTGGCGGCTACTATTACGGCAAAGGAGGAGGTATCCTGAATGCCATTCTGGGCTCACTTTTCCTCGCATTCGGCGCCACGCTCCTTGCGTTTATCATTGGATTGCCGGTTGCACTTTACATCAATGTTTTCCTGGTGAAGTACAAAAAAGCTGTGAATCTGATCCGGTTTATCCTCGATCTCGTATGGGGGATCCCCTCCATCGTTTATGGGGCTTTCGGTTTCAGCCTGATGATCTTCATCGGGCTTCAGACCTCACTACTGGCGGGTATTCTCACGGTTACCCTGTTCATTCTTCCGATCATGATCCGATCCATGGATGAGATATTGCGCACTGTTCCGATCGGTTTGATGGAGGCCTCCTATTCGTTGGGATCCAACAAGTCGGAAACCGCCTTTAAAATATTCACCCGGCAGTCGGTCTCCGGAATTATCACGGCGGTGCTTCTCTCGTTTGGCAGGGCCATCGGGGATGCTGCTTCCGTGTTATTCACCGCGGGATACACCGATAATGTTCCAAATTCTTTGATGGAACCGGTTGCCACCTTGCCGCTTTCCATCTTCTTCCAGTTGGCTTCACCGGTACCGGAAGTGCAAAACAGGGCCTATGCCTCTGCCCTGGTTCTGACCCTGATCATTCTGATCGTAAGCCTCTTCACCCGTGGCCTCGGGAAACGATATCACAAAACAAAAATAAATTTTTAGGAGAATCGAGAGGATGGAAAACAATCCGAAAATTCAAATCAGGAATCTGAATGTATATGCCGGGAAGACCCGGATTCTGCAGGAAATCAACCTGGATATACCCAAAAACAAGATCACTGTCATCATGGGACCATCAGGTTGTGGAAAAACCACCTTGCTCAAATGCCTGAACCGCCTCACCGATCTCTATCCCGAACTCAACGTGAGCGGAGATATTTTCATTGATGATACCAATGTCCTGCAAGCGAGAGAGGATATCTACATGCTTCGCCAACGGATGGGGTTGCTCTCGCAGCGTCCCTACCCTCTGCCCATGACAATCTACAACAACATTGCTTATGCCCTTAAACTCCGCGGAATCAAGAAACGCAGGGATATTCATAAGCTGGCCATGCATTACCTTCAGCAGGCAAGTCTCTGGGATGAAATCCGGACCCGTTTGCATGAACCTGCATCGCGGCTTTCGATTGGCCAGCAGCAGCGTCTTTGCCTCGCACGCGGACTTGCCGTGAACCCCGAAATTATCCTGGCCGATGAACCCACCTCCGCGCTCGATCCCATCTCGAGCAGGTACATTGAAGAAACCTTCAGCAAGCTTAAAAATGAATACACGATCGTTCTGGTTACCCATGTATTGCGTCAGGCTAAACGCATCGCCGATCATGTTGTGTTCATGTATCTGGGTGAAGTCATTGAACAGGGTGAAGTTCATGAGTTTTTCGAAAATCCAAAAATGGAAAAAACCAAACAATACCTGGGAGGAAGTTTTAATTAATTCTCCGGTACATATTTTTTTTATGTAATTTTATCGGCAGAAACCGGAATCCCTGCTGGATGGATAAAGTGATAAAAAAGTCGGAACTGACATTTCTTGAAAAGATCATTCTGCTTGCCCTTGATGATAAGGGCTGGTTCGGAACAGCGGAACACCGTGTGAAATTCGGACTTGCTGGAGCCATCCTGTTTGAATTGTATCGATTGGGAAGGATCGATCTCAAGGAAAAGGAGATCACAGTGATCAACCCGAAACCTACCGATGATGCAGTGCTCGACAAGGTGCTCAACCTGATCAAATCATCGAAAAAAACAAGGGGGGTGCGCATCTGGATTCAACGCATTGTCTATAAAAAATTGCTGCTTCGCAAATCCCTCCTGAAACAACTGATCCAGAAAAAGATCCTCCGCAAAGAGGAGTACAGTCTGCTCATGGTTTTTTACCAGACCAAATACCCGTTGGTGAATTTTGAGATGAAGCATAAACTGCAGGAGGATATCAACGATACCATTCTTTCGAGCAGGCCGTTGACCGACCACGAACTGATGATCCTGGTGGTCATGAATAACTGCAAAATGATCCGGAAAAATCTCGGGGGGTTTATCAATTACCTGAAGGTTCGTAACCGGATCAATGAAATTACCCGGTTGGTTGACCCGAAGACAGAAACGGAAAGGATCATCAAATTGCTTCAAACCTCAATTTCGCGTGCAGTTGTCGCGTCAAACGTATCGATTCACGCGTAATATTTCCCCTGCCAGCTGTCTCTTCTTTCCAGCTCCTTTTCAATGAGTCGCAGCACCGCGTCATAGCGGATCAGTTCCCAGGTGCTCTGGTGCAGAAGGAGAGGAGGAACCTCCCCGGAAAACCTTTCGATGACAATGGCCGGATTTAACTTTTCGATGAAGTTTACAATGAACTGAATATATCCCTCAAGCGTGAAAGAATGAAAAGATGCGGGATCTTGCATGAATTCCCTCTCCATGACGGTTCCCTTCACGATCTGAAGCTGATGGAATTTCACCGAGGCCAATGGCAGACCGGAGACCGCGGGAGCATAATTCATCATATCGTCAGGTGATTCACCCGGAAGTCCGAAGATGAAATGTGCACCGGTGCGGATACCTCTTTCATGGGTTTGCAGAATGACCTGCCGGGAGAGATCGAAAGTATGACCACGGT
>Ga0247841_10007636_pt1 | contig 15963 bp, 14 predicted proteins | sample LaCruzMarch2015__2_FD_192410 | JGI IMG/M metagenome (GOLD analysis project Ga0247841, IMG submission 192410) | Freshwater microbial communities from meromictic Lake La Cruz, Castile-La Mancha, Spain - LaCruzMarch2015_18m | ecosystem: Environmental > Aquatic > Freshwater > Lake | place: Spain...
CCGGTAATTTTTTCGTTAGATTTATATAATGTTGTGCTTTCGATTATTACTGGCAATAAAAGATCTGAAATATAAATATTATTGTCATTGTAATAAATTATGTTTTTGCCGTCGGGAGAAATTTTAGCATCTTTCACTATCGTTTTGGAAGAAAAATTAATCAATTCATTTGTTTTTGTATCTAAGATTAGGAGCTTGCTGTTGTCATTAACGAAAACATTATTCGTGTTGGCTATTATTTTATAAGAGCCGGTTTTGCTGATTTTTATGGCGGTTAAAGTAATTTTTATTGGTGTTGCTGACAAATTACTTAAATCAGATTTATAAAGGAATCCGTCCGCTCCCAGCCATATAATGTCATTGTTTTGCGTTGTGAAAGCAATTATTTTCTTTAAAAGCGGAGTTGATTTTTGATATAAAGTCCCATTTTTTATAATATACTTTTCCTGTACATCAAAAGGTGACGGTGTTGTGTCAGCATTTATATTTGAAAACACAATGTCTTTTTTAATCAAAAGTATATTCTCTAATTTTGTTACCTCTTTTTCTTGTACTGGTAGGGTCTTAGAATAATCATAGTAGCCGATTTTTTTAACCAAAACAGTGTGCGGGTTGGGAAGCAAGCTTTGTACAAAAATTGAGTTAGAAAAAAACCTTGGTTTTTCTGTAACCTTAGAGTCAATAATAATCTGGTCTGCTGAAGGATATGTTCTAACATAAACGCCACCGGTTAATGTAATTTTTTTCTTTTCAAAATCAAACCTATAGCCCATAGAATATAGGGTTAAAATTGGTGAGATAACTAAAAAGCAAGCTACACAAACAAGCAGTATTGTTAGTCGGGTTTTTTTTGTCATTTACAATTATGCTAACATAAATTTTTTATAATTTCACCATTGACGTTGAGGCAGAAATATGTTACGCTTAATTATCTTTTTGAACGTTAAAAACCAAGCAACGCAACCAACAACACAAGGGGCAAAATGAGAAAGAAAGTTCTTTTTGTTGAGGACCAAGCACGCTTCCACGATTCGTGGAAGGCAGCACTTAATGGTCCGGTTGATATTTTTACTGCCGTTTCAATTCTAGAGGCCGAAGAAGCTCTTACAACCCATCCTGATATTGCTGTCATTGTGATGGACGCCCAGCTTCCGGAATACACCGGGAGCCTTGTGGTAAGAATTAGGATGCAGCGCAATTTCTCCGGCCACATGATTGCAGCCTCAGGTAACGAGCTTCTACGTCGCGCGCTAGTTCGGGCAGGATGCAACCACGAATGCGAAAAAGACCATGTGCCGAACAAGGTTCGCGAGATTCTCGAACTTCAAGCATAGCCTTGGTAAACAATACCGGGCTCTTTTTTTACTTTTTTCAGGACTTTACAAGAATGTTTTTTTGGATTAAGATGAAACATAATTAACTATAAAAAAGTGGCAGATAAATTTATCATAAACGGCGGGAAAGAACTCAATGGAGAAATTGAGGTTAGGGGTTCAAAAAACGCAGCAGGGCCAGCCCTGATTGCTTGTTTGCTTACAGAAGATGAATGCAACGTTGATAATGTACCTTTTATTGACGACATTTTAAATGTCTTAGATGCAATGAAAAGTATGGGGGTTGAGGTTGAAAAGATTGGTGAAAAGAAGGTCGTAATAAAAGCTAAGAAAGTTGATTCAGAGAAAATAGATTTTGAAAAAACTTCAAAGACAAGAATTTCTGTTTTGTTTTTTGGTGCGTTGCTTGCCCGAGTCAAGAACTTCAAAATGCCACCGCCGGGCGGAGACAGAATTGGCTTGCGTCCCATTTCAGTGCAATTAAACGCCTTAGAGAAATTAGGAGCTAGAATTGAAAGAAAGGATAATTATTATGAAGTCACCTGTGAAAAATTAGTCGGGAAAGAGATTGTTTTAGAGGAGTTTTCTGTGACAGCTACTGAAGCTATAATGTTGGCATCTGTTTTGGCAGAAGGGAAAACAGTTATCAAAGGGGCTGCCGCCGAACCCCATGTTCAAGATTTGGGAAAAATGCTTTTGGAAATGGGCGCTAAAATTGAAGGGTTTGGAACTCATACAATTGCAATAGAAGGCGTTGAAAAACTACATGGCTGTACGCACAGTGTAATTCCAGATCCAATAGAAGCAGGAACTTTTATAGTTATTGGAGCAATGGCGCCGGGTAAGATAAAAGTAACGGGCGTTAACCTGTCGCATTTAGATTTGTTTTTAGCAAAATTGGAAGAGATGGGCGTTGAGATGGAAAGGGGCGAAGACTATATTATTGTTTCACACCCTTCAAAACTGAAAGCAACAAAGGTACAGGCGCTTCCGTATCCGGGATTTCCAACAGATTTGTTACCGATAATAGTTCCGTTGTTAATTTCGGCAGACGGAAAAAGCTTAGTGCATGACCCTTTGTATGAAAACAGATTTAACTATATTCAGGAATTGAAAAAAATGGGAGCTGACATTGAAATGGTTGACCCGCACCGTACATTTGTATTTGGTCCGACAAAGCTTTCGGGAGCAAATATTGATTCGTGGGACATAAGAGCCGGAGCTTGTTTAGTAATTGCTGCATTGGTGGCAGATGGCAAAACAGTTATTGATAATGTCTTTCAAATTGACCGAGGATATGAGAAGATAGAGGAGCGCCTACAGAAGCTTGGAGCAGATATTCGTCGGAATTAAATAAAATTATCAGGTATGCTTAGTAAAAAAATTGCAATTGATTTGGGTACGTGCAACTCACTTGTCTATGTTCAGGGCAAGGGAGTTGTTTTGTATGAGCCATCGGTTGTGGCAATCTCGCTGGCTGACAACAAAATTTTGGCAGTTGGGGAAAACGCTAAAGAAATGATTGGCAGGACTCCTGCTGACATAAGGGTTTATAGACCTCTTAAAGATGGCGTTATCGCTGATTACAAAGTAACACAAGCGATGATGCATTATTTTATAAATAAAGTTAGCTCCGGTTTAAAATTATTTAAGCCAGAATTGGTTATTTCTGTGCCGGCGGGAATCACCAGTACAGAGAGAAGGGCTGTGATTGAAGCAGCTCTTTCGGCTGGAGCAAAATCAGCATATGTTGCCAAGGAGCCAATTTTAGCCGCTATTGGAGCAGGCATTCCTATTAATTCTTGTTCTGGGCACATGATAGTAGATATTGGCGGAGGCACCTCAGAAGTGGCGGTAATTTCGCTTGGTGGAATTGTAACGTGGCATTCTATAAGAGTTGCCGGAGATAAAATAGATGTCGCAATCGGGGACTACATAAAGAAAAAATATAATTTGGCTATTGGGACTCAATCAGCAGAAGAAATAAAAATAAAAATTGGCACAGCTCTACCGCAAAAAGAATTAAAGTATTTAGAAATCCAGGGCCGGGATTTAATTTTGGGTTTGCCAAGAACAGTTAAAATATCTAATAATGAAGTTTGCGAAGCAATTTCCGATGTTTTAGCTGAAATTATGCAAGCCATAAAACATGTGTTGGCTGAAACTCCGCCGGAACTTTCTGCAGACATTATGAATAAAGGAATTATTATGGCTGGCGGGGGAGCTTTACTCCCAAAAATTAATGAGTTAGTAGCCCAGAGCACAGGAGTACCTTGTTTTGTAGCTGAAGAACCGCTTTTCTGCGTTGTGAAGGGGACAGGAACAGTTTTAGAAAACCTGGAAGAGTACAAAAAAGTCGTAATGAGCAAAAAATAAATTATGGAAAGTCAAACGAAAAAATGCCAAAATTGCAAAAAAGATTTCACCATAGAGCCGGATGATTTTGCGTTTTATGAGAAAATGAAAGTTCCAGCACCAACTTTTTGCCCAATGTGCCGAGCAGAAAGGCGCTTGGTTTTTAGAAATGAAAGAAAACTTTTTAGAGTGAAGGACGCTTTTACCGGTGAAGATATTCTTTCTCTTTATCCGGCCGAAAGCGGGAAAAAAGCAACCCTAGAACAAGAATGGTTCAAAGATAATTGGAATCCTTTGGATTATGGTAAAGAATATGACTTTTCGGTTAATTTTTTTGAACAACTTTCAAGATTAGAAAAGGAAGTCCCAGTTTTCGCCCAGAGGGTAGAGCATATGGTAGGAAGTCCTTATTGTGCCAATGCTTCGAGTCTAAAAAATTCGTATTTGTGTTTTAATTCCAGTTATTCAGAAAATTGCATGTATGGCAATGCGACAGATTATAGCAAGGACTGCATTGATAATTCTCATATCAGTAAATCAGAGAAATGCTATCAATGTTTTTGGTTACAAAATTGTTATATGTGTCGGTATACCATAATGTCAGCTGATTCGCAAAATCTCTATTTTTGTCGTGATTGCCTTGGGTGTAACGATTGTTTTGGATGCGCTAATTTGCGTAAGGCCTCATACTGTATATTCAACAAACAATATACCAAAGAAGATTATAATGCTGAATTGGTAAAAATGAAATTGGACACAATCTCCGGCGTTAAAACAGCAAATGAGAAAGCTAGAGATTTTTGGAAAACCCAGCCAACAAAATATAATCAAGGATTAAAAAATGTTGATTCAACTGGTTCATATGTAACTAATTGTAAAAATGTTAACGACAGTTTTCTCATAAGAGAAGGAGAAAATATGAAATATTGTCAATATTTGCAGGTCCCAAAGAATAAAGATTGTTATGACACTTCGGCTTGGGGAGACAACATGGAGTTGCATTATGAGACTTGTCTTTCAGGAGATAATTCTTATCATATAAAATTTTCGACTGATTGCTGGCCTAATTGTAAAAATCTTGAATATTGCATTAGTGTGTTCAGCTCGAGTGATTGTTTTGGGTGCGTTGGCTTAAAAAAGGCGCAATATTGTATTTTGAACAAACAATATACCAAAGAAGATTATTTTGTGATGGTTGAAAAAATAAAGAAACAAATGGACGAGATGCCATATATCGATAAAAAAGGAAACGCTTATAAGTATGGAGAGTTTTTCCCTATTGAGCTTTCGCCTTTTGGCTACAACAATTCAACTTCGTTTCAATATTTCCCAATGACCAAAGATGAAGCAGACAGGAACGGTTATCCTTGGATTGAGGTTGAGCGGGGTAAATATAATATTACCAAGAAGATTTCAGATTTGCCCGACTCAATTGAAGATAGCAATGAAAGTATTGTAAAAGAGGTTATTGAGTGCGAAAATTGCAAAAACCCATACAGAATTTTGAAGGATGAGTTTAATTTTTATAGGAAAGAAAAAATACCGTTGCCAAATTTGTGTGATGAATGTCGTTTCAGAAGTAGAATAGAAGATAGGTTAAAGTTCGAATTATATGAGAAAACATGTATGTGCACTGGTGAAAAGCTTGAGCCAGGAAAATACAAAAATAACGTTAAACATTTTCACGGACAAGAGCATTGCGGTGAGAAGTTCAAGACCGGTTATAGCCCAGACAGAGAAGAGATAATTTATTGCGAAAAATGCTATCAACAGGAAGTGTATTAAAATCCATGGTAATAGGACATAAAAAGCAGTGGGAGTTTTTGAAAAAAAAGTTTGAATTAAATCAACTTTCGCACGCATATTTATTTACAGGAGCAGAGGGGATTGGAAAGAAAATATTTGCCAAAGAGTTCGCTGAATTTATCGGGTGTAAATTTCCAGATTTGATGGTGGTCGGTGCCGCCTTCGCCGAGGGGCGCCTCGGCTTCGGCGAGCCAAAGGGAGAAATAAAAATTTCTCAAGTGAGGGAAGTCCAAAATTTTCTTGCGTATAAATCTTATAACGGTGGCTATAAAGCTGTAATTGTAGACGACGCAGAAAAAATGAATCAAGAGGCACAGAGTTGTTTTTTGAAAACGTTAGAAGAGCCAAAAGGGAATACACTGCTTCTTCTCATATGCTCAAAACCCGATTTACTTCTGTCAACAATTTTTTCCAGATGTCAGACGGTAAAATTTTTTAAGCCAAAAAATTTACCCATAAACAAGGAGAAAAAAGAAAAAGAAGACGAAATTCTTAAAAATTTATTGCCGGTAATCGAATCTAACTTAGCTGATAAATTTAAATATGTAAAATCAATTGATTTCGATAATCAAGATTTAGGACAAATTTTGGAAGTTTTGCAGAAATATTACAGAGAAAAACTATTGGCAGATTTCAGCCAAAAAAAAGTAATTAATATCTTAAACTTGATAGAAGGCATAAGCAAGAAATTGCTTTTTACAAACATTAATCCGAAGTTAGCGTTAGAAGTAATATTAATGGAAACATAAAATGGCAAATTATAAAGATTTCATAAATAGTGTAAAACCGGAATTTGAAAAATCATTCAAATTTTTGGAAGGGGAGTTGGCAAAAATTAGAACCTCGCGGGCCTCACCAACTTTAGTTGAGGACATTGAAGTAACCGCATTTGGGCAAAAGTTTCCCTTGAAACAATTGGGTGCGATTTCTACTCCATCTACAAATCAAATAGCCATTCAGCCATGGGATAACTCTTATATAGAGCCAATTGAAAAGGCAATTGGGCAGTCTGGTTTGGGGATGTCTTGCGTTGTTGATAAAAATATTATTCGTTTAAATTTGCCAATGCTCACAGAAGAATACAGGTTGTCCTTGGGTAAAGTTTTGAATGAAAAAGCAGAACAGGCAAAACAAGTAATGCGAAGGCAGAGGGAAGACACTTGGAACAAAATCCAGTCAGCTCAAAAAGAAAAATTAATTTCCGAAGATGATAAGTTCCGCGGGAAAGACGAATTGCAAAAAGTAGTTGACGATTACCAAGAAAAAATAAAGAATTTAGTTGAGAAGAAAAAGAACGAGCTAATATAATTATCGCTCGGCAAATATTTTTTTCTGCGGCTCAGCCTGTGTTCCCGGATCCCTTCGCCTCGAAAAAAACACTTGCCTCGCTTCGAAAACCTTATCACATGCTTTCAAGTATCATAATTTTAGTGGTTGCATTTCTGAGCTTAATTGCCTTAATGGTTATCCATGAATTTGGGCATTTTATTATAGCTAAAAAATTTGGGGTGGCGGTTGATGAATTTGGTATTGGATACCCACCAAGAATGTTTGGCAAAAAAATAGGGGAGACTATTTATTCTGTAAATTGGATTCCGCTTGGCGCATTTGTTAGAATTCGTGGAGAAGAAGGCCTGCCCGACCAGGTAGGAATAGACGACCTACGAAGTTTTTCTAATCTTAAAATTTGGAAAAGAGTTTTAATTATAATTGGTGGAGTTGCTGCTTTTTGGATTACTGCCATAATTATTTTTTCTGTTGTTTTTGCAATGGGAGCTGATTTACCGGTGGGTGATCAGGAAGTACAAGGCCTAACCAACGCTCAAATAAAAGTAATTTCTGTTTCACCAAATTCTCCGGCAAGCACAGCTGGTTTGAAAGCAGGCGATACATTATTACAAATTGGAAACGTGCAATTGAATAAAATTAAAGACTTTCAGGATTTTACGAAAACACACGCGGGCGAACAGCTTGACCTGAAAATTAAAAGGGTAACTCACGGGGTACCCCAAATTTTAGATGTTAATTTAACGCCAAGAGTTAACCCGCCGGAGGGGCAAGGGGCGGTGGGAATTGGTTTGGAAAGGATGGCCAGCTTGGTTGAAAAGAGCTCGTGGTATGCCGCTCCTGTGCGCGGAGCTGTTTACACCTGGGAAACGACCATAAACGCCTTAAAGGGGCTTTATATTACGTTAAGAGACCTGACAATGGGCAAGGGTGCTCCAGGGGGCGCTTCTTTTGCCGGACCCTTGGGAATTACGGTTTTTATGGCTAATGCTGCAAGTTATGGGATTGGGTTTTTCTTGTATTTTATAGGAATGATTTCTGTTTTCATCGCCATATTTAATTTGTTTCCAATTCCGGCTTTAGACGGTGGGAAATTAATATTTTTGTTGATTGAAAAAATAAAAGGTAAACCGGTTTCGGTAAAAGTGGAGCAAATAATTACAACGACATGTTTTATTGTATTAATTACCTTATCGCTTTTTATAACAATAAGGTTTGATGTCCCGCGCTTTGCAGAATTTTTAAAAGCATCATTTTAAAATTAGTAACAACACAATAATATGTTGCAATCAAAACTTTTTTATAAAACAACAAAAGATAAATCGCCTGATGTGGAATCGGTTTCGCACGACTTGCTGACACGTGCCGGGTTTGTGGACCAGTTGATGGCCGGGGTTTATAGTTTTTTACCATTAGGATACAGGGTTTTAAAAAATGTTGAAAATATAATCAGGAAAAATATGTTGGGAGTGGGCGGGCAAGAAATTTTAATGCCTGTGCTTCAACCAAAAGAAAACTGGGTGAAAACCGGAAGATGGAACAACATGGATATTCTTTTTAAAATTAGAGGTTCGGGAGACAAAGAATATGCTTTAGGCCCAACACACGAAGAGATTGTAAGCCCGTTAGCTAAAAAGAATATTTTTTCTTACAGAGATTTACCGTTTTCAGTTTTTCAAATCCAAACAAAATTTAGGGACGAATTAAGGGCAAAGTCCGGTATTTTGAGGACCAGAGAATTTTTGATGAAGGATATGTATTCCTTCCACGAAAATCAGGGCGATCTGGAAAAATTTTATGACCAAATGATTAAGGTGTATTTTAATATATTTAAAGAGCTTGGAATTGGAAAAGAAACTTACTTAACTTTTGCTTCCGGCGGAACTTTTTCAAAATATTCTCATGAATTTCAAATGGTGACAGAGTCCGGAGAAGATATAATCTATATTTGCAAGAAATGTAGCACTGCCATTAATAAGGAAATTAGGGCCGAAACTCCGGTTTGCCCTAGTTGCAGTTCGGAAAGTTTTGAAGAAAAGAAAGCTGTGGAAGTCGGCAATATATTTCATCTTGGCACAAAGTTTTCCTTGCCGTTTGATTTAAAATTTAAAGACAAAGACGGGCAGGAAAAACCGGTTATAATGGGATGCTACGGAATTGGGTTGTCCCGCGCAATGGGAGCTGTTGTGGAAGCCAATTATGACGAAAGGGGTATAATATGGCCTAAAGAAATTGCACCTTTTATGGCTCATATAATTGAGATAAAATCGGAAAACAAAAAAGTTAAAGCCACGGCAGAAAAAATTTATCAAGACTTGAATAAAAATGGCGTTCAAGTATTATATGATGATAGGGAAGATAAGTCTGCAGGAGAAAAGTTTGCAGAATCAGACTTGATTGGCATTCCATACAGAATTGTTGTTTCGGAAAAAACGATATTAAAAAATTCCATTGAATTAAAAGAGAGGAGTAAAATTACGGTAAAACTGGTAAAAATAAAACAATTGGTATCATTGCTTACAAAAAGGGTTTAAAAGAATGAATATGTTTAAAAAATTATTTTCATTATTGTCGGTTGATATGGCGATTGATTTGGGCACCGCTAATTCTTTGGTTTACGTAAAAGACAGGGGAATAATCATCAATGAGCCTTCTGTTGTGGCTGTAAATAACAAAACGGGGCAGATTTTAGCTATTGGGGAGGAAGCAAAAAAAATGGTGGGCAGAACGCCAGCATATATTTCTGCCACTCGTCCTTTGGTAAACGGAGTTATTTCTGATTTTGAGGTGACCGAGCAGATGCTAAAATATTTTATTGAGAAAGCCACGGCCAGCAGCAAAAAAATGTTTGGCTTTGCCAATATGGCAAGAGTAATTATAGGTATTCCTTGCGGGGTTACTGAAGTTGAAAGAAAAGCAGTAAGGGACGCAGCAAAAAATGCCGGAGCCAGAACAGTTTTTTTGATTGAAGAGCCATTAGCTTCGGCGATTGGTGCTAAATTACCTATCCAGGAAGCCGGCGGAAACTTTATTGTTGACATCGGAGGAGGAACGACAGAAGTGGCGGTTATATCTTTAGGTGGTATTGTTGCCTTCAGGAGCTTGCGAGTTGCCGGAGATAAACTTAATAACGATATCATTGAATTTGCTCAAAAAGAATACAAGCTCTTAATCGGAGAAAGAACTGCCGAGCTTATCAAAATAAGCATTGGTTCAGCCATGCCGTTGAAGGAAAAAAATGAAATGGCAATGAGAGGAAGAAATTTGGTTACAGGATTGCCGGAAGAAGTTGTAATTTTTAACGATGATGTTCAAAGAGCTTTGGATAGGTCGGTAAAACAAATTCTGGCGGCCATTAAAACAACAATTGAAGAAACTCCGCCGGAATTATTAGCCGACGTTATGTCTAATGGAATTTATTTAGCCGGCGGGGGCTCTTTACTACGAGGGCTCGATGCTCTAATTTCGAAAGAAACAAAAATGCCGTGTAAGATAATTGATGACCCTTTGACCGCAGTTGTGCGCGGGGCCGGAATTGCCTTAGAAAATATTGAGCTATTGTCAGAAGTTATGTCAAAAGATGAGGAGGGCGAGGTGCCATTCTAACAAAATTTTGTTATCATCAAGTAATGATTTCTAAAAAAGAAGTAGAACACATTGCGAAACTTGCCAGATTAGAGCTTTCCGAAAAAGAAATAGAAAAAATGCAGAAAGACCTGTCAGCCATTTTAGATTATTTCGATTTGTTGAAATCCGCCTCCGCCCCGTTGCGACAGGGCTTCGGCGAGACAAGGAAAGCCAATGTGTTCAGGGAAGACAAAGCCGATGAGCAAAAAAGGGAAGTTGCAGAAAAATTAATAGACGCAGCTCCCGATAAAAAAGACGGTTATATCAAAGTAAAAGCGATTTTGTAATGGAACTTACCGAACTTACAATTGTACAAGCTCATGAAGGCCTTAAAAATAAGGAGTTTACTTCGGTTGATTTAACAAAAGCGTATTTAGAAAAAATCAAAAAAAGTGATTTGAATTCTTATTTGTCTATAACCGAAGAATTAGCATTAGCACAGGCAGAAGAAGCTGATAAGAAAATTGCAACAGGAGAATTTCCAATGCTTTGCGGGATTCCTTGTGCCATAAAAGATGCAATAATGGTTGAAGGGCAGAAATGTACAGCTGCTTCAAAAATTTTAGAAAATTATGTTGCTCCATACGACGCAACTGTGATTAAAAAATTGAAGGAGCAGGGAGCTGTTATTTTAGGAAAAACCAATTTAGATGAATTTACAATGGGAGCTTCCGGCGAAAATTCTGCATTTGGTGCAACGAAGAATCCAAATGATAAAACGCGAGTTGCCGGGGGAAGTTCATCTGGTTCTGTCGCAGCTGTTGCTGCTAATGAGGCAATTTATACATTGGGTTCTGACACCGGAGGGTCAATAAGACAGCCGGCTTCTTTTTGTGGAGTTGTTGGATTGTGTCCGACCTACGGAGCTGTATCAAGATATGGATTAATTGCACATGCATCGTCTTTAGATCAGATAGGTCCTATAACAAAAAATGTTGAGGATGCAGAAATTATTTTTAAAGCAATTTCCGGAAAAGATAAAATGGATGCTACCTCAACTGACTATGTTTATGAAAAAGCAAATGTGGAATTTAAAAATTTAAAAATCGGCGTACCGAAAGAATATTTTGCAAAAGGGTTGGAGCCTGAGGTTGAAAAAATAATCAGAGATTCAATTGAAAAAGCAAAAAATGCCGGAGCTAAAATTATTGAAATTAGCTTGCCAAGTACAGAGTATGCTTTAGCTTGTTATTATATTATTGGGCCGTCTGAAATTTCAGCTAATTTGGCACGACTTGACGGAATAAAATATGGTTTATCAATTGAGGGTAAGGATTTATTGGATGTCTACCTGAAATCAAAAGGCAAGGGTTTTGGAGATGAAGTTAAACGCAGAATTATGATTGGAACATATTGTTTATCTTCGGGATATTACGATGCCTATTATAAAAAAGCTCAAGAGGTCAGACAGCTGGTTCGCCAGGATTTTGCTGCTGCATTTCAAGAAGTTGATTTGCTGTTTTGTCCTGTTTCACCTTTTCCGGCATTCAAATTTGGTGAAAAGCTGAATGACCCTCTTTCAATGTATTTAGCTGACATTTATACTATTCCTTCAAAACTGGCCGGTTTGCCCGGTCTTTCTATGCCTGTTGGGAAAATAGGAGATTTGCCCGTTGGTTTGCAAATAATTGGAAATCATTTTCAGGAAAATAAAATTTTATCGGTGGCGTCTCAGCTTGAAAAAATCTGATTTTTCTGTTATATTATAAATTACTAATTGGGCGATTAGTTCAGTGGTAGAACGCTGTCCTGATAAGACAGAGGTCGAAGGTCCGATTCCTTCATCGCCCACCAGTTTTCAAGAATATTTATCAAGAGAGCAGAATAGGGAACTGACCCGCAATAATAATTCTGCCAGCAACCACCCTTGGGGTGCCCGTTGGGCCACAAAGGGAAGGTGCTAATTTCAGCCCTGGTTCGCCGAAGTTTCAACTGAGGCGATTCAAAAGCCTGCCTTGCCGGCAGACAGGGGGAAAGATAATGTTGACCTTAAGCATTCTTTCCCGCCGGAAAGAGTTTTTTGTTTAACAAATTAATAATAATTAAATAAAATAAATTATATATGTCTTTCATACCAAAAACGTTTACAGTTGAAAGTGTGACATCCGGACATCCGGATAAAATGTGTGACCAGTTTTCAGATGCAATTTTAGATGAGTGTTTAAGGCAAGACCCGCTTACACGAGCCGGCATTGAATGTTTTGGCAACCACGGGCTTTTAGTTATTGGCGGAGAAATGACAACCAAGGCAGAATTTAACGCAGAAGAAATTGCTTTAAAAGTTTACAAAGACATAGGGTACAAAAAAGAAATGAATGTAATTGTGGGCATAATAAAGCAGTCGCCAGATATTGCTCAAGGAGTTGATACCGGCGGAGCAGGAGATCAGGGAATTATGTACGGATATGCAACAGACGAAACTCCGGAATTTTTGCCATATGCAATTGTGAAGGTCCATGCTCTGGCGAAAGGATTGGAGAATTTAAGAAAAGATGGAGGAATTTCCTGGTTAAGGCCGGACGGCAAGACACAAATTACCGTAGAAAACGGGAAAGTAAAGACCGTTTTAATAAGCACCCAGCACAGCGAAGATGTTTCCAATGAAGAAATAAAAGAAACATTAACAGAAAAATTGATAAAACCAATTATGGGAGATATCTCCGGCGTGGAAATTTTAATTAATCCAACCGGCAGGTTTGTGATTGGAGCAGATGGATTTGAAGCCGACACCGGTTTAACGGGTAGAAAAATTATGGTTGATACTTATTGCGGACTAATCCAGCACGGAGGAGGTTGTTTTTCAGGCAAAGACCCAACAAAAGTGGACAGATCCGGTGCATATATGGCAAGATTTGTGGCAAAAAATTTAGTGGCTAACGGATATGCAAAGCAATGCTTAGTTTCCTTGGCTTATGCAATTGGCAGGGCAGAACCTCTAATGGTGGAAGCCATAAATGAAAAAGGCGAAAGTTTGGCCGAAATTGCCAAAAGTAAATTTGATTTTAAACCGCGATCCATAATTGAAAAACTGGACTTACGTAATCCTATTTACCAACAAACCGCAGCATATGGTCATTTTGGGAAAGAAAACCTGCCTTGGGAAAAGATAGTGGAATTAAAGTAAAAGAAGTTGCAGGAGTTCGGTATAAAGGTTAAAATTAAGTTGGTGATACTATTAAAATTTTAACAACAATGAAATACAATAATTTACTAAAACTTTTAACAAGTATAATAATTTGTGAATTAGCTGGTGTAATTGGCGCGTTTTTTACTACGCCGGCAATCGGTTCTTGGTATAAAACATTGAATAAGCCAAGCTTTAATCCGCCCAATTGGATTTTTGGTCCGGTATGGACAACTTTGTTTGTTTTAATGGGAATTTCGTTATATTTAGTATGGAGAAAAAAATGGATGCCAATAAACGAAATTGAATCTGATAAAACAAAGGCGTGGAATAAATGGTCGCAAAAGTTTTTTAATGGTTCTTGGCAGAAGGCAAACATCATTATAATTTTTATAGTGCAACTTGTTGTTAATATATTGTGGTCAGCTGTATTTTTTGGAGCACAATCGCCGGATTTAGCGTTTTTTGTGCTTATAATGTTGTGGTTTGCAATACTGTTTACCATTGTTAATTTTTACAGAGTTTCTAAAACAGCGGGGCTATTATTACTTCCATACATTTTGTGGGTTTCATTTGCCGGGATTTTAAATTATTTTATTTGGGCTTTGAATTAATAAACTTATGCAGAAGTATTATTCTAAGCAAGCAAAAAAGTTTCAGCAAGAAAAAGTTGCCTACAAAACAGCACAAGACAAATCTGTAAATCGATTCGCCGGTAATGCCGCAAGACTGGAACATTCTAATGTAAGGAATAAAAATAAAGGCAAAAAAAATTAAGGAAAATAGTATGGCAACCGAAGTTAAAATTTTGGTAGAGGGTGTTACAAACGCTGACTCGGTGGTTGAAACGGGAGAAGAGCACACTCAGCCAACAATCACCTTGGTGCGGGACGGAGATTTAATAATGGTCGTTGATCCGGGAATTTTGAAAAATCAAGATATTTTAGTGGACGCTCTGGCGAAAGAAAACTTAACGGTTCAGGACGTCAATTTAGTTTTTATAACCCATTCTCACTTTGACCATTATAGAAATATAGGGATGTTTCCTAATGCCAAAACTTTGGAATACTTTGGTTTATGGAGCAAAGATACTGTTGAAAACTGGTCGGAAAATTTTACTCCCAATATTCAGGTTTTGCATACACCCGGCCACGATTATACCAGTTTAAGTCTTTTGGTGACAATGAGTCCAGAAAGTGAGTATCCGGGGACAGTTGCCATTTGCGGAGATGTTTTTTGGAAGAAAAGTTTTCCTTTAGAACCGCATGACGATGCTTATGCTTCAAACCCTGAAAGATTAAAAGAGAGCAGGGAGATGATTTTAAGAACAGCCGATTGGATAATCCCCGGGCATGGCGGAATTTATAAAAATGACAAAAGTGTAGAGCTTAAAAAAGAATTTAAAAAAAAGACTGGGAAGGGTTCCGCGAAAGATAACGGCTCAAGAATTACCATTACCTGTAAAAAATGCTCAGCAGAAATGAAACAGCACGATAAATGTTTGTGCAGACCATATTTGTGTTTTCGATGTTGCCAGTGCGGTTATGATTGCCCGGCCTGCGGGTGTAGTCATAAAAAGTAATTTTTAATGAAAAAGAAAATTTTAATAATTTATTTGTTTTTTGTGGGTTGTGTTTTCAGCCCAGGTTTTGTTTTGGCTCATCAGCCAAGGCTTATTTTTTCGCAACAAGGAGATATCCAAGTCAGTAAACCTGAAATATCTCAAGCCTTTTATGACGAGTTAAAGGGTGCGCCAAGAGATTATTTTATTAATTCGGAAACAAGCTTTGAATTATACATTAATCTTTTGGTTCCGGCAGAGGCCAACAGGGATAGTCGATATTCTGCTGATATTTTTTCCGCCGTAGGCGGAGATTGGAAAAAAATATATTCTATAGACGGTTTATCATTTGATTGGCAACAATTTTATGAGGAATTTAGCAGGGATTACTATTTGAAGGGTCCAGAATTTACAAAACAAGTTCCGGCGGGGAAATACAGAATTAATGTTTATTCGGCCGGCCTGCCTGCGCAGGAAGGTAGCCAAGGAAAATATATTTTGGCTGTCGGCAAAATAGAATCATTTGATGTTAATTCGCTTTTGAATGTTTACTGGCAATTACCTTTGTTGAAGTTAACATTTTTTAAAACGTCAGTTTTACAATTTTTTCTTACGCCTTTCGGAATTGTCGGAATTGGAGCAATAGGCGGATTATTAATATTTATAGCAGTTATTTATTGGCTAATTGGATTAGTAAGAACAGCTGTAAAGCATCGCCAAGCAAAAACCTTGCTTTTGACTTCGGCTGGAATGATGCCGATGCAAGATGAAATAATAAAATTATTGCAAAAGCCGGCTTATGATGTTTTAGTTGGTTTTATAACAACCGCCTCTAATCCGGAAGAAAATAAAGATTATATGCAGAAGGA
>Ga0247841_10007637_pt1 | contig 15958 bp, 16 predicted proteins | sample LaCruzMarch2015__2_FD_192410 | JGI IMG/M metagenome (GOLD analysis project Ga0247841, IMG submission 192410) | Freshwater microbial communities from meromictic Lake La Cruz, Castile-La Mancha, Spain - LaCruzMarch2015_18m | ecosystem: Environmental > Aquatic > Freshwater > Lake | place: Spain...
AACGGTATTTGCGCAATTGAGTGGGCAGATAAATTAAATAAAAATATTTTTGCCAATAGTACTTATTGTGAAGTTTCTATAACACTTTTAGAAAATTTGGAGAGGGAGATTAAAATAACTTGGAACAAATAAAAAAAGAAGTAGTTTTAGGAATAGATACTTCGGGCTTATCGTTTAGCGTGGCACTTGCAAGCGATGGTAAGCTTATTTATGAGGTCTTTTTAAGGCAAGGATTAGCCCACTCAGAGTTATTATTACCAGAAATAGAAAAGGCCTTAAAAGTATGTGGTATTAATTTAGCTGATATTACGAAAATTGCGGTCTGCCAAGGGCCAGGCAGTTTTACAGGCATAAGAATTGGTTTGGTTTGTGCCAGAACATTAGCTCAAATGCAAAACATTCCGGTTGTAGCGCTAAACTCGCTTAGCATTATAGCTGAAGGCCTTGAAAATTTAGGGGTAAACATTATTCCAGCGCTCGATGCTTTAAGGGGTGAGGTTTATGTTTTGCGTAATAAGGTAGCTGATATTGAAAGTTTTAAAGAGTTTGCTTTAATGCTTAAATCTATTAAAAAGCCAACTGTTGTAGCAGGTTCAGCCGCAAAACTTTACACAAAAGAGATAACAGCCATTAAAAACAAAAATATTATGTTTGCGGATGAAGTTTATAACTACCCAAGGGCGGGTATTTTATGTCTTATGGCACAAAACATTAAAGGTGTTCATTTTTCAAAAGCTATACCTTGCTATATAAAGCGTTCATGGGCGGAAGAGAACTCAAAGAATCAAAAGAGAAAAAAGTAGTTGTAATTCGCTATACCTCCTTTGACTGACCCACTCAAAGCGGACAAGCCCGCCTTGGGCGGACAGGCCGAAGGTCCCGCCAAAGGCGGTGAGGCAAAAAAACCCCGCGACTTAAATCAATTTTTTAATTGTATTGCCAACCTACCAAGTATTTGCTTTTTCCAAAATGTAAACAGTCACTTTTTTATGCATCCAGTGCTTTTCTTCCACAGCATTATCAACACCTAAATCAATTCTTTTGCCTTTAATTGCAGAGCCCGTATCACCGGCGTAGCCATAACCATAGCCGGGCACATAAACTCTTGTGCGAAGTGGTATTACTCTCGGGTCTACAGCTACAATTCCCTGTTGCATTTTATTGCCAAGCCGTGTTATTGTGCCGTCTTTCCATGCTAATGGGTCGCCTGGGTAGTAGGCGGTTGCAATCATTTTTATTTTTTTTGAATCAGATAAATTATAAGTATTTTCAATACTGCCATCGGGGTTTAAAAGGGCTAAAAGGTTAAGCGTTCTTGTAATAATATTTTCGCTAAGTATTTCTCGGGTATTTTCAACTTCGTCGTAGTAGGTTACTTTAACTTTTGAGTGTCTTGTTTTTTTTAGTTGTTTAATAAGTTTTATTGGCCTTAGGTTCGCGCTATATTTCTTTTCCCAAATGTTTTCGCTTGGCAGTTCTTTTTCAATAAATATCTCTTTAGTAGTTACGCGAGTTAAGTGTATAAGTCCTCGTTTTGGGAAATTTTCGTTTATCTTTGGAACTACCAGGTCTTCTTTCCCAATGCTTATGCCGGCTTGTTTTAAAACATCGCCAACGGTTTTACCTTTTGGCCTAACAACTATATTTTTGCCATCGGCAACAACTATAACCTTATTTGTTTGCCAAAGGTAAAGCTCTAATGCGCTAAAAGCAGCGCAGACAATAATTACCGTAATTAAAAGAGGTTTAATTCTTAACTTATCAATCATTTTTTATTGTCGTCAAGGTAAGGTCTTAAGCGAAATTTAACGCCAACGCGTTTTGCAACAGCTTTAAATTTATTTTGGTCTGAACCTGGGAAGTCAATGAAGGTTATAGTGGTGTCTTTAATTACTTTTTTACATGCTCTTGCAAACGCAAGCACACCGCGGTATGAAGCAATGCCAAATATTGGCCTGTGTAGTTTTAAATATTCTTTTGAGTCTAGCGCATTTACGCTTATAGATATGGCATCAACAAGGTTTTTAAGTTTTGGAATAATATTTTTTTTATGATAAAGGTTTGCAAGACCCGAGGTATCTACGCGTACTTTGCCGCCGTTTTCTTTAACATATTTTGCAACTTCCAATAAAACATGAACGCGCAAAAGCGGCTCTCCATACCCGCAAAAAACAATCTCTTTATACTTTTTTGGGTCCTTTATGCGTTTAATAACATCTTTAGCTGTTGGCTCAGTTTTAAGGAGCAGTTTGTGCCCGTGGAACTTCCAGCCCCATTTATTTTTTATGCAAAATGTGCAGGCAGAGGCACACTTGTTTGTTAAATTTACATAAAGGCTGTCTTGAAATTTGTAGGTTATTCCCATTCTAGTATCCTTTGCTGACTAAGTTGTTAAAGACCTTTTTCATAGTTTAAATAAATCGCGCGCGTTTTTTGTTGTTGTATCGGCAACAACTTCTAACGGAATATTTTTTAATAACGCAATCTCGCTTGCTGTTATTGGAATATACGATGGTTCATTTCTTTGCCCACGGTAAAGCTGAGGTGGCAAGTAAGGGCAATCGGTTTCAAGCAGCAGTTTTTCTAACGGTGTAGCGAAAACCGATTCTTTCAGTGAATTGGATTTTGGGTATGTAACAGGGCCGTCTATTCCAAGCAAAAAACCAAAGTCAACAAGTTTTTGTGCTTCTTCTTTTGTGCCCGAAAAGCAATGCACAACAGCGTTTGACAAAGCGTTTTTTGAGGCAAATTTTTCTAACAACTCAATCATATCGGGGTAAGCGTTTCTGCAGTGTATTGTTAATGGTTTCTTTAGCTTTAACGCAAGCTGTATATGTTTTAAAAAAAGTTCTTTTTGAAAGTCGTATGGGGCTTTAGCGTGGTAGTAGTCAAGCCCTGTTTCGCCAATGGCCTTAACACTATCATTTTCGCAAAGTTTTTCTAAGAGTTGCCAGGCGTCTTGCGAAAAAGTTTCTGAATATATCGGGTGTATGCCCAAAGCGCAGTAGATATTTGAGTGTTGTTGGCATAGTTTAAGCACCGGCTCCCATTCTTCTATTTGGCAACCGACCTCAATAATTATATCCACTCTTTTTTCGCCAGCTCTTTTTATAACCTCTTCGCGGTCGTTATCAAAGCGTGGGTCCATAATATGGGCATGGGTATCAATTAGCTTCATTTCTCTAAAGATATCCTTGGGAAAAGTGCTTCTGGTTTTTTTACCGGTTTGCAAGGGAAGAAAACTATTTTTTTATTTATAAAATATTCCTTTGATGCTTCTTCAATTGAATGTTCAAAGCCGCAACACTCCCAAATCGCTTTTGCCTTTTGCGGCATAAATGGCTGAAGGTAAAGCGCAATAAGCCCTATTGAGTTTACAAGTGCATAAAGTACACCGGGCAAACGCGGAGAGTTTTCTTTTGCAAGTTTCCACGGGGCGGTTTCTTCAATAAACCTGTTTGCCAAATCAACAGCGGTGCGAATTTTATCGCAAACTTTGTGCAACTCTATTAACTCATAATGTGCGTAAATTGCCGCAAGCTGTCTTGAAATATTTTCAAACAGGTTTTCGCTTCCTTTAATACTTAAGACCTGGCCTGGGAAATACTTTTCAATCATAGTTATCGTGCGGGAAACAAGGTTACCTATATTGTTTGCAAGGTCTGAGTTATAGCGTTCGTTAAGGGCGGTCCACGATATGTCTCCGTCGGTTCCGAATGGGAAAAGTGCCTGGCAAAGGTATCTGGCCCCATCTATACCAAACTTTAAAACCATATCCCGCGGCAGTATTACATTGCCAAGTGTTTTAGACATTTTTTCGCCGTTTATTGTAAAAAACCCGTGAGAAAAAACTGTTTTAGGAAGTGCCATACCTGTTGATAAAAGCATAGCAGGCCAAATAACGCTATGAAACCATAAAATGTCTTTTGCCATCAGGTGCACATCGGCAGGCCAAGTTGAAGCAAATTCATTTTCGCCTTTTTGAAAGCCAGCCGCTGTCACATAATTAATTAACGCATCCACCCAGACATAGGTTGTTTGTGTTTTGTCAAATGGCAAAGGTATGCCCCATTCTACTTTTGCGCGTGAAATGCTTATGTCATCTAAAGATATCTTTAGTTTTCCAATAACTTCATTGCTCCTTTCTTGAGGTAAAACCTTTATGTAGTCTTTATCCGCCTGGTTTGTAAGAATTTCAAGCAGACGGTCTTTATATTTTGAAAGGCGGAAAAACCAGTTCTCTTCGTGGTGTTTGGATGGTTTTTGCTTGTGATCGGGGCAAAGCCCATCTATCAAATCACCTTCCGCTAAAAATTTTTCACAATGAATACAGTATAGCCCGGAATAGGTATGCTTATATATATTGCCGTTATCGTACATTTTTTGCAGCATCGCGCTTACTGTTGCTTCGTGGTCGGCATCCGTTGTTCTAATAAAGTGATCGTAAGATATTAAAAGTTCATCCCAGCATTTTTTAAACTCACCGGAAATTTCATCGCAAAAAGCTTTGGGTTCAATACCGCGTTTTTGCGCCGCCTGCGATATTTTTGCTCCGTGTTCATCGGTACCTGTGGCGAAAAAAACTTCTTTGCCGTTTAACCTATACCACCTTGCTAGAATATCCGCGGCAACTGTTGTGTACATATGGCCTATGTGGGGTAAGTCGTTTACATAATAAATTGGGGTGGTAATATAGTATTTCTTTTGCATAAAACTCCCTAAGTAACACATCAATTTGTAATTTCAGTTTGAATATAACTTCTTTTAATCCTATTGTAAAATCCGGGTTAAAGCCCTATTTTATCTCTTAAAGTATGTGTTATCTCTTCTGCCTTAAACTTTTTTACCGAGTTGTCGTCAAGTTCAATAGTCACTTCTTCTTTTAGCCGCTCCACTCCAATAACAGTCCCATGGCCTGAAGGAGTATGCACTTTTGAGCCGAGTGCTGGCAGTTTTTTACGCGCGTTTTTATAGCACTCATTTTCGTAAGCAAGGCAACACATAAGGCGTCCGCAAAGTCCGGAAAGCTTTGCTGTGTTTAAGGAGAGTTCTTGCTCCTTTGCCATATCTATGGTTACTGAAGAAAATCCTTTTAAAAATTCCTTACAGCAAAGTTTTCTGCCGCAATGGCCAAGGCCGCCGATAAGTTTTGCTTCGTCGCGCACGCCAATTTGTACCATTTGAATGCGGGTTTTTAAAATATGCCCTAAATCTTTTATTAGCTCTCTAAAGTCAATGCGGTTTTCGGCAGTGTAATAAACAAAAAGCTTTGAGCGGTCATGCGTGTATTGCACACTGGTAAGCTTCATATCTAACTCATGGTCTTGAATTTTTTGTAAAACGGTTTTATGCGCCTGCACGCTTTTTCCTTCATTTTCTGCCTGACATTTTACATCATCAGAGTTAAATTTGCGTATTATTTGGTGTATCGGTTCTTTTGGTTTATCTTCAATTCTTTCTTTTTCATAAACGGTTGCCACCTCTAAACCATGGTCGGTTTCTACAATAACGCGTTCACCAATGCTTAGGTCTAAGTGCTTGGCATCGGCGATAATCTTATCTTTCATCTTTCTTACAATAAGTCCGGCAACTATTGGCATCTATTCCTCCGAGTATTTGAACTTATAAGCCCAAGTAACATACTGTCCAAGGCAATTTTTGGATTTGCGTTTTTAGATAAAGATGCAAGGCAGTTCATTATAAGTGCCAAACTTTCTCTAAATTGTTCCGGGTTTTTACGAAAATCAACTTTTGCTTCGTTTAACAACTTTTGTAAAAAAACTTCCGCGTCTTGCGCGAATTTTGTTGAATAGTCAAGTGCTTGCAAAATAGTTAGCGTGCCTTCTTTAACCAAACGCCATAATGCAACAACTTTATCGTCTTTACTTTCAATAACTTTAAGAGCTTCTGTAATTGAACCATCGGCACTTTGCATTGCCGATGTAGCGTTATCGTGGTCCATACCATAGTTTTCAGTAAGATAATCAGTTAGTTCCCTGTCAGCTAAAGGGGAAAAATTGATAATTTGTGTTCTGGAAACTATGGTTTGCGGCAAATTGTGGCGGTTTTTCGCAAGCAAAATAATAATAGTTTTCTCAGGTGGCTCTTCAAGAGTTTTTAAAAGCCGGTTTGCGGCATCAAGTGTAAGCGCTTCGGCCGGGTCAATTATTACAACCCGGTATTTTGCTTCATTTTTTTTAAGCGATATTACTTTTTGAACCTTCTCAATGGTTTTAATGCCAATAGAGCTTTCCTTTTCTTCTTCGTCTAAAGCTAAGGCCTGCCATTTGAAGTTTACAACTGTAACATCGGGGTGGTTGTTGTTATCAATTTTGCGGCACGATTCACATAAAGAGCAAGGCAAAGTGTTATAAGAGTTGCTTGCACAGTTAAGTGCCTTTGCAAACTCAAGTGCAGTTTTTTTTCGGCCAATGCCCTCCGACCCGAGGAATAAATAAGCATGCCCAACTCTAGCAGTTTTCAGCTGGCTTTCAAGTATTGATTTTGCTTTTGTTTGCCCTATTATATTTTCAAACATTTTTTTACAGTTTCAAATACAAGTTCTTGAGTTTTTTCAATAGTATTTGCAACTTTTATTACTTTTACTCTTTTAGGGTAAGCTTTTGCAACTGTAAGGTAACCATTCCTGACTTTTTTATGAAACGCTAAGCTTTCGCGTTCAATTCTATCTCCAGCTTTATGACCACCCTTTCCAAGCCCTCGTGCTCGCTTGATACCCGTAGATACAGCTATGTCTAAGTAAATCGTCAAAGAAGGTATAATTGTTTGGGTGGCTATGTTATTTAGTGTTTTAACCAGCTCAACTCCAAGTCCACGAGCATAGCCTTGGTAGGCAAGTGTTGCATCGCTAAAACGATCGCAAACCACCACAAAGCCTTTTTTTATGGCTGGCTCAATAACTTCTTTTACAAGTTGCGCACGGCTTGCTTCGTAAAGCAAAAGTTCTGCAACAGGCGTTATGGTATTTGTTGGGTCAAGTAGTAGCGTTCTTATTTTCTCAGAAACTTCATTTCCGCCGGGTTCGCGTGTGTGTAAAACGCTAAATCCAAGCTCGCGCAAATGTTCGCACAAAAGCTTTGACTGTGTGCTTTTACCGCAACCCTCAATGCCTTCAAAAGTAATAAATACGCCTTTCTTAACCATTACTTATCTATTATACAAAAACTTGTTGTAACTTGCACAGTATTTGCAAATTACATACAACCCTTGTTTTTTTGTATAATGCATAAAATGAAAAAAACAATTTTTATTACATGTTGCCTAACACTTTGTTGTTTCTTTGCAACAAAAGCTTTAGCAAATGACATATACCTTATTTACAACCCTGCTGGTGCGGTATATTCGGCAGAAACGTTAAAAGCTTTATTAGTAAACCCGAAAATAAAATTCTCGTTTGCTCTAAACTCATCTCAAACGCGCACGCCCGATTTACTTATTAAACTTTCAGAGCAAAAAATTGCCGAGCCAATAGTAGCTTTTAACCCGGAGCCGGCGCTTGCACAGATTTGTGAAGTAAAAAAAGCAAGTTCATCTGAAAATATTTTTTCCTGTGTTGAAGATGCCGCCGAAATTACCGCAAGGGCTCAAGAAAATATTTATAAAACAGTCGGGCTGAGTGCGAAATCGGCTTACTTGCAAGATATATCGTTAAATGAAAAATCGGCAGAATGCTTTTTGGCATTTGGCATTAAAACAGTTGTAAGTTCAAATGGCCCCAAAACCCCAAAGCGAATTGGCGATGTTTTGCTTATAGGTTCAAATGTAATAGATACCAAGCATTCGGCTGAGGAGTTATTTGGTACTTTAAATTCGCAGAGTGTTTTTGTTGTGGTTAATACAACCTTGCCAAAGGAAACAACAGAGCTAATTAAAGATATCACAAGCATATTTTCTGGGTGGGAGTTTAAAACTTTATCTGAATTTAACGACATTACCTTAAATGATGTTGATCAATATGAAAATATGGAATCATCAAATACTGTTTCAGATGTTACACTTTGGCAAAAGTTATTCGTTACACGCAAAGCGTTGGAAGATTATAAAAATTCCGGTTATGCAAAATTGCCTGTGCTTGAGGTTGCAAAGCAAAAAATGTTTTCACTTTATAATTATAAGTTGCTTTGCGCGGCCGGTGCTGGCAATACGGATGCAAAATTAGAGTTTAATGATAAGTTGTTATCGGTTTGGAAAGCTCTTGGCGTAACGCCCCCAGGAGACCTAACTGCCACGCAAAGCGCAGGTTATTATTCTTTTGAAGTTGACTTAGGCTCTCAAACATTGAAAATTAGCAATGCAGTTTTCTCTTCTGCAACATTGCTAAATGGGTTTGAGGTCAAAGTAACTTCTGATGTTGTAGAATTTTTTGTAGATATTTCAACACTTGGCCAAATATCTGCCGACTTTGCCGATATTTACATTGATCTAAACGCCACAAGTGGTGCCGGTTCAACAGCTTTACTTGCGCCAATTAGCGGTGTTGCTTTTCCAACCCAAAGTGGTTGGGAGTACGCATTGCGCATAAATGACAGGAAGGCAAAGCTATACACATTTAGCGAGTATTCAGAGCAGGTTATATCAGAGTTTGCCGTAACAGGTTCTTTTAATGTTTCAATACCTGTAAGTTTGTTAAGGGGAACACCGCTCTCTTGGGGTTATCAGGTTGTGTTATTTGAAAATTTTGGCACAACCGCAAAAATTATAGATTACATCTCGCAAGACGCCGCGGCACGGGTTAATGCAATTAAAACCACTCATCCAATAGTTATCCAATCGTTGCATGCAGACAACCATTAAAAAATAAAAAAAGTTGGTTTAGGAATTATTTAACCCTGACTTTGCAATAGGTCTGTGAACCGAGTCGAAAGAGATGGAGGCATTTTTGATGCAAAAATTGCAGCGAATGGTAATTCCATTGGCAAGGTTTTTGCGGAAAAAAATGTCCTATATCTTTTGACAAATTCCAGATCCTATTACAAAATCAGGGTTTAAGAAGCGGGGCATACTGCTCAACGGTTTTATTAAAGTCACTTTTTTCAGAAGAGGGTATACGGTTTGATGGTGGCAGTTTCATTTTTAGAAAGTTAAAGAACTTTCCACCTTGTTGAATGCGAAAATCTAAGTGAGGACCGGTTGCAAGGCCTGTAGCGCCCACATAACCAACAAGTTGACCTTGTGCAATATGCGCGCCACTCCTTATTCCTTTTGCAAAACCTTTCATATGGCCATAAAAAGTTGTATATCCATTAGTGTGCTGTATTTTAACCAGTTTGCCAAAGTCGCCCGACCAATCTGCAAAAATAACTTTTCCAGCACCTACCGATGAAATTGGCGTTCCACTTGCCGCGGCGTAGTCAATTCCCAAATGAGGCCTAAAATACTTTAAAACAGGGTGAAACCTTTTAAGTGTAAAAAAAGAACTAATGCGCCTAAATTGTAAAGGAGCCCTTAAAAATATTCTACCCATTGAGTCGCCCTGAGGCGAGTAGTATGAACCATATTCTCTGGTGCCTTTGTAGTATATTGCCATGTTATCTTTGCCCGATGCACTGTAGCGTGCCGCAAGTAATTTTCCGTTTAATGTTTTACCGTCCTGCGTTATAAATTTTTCCTGTACAAATTTAAATGTATCGCCGTTTTGCGTTTCAGTTAGAAAGTCTATGTGAGAGGCAAAAATGTCGGCAAAGTCAAGTATAGTTTCTGGAGAAATATTTTCTTTACGCATTGATTCCCAAATAGAGTTTGCAATAGTGCCAGAGGAAACAATAATTACCTTTGTTGCCAACTTTGTTTTTTTAAGCGCTTTAATTCCATTTGAAGATTTTTCAAGCGAGTAGTAGTCAAGGCCGGGTTTAAAATAGTTAAAAGTTTGCCACACACCAGAGGTGTCTGCGGTAATTTCGTAATTATCGCCTGCGCGGCAGTAGCGCGGGTCAAACACCTTTGAAAGGTTAATTATAATTTCGGCTTTGCTTTGTGGCGCAATGTTTGCATAATCTAAACTTTGGCTAAGAGTGTCACCTTCATTAATAGCCATATCTATCTTTTGTATTTTAGGTGTGTTTGGTTTTTGGCCGCACGCCGCGAAAGCACAAACACAGAGCCCGAAAAAGAAAAATAGTTTAATTTTGTTTTTCATAATTTAATTCAATTTTTCAGCATTTTACAACTTTTTTTACTTTTTGACAAATACTTTTTGTTTATGGTAAAATCAACAAAAATATAGAGAAATTTTAACTTGTTTTGGGGGAATAATGGCAGAAATTAAAAGTTTCAATGGTGTGCGTTACGCTCAAAGTGAAATATCAAAACTAATTTGTCCACCATACGATATTATTTCAGCACAAGAAAAAACCAAGTTGCAAAAAAACTCGCCATACAATATGGTGCGCTTAGAGCTTTCAGACCAATCTGGTACAAAAAACAAATACGTAAATGCCGCCATGCTTTTTAATAATTGGCAGGCAGATGGGGTTCTCGTAACCGATAATGAACCATCTTTCTATATATATGAACAAACATTTAAAGATGGCGGCAAAACACACAAGCGTTGCGGTTTTTTTGCGGTATTGAAAGCGCAAGACCCTCAAAAAGGTGAAGTTAAACCGCATGAAAAAACGCTCTCAAAACCAAAAGCAGACCGCCTAAAGCTGTTGCGTGCGGTAAAAGCAAATTTAAGCCCTATATTTGGTTTGTTTAACGATAAAAATAAAACTTTCAACAAGGTTGTAAAAGCAGTAACATCGGGCAGACCGGTTTCGGTTTGTGTAGATAAAGACGGCACAAAACAAAAACTTTGGCAATTATCCGATAAAGCTTCCTGCAAATCGTTAGAGCAGTTGCTAAAAAGCCAAAACATATTTATTGCCGATGGGCATCATCGTTATGAAACAGCTTGGAACTATGCCTGTGAGTGCGCTAGGAAAGATAAAAACAGTAAAACCGCCGAGTACAATTTCGTAATGGCTTATGTTTGCCCCATGGAAGATGCAGGCCTTGTAGTTTGGCCGACTCACAGAGTTTTTGCAAAACCTGCTAATTTTGACACAAAAGTCGCAGAGTACTTTAAAATTCTTCCTGCAAGTGCTTACGCGAAACTTTCAAAAACAAGTGGTTTACAGCCGTTAATGGTTTATGAAAATGCCAAAGCAAAAACACTTGTATTGAAAAACGAAAAATTTCTTGCCCGCTTTATGCCAGATAAGTGCAAAGCATACCGCAACCTTGCGGTAAGTGTGTTGCACTCAATTTTAATACCGGAACTTGTGCCCGAAAAAATAACTTTCGTAAAAAATGACAAAGAGGCAATTGCCCTTGCAAAAAAACAAAAGAACATAGCGGTGCTTGTGCCGGCAACGCCGGTAATTGCAATTAAAAAAATTGCGCTTGCAGGCCAGACAATGCCGCAAAAATCTACATACTTTTATCCAAAGGTTTCAACCGGCATAGTAATACACAAGGTATAGAATGTTTAATATTTTTGACGGTGCTGTAATTGCAATAATATTTTTAATAGGCATTTTTGGTTTTAAAGTGGGTGTTTTAATGAGCCTGTTTTATTTTATTGCCGGCTTTGGCGGCGCGTGGGTTGCCCAAAGTTATTCCCATGCGCTAGGCATTAATTATTATATAGTTTTTATTGTTGTGGCACTATTACTTTTAATTATTGGTTTTGTAATAAAAAGAGTTGTTGGCGCTCTGTTCCTTGGTTGGCTGGACAGGTCTTTAGGTTTTATAATGGGTGCGATAATTGCAATATGGCTTGTAATATCTGTGATGTATCCATACACCTTAAATATGGATAAAGCCGTGCAAGGAATAACATCTGTTTCTTACTTTTCGCAAAAAGTGCTGCCGTGGTTAAACGATAAATTTCCGGCTCTACAAAAATTTTCAATGGGTGATGTAAAAGACGCTTTTCCACCAGTTAAAGAAACGTTAAAAAAAGAAGAATAAAAATAACCTTACCTTGGAGATAAAATGAAGAAACTTAAACTTGGTTTACCAAAAGGAAGTTTGCAAGAATCAACAATTGAGATTTTTAGGAAAGCAGGCATAAGGGTGTCGTCAAGCGACCGCTCGTATTTTCCAGGTTGTGACGACGAAGAACTTGAAATAATGCTTGTTCGCTCGCAGGAAATGGCAAAGTATGTGCAAGATGGCGTTTTTGATGCCGGCATAACGGGTTATGATTGGATTTGTGAAAGCGGAGCCGATGTAGAAGAAATTTGCGAACTTCTTTATTCAAAGTCGGGTTTTCGCCCGGTGCGCTGGGTGCTTGCTGTGCCAAATGACTCAAAAATAAAGTCCCTAAAAGACCTAAACGGTAAAAGAGTGGCAACAGAACTTGTTAGTTATGTTAAAAAATATTTTGTCTCAAAAAAAATAGAAGCGGAAGTAGAATTTTCATGGGGTGCAACTGAGGCAAAAACACCCGCCCTTGTAGATGCAATTGTTGAACTAACCGAAACGGGTTCATCGCTGCGTGCGAACAAACTAAGAATTGTAAAGGAAGTTCTTACATCTACCACTCGCCTTGTAGCAAATAAGAGCGCGTTAAAAAATGCATGGAAACGCGAAAAAATAGAAAACTTGGCAATACTTTTAAAAGGTGCTTTAGCCGCCGAAGGCAAAGTGGGAATAAAACTAAACTTAGAACGCAAAAACCTTAAAAACATTTTGGCAATGTTGCCGGCATTGCGTAAGCCCACAATATCTCAGCTAACCGACGAAGGTTGGATTGCACTTGAAGTAATAATGGAAGAAAAAACACTTAAAAAAATAATACCGGCTCTTAAGCGCGCTGGTGCGGAAGGCATAATAGAGTACCCGTTAAATAAAATAATTTACTAAGGTTGAAATAAATGGAAAATAATTTTCGCATTCGTTTTGCTCCAAGCCCAACAGGATATTTGCATATAGGCGGTGTTCGCACAGCACTTTTTAACTGGCTATTGGCAAAACAAAAAAAAGGTACATTTATTTTGCGCATAGAAGACACCGACGAAGCCCGCTCAACAGACGAGTCGGTAGGTGCGATAATAGATGGAATGAATTGGCTTGGCTTAACATGGGACGAAGGCCCTGGCAAAGAAAACCCAAAATACGCGCCCTATTACCAAATGCAGCGTAAAGAGCTTGGCATATATCAAAAGTATATTGATATATTATTAGCTGAGGGCAAGGCATACCCATGTTACTGCACGCAAGAAGAAGTAGAAAAAATGCGCCAAGATGCCACTGCAAGCAAACGCCCTCCAAAATACAATGGTGCCTGCTCTTGCTTAAGCGCAGAGCAAAGAAAAGAAAAAGAAGCGCAAGGCCGCACTGCAGTAATTCGTTTTAAAATGCCGCAAGAAGGCAGGGTAGAGTTTGAAGATATTGTGCGCGGTCATATGTCGTTTGAAAATTCTCTTTTAGATGACTTTGTTATAATGAAAGCTAATGGTGTACCAACATACAACTTTGCCTGTGTAATAGATGACCACCTTATGGAAATAAGCCATGTAGTTCGCGGCGACGACCATCTTTCAAACACCCCAAGGCAGGTGCATTTATTTAAAGCGCTCGGTTGGGAAGTGCCAGTATTTGCTCATTTATCAATGATTTTAGGGCCAGACGGTGCGCGCCTTTCAAAGCGACATGGCCACACCTCAGTTTTGGAATACGAGACCGAGGGCTACTTACCGGAGGCAATGATAAACTATCTGTCATTACTTGGTTGGGCAACTGAAGACAGCCAAAACTTATTTAAACTTGATGAATTAATTTCAAAGTTTTCGCTTGAACGATGCTCCAAAAGCCCCGCAACCTTTGACCCTCAGAAATTAGTTTGGATGAATGGGGAATATGTGCGTTCAATGGCTGCTGCTGAACTTGTAAAACGCTTTTTCGCATGGGCAGAAAAAACACCAACAAAAGACAAAATTGCCTTGTGGAACCGCTCCTTAATGGAAAAAGTAATAACACTTGAACACGAAAAAACAAAATTGCTAAAAGATGTTTATGGTTTAATTGACTTCTTTTTTAGCGAAAATGTAGAATATGTGCCCGAAGCGGTAGCTAAGGTGCTTAAAACGCCAACTGCGCTTGAAGTGTTAAAAGAATCCGCTACACGCCTTGTAAGTATAGATGATTTTTCTGCTGAGGCACTTGAAAAATTCGCACGCGATTTAGCGATAGAAAAAGGCCTTAAAAACGGTCAAATATTTCACCCATTAAGAGTTAGTGTTTCGGGTAGAACACAAGGGCCAAGTTTGTTTCATATGATGGAGGTTTTGGGTTCGCAGGAAACATTGCGCCGAATAAATGTGTGTATAGAAAAGTTAACTGCCAACCCGCCATTAATTTAAATTTATAAGCGGAGAATAGTATGCAAGAAAAAAACATTAACAAAGATTTTTTAAATTTGCTTTTAATGCTTTCATCTGCCGCATGGCAGCACCTTGGCAAAATGCCAAACGCAGTAAACGGCAAAACAGAACCAAACCTTGAAATGGCTCGAGCCATGATAGACATAATTGCAATGTTTAAAGAAAAAACACTTGGCAATTTGTCCGATGAAGAAGAACAATTTTTAACAACAAATCTTGCCGACCTTCAGCTTAATTATGCAGATGAAGTAAATAAAAAAATGAATTAGCATAACTAATAACATTAGTTGATGAGAAAATAGCTCTTTGTATAAAAATATAGAAAAGAAGTTGTTGAAAAGTTGTATGCTTGCCCGGTGGTGTAATTGGTAACACGTCTGCCTCTGGAGCAGAAGTCTCCTGGTTCGAGTCCAGGCCGGGCAGCCAGTAAATTAAGCTATAAACTATAGATAGAGAATTTCAGAGCTCGAAATAAGCCAAAACTTATTTCGGGTTTTTTTGTTGACGACAAAACTACAGTTCTGACTCAGTATCTCTTAATTCAAACCTCTCTGATTCCAAAAGAGAGAGTTTGAACTTTTTGATGAGAATCTAAAACGCAGGTGAATAGTGTATACCAAATTAAAATAAACATTTGAATAAGTAAAACAAACATTTGACATATTAAAATATATGTATTAAAGTATTGTTGTAAAAAGTATTCTTGTTGCATAAAGGAGAATAAAATGCGAGACAAAACAGTTCGAAAGGGAACAGTATATCTGGAAACAACCAGGGTGAGGATCATTAGTGAGGCTATTAAACTTTTTGCTGGTAAAGGTTATGCGGCAACATCGATAAAAGATATTTCCACGGCTGCGGGAGTTAATATAGCGGCTGTTAATTATCATTTTGAAAGCAAAGAAAATCTCTACAAGCAACTTTTAAACAAATTTGCAGAAACAGGTGTTACAAATATTCAACAAATTCTTAAGCCTCCAAAAAACATTGATGAGTTTAAAGTACGGCTGGAGATGTTCCTGAACTCAGGCATTGATCATATAGTAGAGTACCCCAATCTGCCTAGGATGCTAATGAAGAACATTGATTTGATGCCGCAGTTGTCAGAAGAAACATTCCATAAAACATTTGAACAGTTCCATCATATCATGGTGGTGTTCTTTGAAAGCGCGCAAAAGAACGGGATTGTACGCAAGGAATTGGACCATAAGCTGATCGCTCAATTCCTGGATAATCAGATGTTCGCTCTTATTCATAAGGTCGCAATTGAGAGAACTCTTAAAAAAGATATTGACGACCCAAAATTTCGAAGGAAATGGCTTGACCAGACTCTTGAGTTATTCTTTAACGGTGCATTGGAGAAATAATATGAATTGTGACAAGCAAAATATTATATGTCTTGTTGTTATTGCTTCGATATCGGTAATGTCCAGCTCGATCGCTAAAGCCGGTGTTTCTTCAGAAACTGTTACGCTTGGAAAGTATCTTGAACAGGTAAGCGGTCAAAATCAATCGTTTATCTCGTTTAAAAGGCAACAGGAAAGTGCCGTGATGCAAGTCAGGGAAAA
>Ga0247841_10007638_pt1 | contig 15956 bp, 12 predicted proteins | sample LaCruzMarch2015__2_FD_192410 | JGI IMG/M metagenome (GOLD analysis project Ga0247841, IMG submission 192410) | Freshwater microbial communities from meromictic Lake La Cruz, Castile-La Mancha, Spain - LaCruzMarch2015_18m | ecosystem: Environmental > Aquatic > Freshwater > Lake | place: Spain...
GTCTGGGGCAACGATGGGGAGGCGAACAAGCCCGTTGCACCGGACGCCGAGGTTTTCAAGATGACCGGGTATGTGCCGGGGGTGGAAGACGTCCATATTTATCCCCTCACGCCCCATACGCCTTTCACCCACAAATATATACGCTCCCTGCTGGGACGCGACAGCAAGCCCAGTCTTCTCTCCGAATACGGGGTCGGCAGTATGATGAATGTGATCCGGGAATGGCGTCATTACGAGCAGGCCGGCGCGCGGCCGGACCTGGAAGATGCCGAGATGTTGCGGATCCAGAGCGAGGCTCTGTGCTCCGATTGGAGACGCCTGGGATTCGAAGACGTCTATCCGTTCCCCGAGGATCTCTTGCGGGAAAGCCAGCGTCTCCATTCCCGCCAGCGCACGTTGGGTTTCGACCTGGTGCGTTCCAATCCGAAACTCTGCGGGTTCAATCTGACCGGGATGCTGGATCATGGCATGACCGGCGAAGGATTGTGGACCTTCTGGCGCGAATGGAAACCCGGGACCTTTGACGCGGTTTCAGACGGCTGGTCGCCGTTACGCTGGTGTCTCTTCGCGGACCCCCTGCACGGCTACACCGGCCGCGAGATTACCATCGAGGCGGTGCTGGCCAACGAGAATGCGCTGAAGCCGGGGCGTTATCCCGCGACCTTCCGCCTGTTCGGGCCCGGCGGCCTGGTGTGGGAAAAGAAGACAACGGTGAACGTGGACTCTTCACTGGCGGTTCCGGCGCTCAAGCAAACCGTGCGCCTCGCCGGCCCGGCGGGAACGTATATTTTTGCGGCCAACCTGGACCGCGGCGGAGCGCCGTCCGGGGGACGGCTCACGTTTTACCTCTCCGATGAGGTTACCCCGTTGCCGAAGAAGTCCGACGTCACGCTCTGGGGGATTGACGAACCAACCGAAAAGTGGCTGACGGCCCATGGCCTGGTTTGCCGGAGGTTCGGCGAGGCCGCTCCGCGCCGCCGCGCATTGATCCTGGCGGGAATGCCGCCGGACGACGCCGGGAGCGATGCCGCTTCGTGGAAAGAGCTTGCCGGCCGGGTGGCGCAGGGATCCACGGTGATTTTTCTCAATCCGCAGGCGTTCAAGTTCGGAAACATGCTTCCCCTGAAGAACAAAGGCCATTACCGTATGTTTGGGGATTCCCTGTATCACAAGGAATGTGTGGCCAAACGTCATCCGGTGTTCGAGGGTCTGCCGGGTCCGGGGATCATGGACTGGGATTACTATGGCCCGGTGGTTCCCCTCGAGATGTTCGAGGGGATGGACACGCCGGAAGAGACACCGGCGGCCGCGTTCGCCACCGGATACCCCGGCCCGACCGGCTACGAGACGGGGCTCTTGATAGCGCAGTTCCGTTTCGGCCGGGGGCGGATCATCCTGAACACGCCGTATATTCTGGAGAACCTCAACCGCCATCCGGCGGCCGACCGCCTTCTGTTGAACCTGGTCCGACACGGGCTGACCTATGCGCACGGTCCGTTGGTAAAAATATCCGCCGGTTGTCGCAAGGAAATCAAAAAATGGTGTTGCCGGTCGAATCGGGAGACTGATGGCCGCAAGAAAACCGGGAAACCGGATTGCCGGTCGGGCCGGTATTTGTCGGCAAATCCGGAATGGAAAATCAGTGGGAACCTGGCTTCGGTTTCCATCGCCGATGTGCCTCTGCCTGAAACCGGCACGTTGAAATGGCGGACGGTAATCTTCGACAGTGATCAGGATCTTCCCGACCTCGTGAACTTCCTTGCGGTGCAGGGTTTCCGCGGCGGGTTGGCCTATGCGGAAGGCTCTGTGGAGGCGCCCGCCGCGATGTCGGCCAATCTCCTGCTCGGCCCGGATGGTCCCTGCAAGGTGTGGTTGGACGGGCGGCCGGTCGGGACCGTTCCGGTTGCGACGAACCCGGCGATCCCGGATTTGCATTCCTTTCCGGTGACGTTATCCAAGGGGCGCCATCGGATCACCGCCGCTTTCGAACGGCGCGACGGCTGGGCCTGGGGTTTCTTCATCCGTTTTGAACGGAAGGATGCGGAGGAGATGAATGCGTATCCCGATCCGCAACGCGAGCACCCTGAAAAATCCGGGGACAAACCCTGATCCCTGTTCTTCCCAAGAAAGCAATTGCAGACGGATGTATTCTGATCTATTCTTTATCATGAATAATTCAGGTTGGTGAAACAGAGAGGAACCATGTCCAAAACGTTGACATTACGACTTGATGAGCCGGTCTACGATCTCTTCAAAATGGTGGCAGAGCGGGAGAACAGGCCCATCTCAAACTTCATCGAGACGGCGGCGATGCGTTTCGTCCAGGAACACGCGACCGTGGACGAATTCGAAATGAAGGAAATCCATGGCAATACCGGACTCAACCGGAGTCTGAAACGAGGGCATCAGGATGCGAAAAAACGGCGCGGCACATTCGTCTGAATGCCGTATCTTTGAAACGAAGGAATTCCGGAAGGCGCTCTTCATGATCGGCCCCCCCGCGCTTTCTGCCCGGGAAACTGGACGCATATGTCTATCCCCAGGTGAGGCAGGGACCGCACTACGGACCGAACGATAGACGACCGAAAAGATACGTTCCGATAATTCTGCCAACAACCGGGTTGTCGTTCGAGGGATACTGGATTAGCAGGGTCTCTGCTCGGAACGGGAAGAAAAGGCAAGAACAAGAGCTGACTCCCATTTTCACCATGAGATAATATGAAAAAGTCCTTACCTCAAATAGGAGGAATAATGAGCAAAAATATTGGGAATATTCGCTTGCCTACCCCCATATTGCCAAATTTATCAAGATTGTATTGTCCTCCTGTTGATGCGAACTTGGCAAGCGAATTCTATAGGCGTCTTGTAAAGTGGATAAGCAACTTTGACAAGAGTCTTGACAATGAGTACGAGGTTGGGCTTCGATTGGTGAGTTTCGGTGAGGCAATGACTTTTCATTTGACCAGTTTGAGTTATTGGAATCCTTCCTTGATATCATTCAAGGGTTTAACCAAAAATGGGGAACCTGTAGAACTCATACAACATGTAACACAGATAAGTCTTTTGCTGATGAAAATAAAAAGAACGGATCCCGAAAAACCCAAGCGTTCTATCGGGTTTATTCAGGAATCTGATAACGATGAAAACGCATAGAAATTCTTGAGCAGGAAAGAGTGTCTTCAAACCAAAGGGGAAATAATGTGGATATCAGATATGCGGATCGAGAACCTGAAATGTTTCAAGGCTGAGGGTTTGCACTTCTCAAGAGGTATCAACATTCTTGTTGGACCGAACAACGCAGGAAAATCCTCACTTTTGTTTCCAATTCTTGCCCTTCAGCAAAATCTTCGGGAACTCAACCATCAGGACGTGCGTATGGGAGAGGCGCGATTTGCAGCAAACGTTAATTTCCAAGGTGATACAATTCGCTTCTTCCAGCGGGAGATCGAATCAGTCGAGTTCTCCATCACGGCAGGAAATGTGCAACGACAAGCGCGATTCAAGGGTGGAAGTATTGGAAATATTGGCCAAATTTCCAATAAGGAACCCAACAATTTCATATACCCTTTTTTATCAAGGAGGAAGACGGGAACTATCCAGGAGAACGTTAGTGAGGATGCGGCTTACTCCGTTCACACCGATTTCCAAAATCTCACTGCAAAGATTGACAAACTTCAAAATCCAGACTTGCCGTTTTACCAGCAATACCGACATCTCTGCACTGAAGTCCTTGGCTTCCCGGTAACGACTGTGCCTCGCGGGGGCGGAAAACAAGCAGTTCTCGCTATTGATTCCCAACAGAACATCCCCCTGATCACCATGGGGGAAGGTGCCATCAACATTATCGGTCTGATCGTCCATCTGGTCGTCGCGGAGGAACAGTTGTTCTTAATTGAGGAACTCGAGAATGACATACATCCAGGGGCTTTGAAACCACTTCTCTCGTACATCCAGGAGAAATCAAAGAGTAACCAGTTCATCATCACTACACATTCTAACATCGTACTGAAGCAATTGGGGGGTACTATAGATTCAAAGATACTCAGCATCGAGTGGGGGCAGCAAGAGAACCGGACGCCCGCGTGTCACGTTAGACCCATCGGTGAAAGTCCACAAGAACGGAGCAGACTCCTCGAAAATCTTGGATACGAATTCTCAGATTTTGATTTGTGGCAAGGCTGGCTTTTTCTTGAGGAATCAACCATTGAGAAGTTCGTTCGAGACTACTTCATTCCGTGGTACGTCCCAGATTTACGAGGCAGACTGCGCACTTATTCTGCCCATTCCTTGAGCGAGATCGGACCAAAGTTTAATAATTTCAACAATCTCTTCGTATTCCTCCATCTGGAGCCAACATACAAGAATCGTGTTTGGGTCCTGGTGGATGGGGGTGTCGATGAGAAGAAGTTACTTGATGAAATGATCTCGAAATACACAATTTCAGGCTGGGCGAAGGAAAACTTCATGCAACTGGATAAACACAACTTTGAGGAGTATTATCCAGAAAGATTCAGGGAAATGGTTGATGCTGTTAACATATCAGAGAACAATAACAAACGCAGAGAAGAGAAGAAGAAGCTTTTTGACTGCGTTGAAAAATGGACTAAGGAGAATGAGGAAACCGCTTGTAAAGAGTTCAAGGTTTCTGCAAAAGAGATAATTGAGAGACTTTCGGCGATACAAGATGTTCTCGTCTCAAAATAGTTGTCGTACAGGCTTCTGGTTTTGCTCCTCGTCAGAAGGGGATAATAACAAAAGACTGAGTTGTCGTTCAGTACAACACGCCTTGTGGCGCAATTCCGCGCTTGGGCGAAAGGTGTTAAACTCTTCCCAGTGGAATAATGGATTGATTGTGCGCTGATTTACTTACCGCCGAGGAATGAGTTTATCGGGGGTCCGCCTCCGGCGGGACAGGGAGCTTTGGTTTGACGCCAGAAAGGGAGGACGAAAATGACAGCACAATTACCCGTGAAAGACCTTAACCTTCCGGGAAGATTTGAAAAGCTGGAATCGGCGTCCAAAGGTGCTGGTGTCGATATGTCTGGTATCATTCAGCGCGTCGACGCGGCGTGTCGCGAAATTGAGATTGTGCTGCGCGAGGTACGCACCTCTGGGCTGGGGAGACTCCAGATACTGCACGGAACCTCGGGTTCTGGAAAAACCACCTTTTTGTATGGACTTCAGTACTTTTTTGATAACATCGATGTCATTCCTGTGCCCAAAACCATACCGGTTAAGGAAATTGCCCAGTTCATCGAGCAGGACGCGCTTCATAGAAAGGAGCACCGACTCTACATCGTCCACGACAGAGACAACCCAAACGAAACAAACCCAGACTTGAGAATCTGTTTTGAAGCATTACGAAGCTTTTTTCGTGCTGATGTAGGTAAAGTCTTAGTTGTGTGGCCTATAACAGATGTTGACATGGCCAATCACATTGCAGCTATTGCATGGAGTATCGGACGGGACAGTCTACTTGGCACCAGGGGCTACACCTTTAAGTTTGATGGTTTGCCCAAGGAGTCTTTTGTTAGTGTGGCAGATACCACGACCAGCTCTCTCAACGCAGGAGAAAGCTTGGAGTCATTTGGAGTAGGCTCTGGTATCGCAAATGATTTGGCGCGGCAGAGCAATACGATCGGGGAATTCTACTCGCGCCTCAATGCGGCTTCGGCCGAAAGAAATGCCTCAACAATTCGTCTCTTAAAAGCTCGTGTGAGGCCACACATCTGGATTGTCGTTCCAGGTGATGACCTGAAAGAGTTGGAGTGTACGATCAGCAATCTGACGCAAGGCACACGAAACCGACTCGATATAGACAAAATCGCAGAATTCCTTGATAACAAAAATAACCAGTCGGCATACCTGACTGACTGGCGTGCGCGCAGACTGGACATGGCCTACTTGATGCGGATACTCGACGTGCGGTTGTTTGAGCTTCCGCCCAATGCAGCACTCGCCGCAATTCGTAGCTACGGCGATTCCGCAATAAGGGAATCACTGCAGAAGAAGACGGAGTCCGCAGATAATTGTGGAAATGTCATAGGCAAAGTGCGTCTCGGACGAGCCCTGCTCGACGCTGAGACCCCTCTCTCTTTTCATGGGCGCGAAACATCCGAGGAAATGACCAAAGAATTCATGATAATCCAGCAACTTGCGGGAAAGAGTGACAAATCCCTTAACAAAGCAGTCGCCAACGCACTCGAGAGTTTCATTCAAAGGAGTCGCCCTGAGGTAAAGGTCGTGAGCGAGAAGCAGACTCTGACAGGAAGTCAGTTGTATCCAGACATACAAATACCGCATCCCGATGGAAGCATGATCTGTTTGGAGCTCACTTGGAGATCAACGGGAAAGAGCTTGACTGTACAAAGGGGTGAACGCAAGCCACAGAATACGTTGACACCTGGGCATATCATGAAATACCTGTTGGACAAGGTGATGGAGTATGTAAAGGATCTTGGGCTATAGGTGGGGTTCCAAAAGGACCATGTACTCGTATTGCGAAATCGTGGCAGTCTCGCATACGGTGATAGTTGCTGTTGGCGTCACACTGTTCGCGACCTCAACGCCGAATTTCATTCGTTACAACCCTCAATGGTGACACAGTTGTGCACTTTGACAAAAGGTAGTGCGCTATTCCAGAATAACGACAAAGGTTCTATAGAAAAGACCTCTATGTTTGAACAAGCATTCAAAAATATTGACGATATCCTTCGGAAAGAGGCGGGTTGCACCACGGAACTCGACTACACGGAACAGACGTCCTGGTTGTTGTTCCTGAAATACCTCGATGCGCTGGAGCAGGACCGCGCCGATGAGGCCCGGCTGGAAAGGAAGAAATACACCTTTATTCTCGACAACCCCTACCGCTGGGAAACGTGGGCCGCGCCCAAGGGCAGGGACGGGAAGCTTGACCACAACACAGCCTTGTCCGGCGACGACCTCCGTGACTTCGTCAACCAGAAGCTCTTTCCGTACCTCCACAAGTTTACGCAGAAGGCCAGCGGTCCCAACACCATCGAATACAAAATCGGGCAGATTTTCGGGGAGATCAAAAACAAGATCTCCAGCGGTTATAATCTGCGCGAGATTATTGACCGGATTGATGAACTCCAATTCCGTTCCCAAAACGAGAAGCACGAGCTTTCCCACCTCTACGAAGCCAAGATTAAGAACATGGGCAACGCCGGGCGCAATGGCGGCGAGTATTACACCCCGCGACCGCTCATCCGCGCCATCGTGCAGGTGGTACGACCGAAAATCGGCGAAACAGTTTACGACGGTGCAGTCGGTTCGGCGGGATTTTTATGCGAGTCGTTCGACTACATGAAGGGTTTTTCAGGGCTTACCACGAGCAATTTCAAAACCTTACAGACCCGCACATTCTACGGGAAGGAAAAGAAGTCTCTCGCCTACGTCATCGCGATCATGAATATGATCCTGCACGGCATCGAGGCGCCGAACATCCTCCACACCAACACGCTTACCGAAAACCTTGCCGACGTTCAGGAAAAAAATCGCTTCGATGTAATCCTTGCCAACCCACCCTTCGGTGGCAAGGAACGGAAGGAAGTCCAGCAGAACTTTCCCATCCGCACCGGCGAGACCGCCTTCCTCTTCCTCCAGCACTTCATCAAGATGCTCAAGGCGGGCGGCCGGGCAGGTGTGGTTATCAAGAACACCTTTCTCTCCAACACCGATAACGCTTCGGTAAGTCTGCGGAAGCTCCTGCTGGAAAGTTGTAACCTGCATACTGTCCTTGATTGCCCGGGCGGCACATTCCAGGGTGCGGGCGTGAAGACCGTGGTTCTCTTCTTCGAGAAAGGCGCGCCGACACGCAAGGTTTGGTACTACCAACTCGACCCCGGACGCAACCTCGGCAAGACCAATCCGCTTAACGACAACGACCTCGCCGAATTCGTGAAATTGCAGAAGACCAAGGCTGACTCGCCCAAGAGTTGGAGCGTAGACGCCAAGACCATTGACCAGAAAACTTTTGACCTTTCTGTGAAGAATCCCGATGGCGGTGAGGAAATCACCCATCGCAGTCCGCAGGAAATCATGAGCGAAATCGTCGCGCTCGACGCCGAGAGCGCAAAGATGCTTCTTTCGATTAAGGGGATAATTGACAATAGATAGGGGAACCATATAAAAAACAGGCTGATGGCTGATGGGAAAACCAAAACAGGGTTCAGGGTTTGGGGTCACATACAACCAAGTCTGTCATTTCGAGCGTAGCGAGAAATCTCGCTGTTCAGTCGCGACTCCGGAGATCCCTCTCTTCGTTCGGAATGACAACCTGAAGGGTGAAGGGGAGCAAAACCGGCTGATAACTGATGGCTGATGGCTGAAGGAAAAACACTTATTCAATGGACAGTGGATAATGGACAATTGATAATGGAAAAATGGGGGATGCTGTGAAGAAGGGATGGCAGAAGAAAACCTTGGTTGATGTGTGCGAGATCAAACCTCCTAAATCCGAAGCGCGTGGGCGAATTGCACCAAATGCGTTGGTATCTTTCGCTCCAATGGAAGATTTAGGAATCGATCGAAAATTTCTGAACGCAACGCAAATGAAACCGCTCGCGTCAGTAGTCGGCAGTTATACATATTTTGCCGAGGGTGATGTGCTCCTCGCAAAGATCACTCCGTGTTTCGAGAACGGAAAACTCGGGATCGCGGCGGGTTTGAGCAACGGCATTGGATTTGGCTCTAGCGAGTTCATCGTTTTTCGCCCATGTGCGAGCCTCCACAAGGAATATCTCTATTACTATCTATCTCGACCAGACTTCAGAAGAGAGGGAGCGGCACGTATGGGAGGGGCAGTTGGACAACAACGAGTTCCCAAGGAGTTTATTGAGAGTTATCCCATTCCCCTTCCCCCACTCTTCGAACAACAGCGGATCGTCGGCATCCTCGACAAAGCGTTTGAGGGGATCGCCACAGCCAAAGCCAACGCTGAAAAGAATCTCCAAAACGCCCGCGACATCTTTGAAAGCCACCTGTATGGCGTAGATGCGAAGAAGGTTCCGCTTGGAGATTTGGTAAAAATCACCACGGGCAAATTAGATGCGAATGCCGCTGTTGAGGACGGACAATATCCTTTTTTTACTTGTTCAAGAGAGATTTGCGCCATCGATAAATATGCTTTTGACTGTGAAGCGGTTCTTTTGGCTGGCAATAACGCTGTGGGTGATTTTAATGTGAAGCACTATAAAGGGAAGTTCAACGCTTACCAGCGCACTTACGTGATCACTGTGAATGAGCAAAAGCGAGTGCTTTATCGATATCTTTATTTCCAGATGCTGAAGAGTCTGAAAAAGTTCAAAGAACAATCCGTTGGTGCGGGTACAAAATTCCTGAAGCTTGGAATGATCAAGGATTTGGAGGTTGCACTACCGAACATAGCTGAACAGGAACGCCTTGTTTCGAACTTGAATTCTGTTCGCGAAGAAACGGATCGTCTCGAATCCCTCTACCAGCAGAAACTCACCGCGCTGGAGGAGTTGAAGAAATCCCTGCTGAACAAGGCGTTTAATGGAGAACTTTAGGAACAATGCCATGAAAAAAGAGAATAAACTCCGGATTCGCAACAGCACCGCCGAGTTCCTGGTTTTCACCCGCCAGGCAGGCGAGGACGGCATTGAAGTCCGGGTGGCGGAGGAAACCGTCTGGCTGACGCAGAAGTTGATCAGCGTGCTCTTCGAGAAGGGTCGCAGTACCATCACGGAGCATTTGAAAAACATCTTCGAGACCGGAGAACTGGATGAAAAAGCAGTGTGTCGGGATTTCCGACATACTGCCGAAGACGGCAAGGATTACACGACGTGGTTCTACAATCTGGACGCCATCATCGCCGTGGGTTTCCGGGTGAACTCCGCCCGCGCCATCCAGTTCCGCCAGTGGGCCACGGGAGTTTTGCGCGACTACGCCATTCGTGGCTACGTGCTTGACAAGGAGCGGCTGAAGAACGGTACCTTCTTCAGCAAGGAGTATTTCGAAAACTTGCTGGCGGAAATCCGCGAAATCCGGGCGAGCGAGCGGAAATTCTACCAGAAGATCACCGACATCTATGCCACAGCGATGGACTACAGCGCGGATTCCGGGACGACCAAAACCTTCTTCGCTACGGTGCAGAACAAGCTCCATTTCGCCATCCACGGCCACACCGCCGCTGAACTCATCATGAGGAGGGCGGATAGCACAAAGGATCGGATGGGTTTGACCACCTGGAAAAACGCTCCGCATGGCAAGATCCTCAAGCCGGATGTGTCTGTCGCCAAAAACTACCTGACCTTGAGGGACCTGAAATCACTGGACCGGTTCGTGACGATGTATCTTGATTACGCAGAGGATCAAGCTGAGCGGAAGATACCCATGACCATGGAAGACTGGGCCAAGAAACTCAATGCCTTCCTCCAGTTCAACGAGCGGGATATTCTCGACAACCCCGGTAAGGTCAGTCAGGAGGTGGCCAAGGTTTTTGCCGAGAGCGAGTTCGAGAAATACCGGATCGTGCAGGATCGGTTGTTTGAGTCCGACTTTGACCGCCATATCAAGAAAGTTCTGGAAGGTGGCAAGGAGAAGACATGAACGAAGCCGAAACCAGAGCCGAACATATTGATTCTGCGCTGAAAGCGGCGGGCTGGGGTGTGGTCGAGAGCAGTCGTATTCGTCGCGAGCACCCCATCACGCTGGGCCGCCTCGAAGGTTATGGGCGGCGAGGCAAGGCGCTTATAGCCGATTACGTTTTGGAATATCAAAACCGGAAGCTGGCGGTCATCGAAGCCAAGGCGTGGGATGAAGAGTTGACTGAAGGCGTGGGGCAGGCAAAAGACTACGCCGGGAAGCTGGCTGTTCGCTATGCATATTCCACCAATGGTGAGGGTATCTACGGCATTGACATGGAGACTGGCAAGGAAGGAGAGTTGCCGTGCTACCCGACACCGGACGAACTCTGGAAGTTGATGTTTGCGGAAGAAAATATCTGGCGCGACCGTTTCGCGGCCGTGCCGTATGAGGAAAAGGGCGGCAGTCATCGCGTCTGGTATTTTCAGGCGATAGCCGTCGAGCGGGTGATGGACGCCATTGTTGCCGACAAACGGCGTATCCTGCTGACGATGGCCACCGGTACGGGCAAGACGTTCGTTGCATTTCAGATTGCGTGGAAGCTCTTCCACAGCCGCTGGAACCTGGGCCGCGAACCGTCCCGCCGTCCGCGTATTCTCTTCCTCGCCGACCGCAACATCCTCGCAAACCAGGCCTACAATGTTTTTTCCTCTTTTCCCGAGGACGCGCTGGTGCGTATCGAGCCGGGGGATATCCGTAAGAAGGGCAGGGTGCCGACGAACGGCAGTCTTTTCTTCACTATTTTCCAGACCTTCATGAGCGGTCCGTCGAAGGACGGCAAGCCATCGCCGTATTTCGGCGAATACCCGCCGGACTTCTTCGATTTTATCGTCATTGACGAGTGCCATCGCGGAGGCGCAAATGACGAGAGCAACTGGCGCGGCATCCTCGACTATTTTGTTCCCGCGGTGCAACTCGGTCTCACCGCCACGCCCAAACGCAGGGACAACGTGGATACCTATGCCTACTTCGGCGACCCGGTTTACATCTACTCGCTCAAGGAAGGCATTAACGACGGGTTCCTTACGCCGTTCAAGGTGAAGCAGATTTCCACGACGCTCGACGAGTATGTCTATACGCCGGATGACTTGGTTATGGAGGGCAAAGTCCAATACGGGAAGATCTATACGGAACCTGATTTCAACAAGATTATCGAGATCAAGGAACGGGAAGCCCACCGCGTGAAGTTCTTTATGGAACAGATCAACCAGAACGAAAAAACGCTGGTCTTCTGCGCCACGCAGGACCATGCACTGGCCGTGCGGGACCTTATTAACCAGATGAAGACCAGCAAAGACCCGAACTACTGCCAGCGGGTGACGGCCAACGACGGTGCTCTCGGCGATCAGCACCTGCGCGCCTTTCAGGACAACGAGAAGACCATTCCGACCATCCTGACCACGTCGCAAAAACTGGCCACCGGTGTGGATGCCCGCAACATCCGCAACATTGTTCTCATGCGTCCGATCAACTCCATGATCGAGTTCAAGCAGATTATCGGGCGCGGTACGCGGATTTACGACGGGAAGGATTACTTCACGATTTACGATTTTGTGAAGGCGTATCACCATTTCAGCGATCTGGAATGGGACGGGCCGCCATTGGAACCGGGAACCTGTCCGAAATGCGGCTGTTACCCGTGTGAGTGCGAAAAGAAACCGGCGCAACCATGTCCTGTCTGCGGGAGACGGCCCTGCGAATGCCCCAAGAAACCGTGTCCGAAATGCGGCCAGCGTCCATGTGTGTGTATAAAGAAGGCGAAAGTGAGACTCGCCGACGGCAAAGAGCGCACCATTCAGCACATGATGGCGACGACCTTCTGGCATCCCGACGGGACACCGATGTCCGCACAGCAGTTCATGGAACTGCTCTTCGGCAAATTGCCGGAGTTTTTCAAGGACGAGGCCGAACTGCGCGCTTTGTGGAGCGCGCCGGATACGCGGAAGAAGCTTTTGCAGGGTCTCGCCGAAAAAGGTTTTGGCGGCGGGCAACTGGCCGAGATGCAGAAGATTATTGATGCCGAAAAGAGCGATATTTTCGACGTGCTGGCCCATGTGGCCTACGCCCTCCCGCCGATCACGCGCGAAGAACGGGCGGAGAAGGCCAGGGACTCCATCACTGCTCATTTCAACAGTAAAGAACAGGTCTTTCTCGATTTTGTGCTGTCGCACTACATCAGGGACGGCGTGGAGGAGCTTGACCGGGAGAAGCTTACGCCCTTATTGCGGCTCAAGTATCACGACTCCATCGCCGATGCCGTGGCTGATCTCGGCAGGCCGGAGGATATCGGGACGCTCTTCGCCGGTTTCCAGAAGTATCTTTATCAACAGGCGGTTACTCCATGACGGACGATAAGAAGAGGGAACGATCGCCTTCTCCGGCGATCTCGATTCAAAACACGGAGCAACTCGACGATATTTTGAGCGAACCTTCACCAGGGATCGTCGAAACGATGCAACGCGCCGCCGGCGACATTATCATTCTCGGCGTCGGGGGCAAGATGGGCCCCAGCCTGGCCCGCATGGCGAAGCGCGCGTCCGATCAGGCGGGAGTCAGGCGGCGCGTGATCGGCGTATCCCGTTTCTCGTCAACCAACCTCCCGGATGCATTGCACCGCCACGGAATCGAGACGATTTCCTGCGATTTACTCGATCCGGCGCAACTCCAAAAACTGCCGGATGTGCCGAACGTCATATACATGGCCGGGATGAAATTCGGTTCCACCGGCCAGGAGGCCCTCACGTGGGCCATGAACTGCCATCTGCCGGGTCTGGTCAGCCGGAAGTACCATCGCAGTCGCATCGTCGCGTTCTCCACCGGCAATATTTACGGTTTGATACCCGTGGGCGGGAGCGGTTCCGTCGAGACCGATTTTCCGAGGCCGACCGGCGATTATGCAATGAGTTGTCTCGGCCGCGAACGAATCTTTGAACACTTCAGCCGGACGTTATCAATTCCCATGGCCATGATCCGTCTCAACTATGCCGTGGAATTGCGCTACGGTGTCCTCGTGGATATTGCCCGGTGGGTCTGGGACGGCACAACCATTGATGTGAGCATGGGACATTTCAATGCTGTCTGGCAGGCGGAAGCCAATGGCATGTCGTTACAGGCGCTCGACCACGCCGCGTCTCCTCCGTTCCTGCTGAATGTTGTGGGACCAGAAGTCTTGTCCATCCGCGGGGTGGCGGAAGATTTCGGCAGGCTCATGAACAAGCCGGTCCGGTTTACCGGCACGGCTTCGTCCGACGCGTTCCTCGGCAACGGCCAACGCGGCTATCGCCTGATGGGCGCGCCGAAGGTGACATCGAAACAGATGATCCCTTGGATCGCCGATTGGGTCATGCGCGGCGGCGAAACATTGAACAAGCCGACCCATTTCGAGGTGCGCGATGGCAAATACTGAAATCGGGAAACTTCTTGCCTGCGGGCTGGTCATTCCCGCCCATCCCCTGGCCCTGACCGTGCGGCGCAAGCTCGACGAACGCCGCCAGCGCGCTTTGAGCCGCTATTACATAGCCGCCGGCGCCGGCGGGCTGGCCGTGGGCGTCCATACCACGCAGTTCGCCATCCGCGATCCGCGCATCGGCCTTTTCGAGCCCGTCCTCCGGCTCGCGGCAGAAGAGATGGATCGGGCGCGGCGTCCCCTTGCGCGGATCGCCGGCATCTGCGGAGCGACCCGGCAGGCGGTTGCCGAAGCGGAACTGGTCCGCGGGCTGGGTTACCAGGCGGGGCTTATCAGTCTTGCCGCGATGAAGACGGCAAGCGTCAAAGAACTGATCGCGCATTGCCGCGCCGTGGCCGGGGTTGTTCCTCTCATCGGGTTCTATCTTCAGCCGTCCGCCGGCGGCCGTCTTCTGCCGTATTCCTTCTGGCGGGAATTTGCCGAAATCGAAAATGTCGTGGCTGTTAAAGTGGCGCCGTTCAACCGCTACCAGACGATGGACGTCATCCGGGCCGTGATCGAGGCCGGGCGCACCGACGTGGCGCTTTACACCGGCAACGACGACAACATTGTCATGGACCTGCTGACGCCGTACCGGTTCGGCCGCGTCGAGCGCCGGATTGCGGGCGGCCTGCTCGGCCACTGGGCCGTCTGGACCCGCCGGGCGGTGGAACTGCTGGAGGAATGCGGACGCGTGGCGCGCGGCGGCGGTCCGGTCCCGGTCCGCCTGCTTCAGCGGAGCATCGAAGTCACGGACGCCAATGCCGCGTTCTTCGATGCCGCCAATGGATTCGCCGGTTGTATCGCCGGCCTTCATGAAGTACTGCGCCGGCAGGGTCTCCTCAAGGGGCTCTGGTGTCTGGACCCGAAAGAGACGCTGGGTCCGGGCCAGAAAGCCGAAATAGACCGTGTCTACCGGGCTTATCCCCACCTGAACGATGATGATTTCGTGGCCGCGCACCTTGACGGGTGGTTAAAATGACCATGCAACGTGAAGTGACCATTGCCCTGATGGGTGTCGGCGGCTATGGCGGGGCCTATGTTGCTGAATTGCTGGATGCCCCGCGCGACCGCGGCGTCCGGATCGTTGCCGCGATTGATCCGGCGGCGGAGCGGTGCCCGCGGCTGGCCGAACTGCAAGCCCGCGGTGGCGCCGTGTTCGCGGACGCCGAAAGGTTTTACGAGACAGCAACCGCCGATCTCGCAGTGATCTCGGCGCCGATCCATCTCCACGCCCCGCTGACGCGCCTGGCGCTCGAGAAGGGATCGAACGTGCTCTGTGAAAAGCCCCTGTGCGCAACGGTTCAGGAGGCTCTTTATCTGCTGGACGCGGAGCGGCAATCCGGCCGTTTCGCGGCCATCGGCTATCAATGGTCCTTCTCGGACACCGTGCAGGCGCTGAAAAAGGACATTCTCGCGGGCCGCCTCGGCAAGCCCCGGCGGATCAAGACCCTCTGCTCCTGGCCGCGGCGGGCGTCCTATTACGGGCGCAGTCGCTGGGCCGGCGCGCTCCGGACCGACTCGGGTGCGTGGGTGCTCGACAGTCCCGCCAACAATGCCACGGCCCATTATCTGCACAACATGTTCTACCTGCTTGGCGGGTCGCGGGAGACCGCCGCCCTGCCGTCCGACGTGCAGGCGGAACTCTACCGGGCCAATGCCATTCAGAGTTTCGACACGGCGGCGATCCGCTGTCATACGGACCAGGGCGTGGAGGTCCTCTTCTACACAACCCATGCGGTGCCCTCGATGATCGGCCCGGTCGTTTGTTGCGAGTTCGACGAGGCCGTGGTCCACTTCGCGTCGGAGGCCGGCAACCGGTTCGTCGCGCGGTTTCGGAACGGCGAAGTGAAGGACTACGGGATACCGGACGCGGGCACCG
>Ga0247841_10007639_pt1 | contig 15953 bp, 15 predicted proteins | sample LaCruzMarch2015__2_FD_192410 | JGI IMG/M metagenome (GOLD analysis project Ga0247841, IMG submission 192410) | Freshwater microbial communities from meromictic Lake La Cruz, Castile-La Mancha, Spain - LaCruzMarch2015_18m | ecosystem: Environmental > Aquatic > Freshwater > Lake | place: Spain...
TGCGGGACCGTTTATTGAATTTTGCAGCCATTGATGACAAGGTTGTGATGATCGGCGCCTTCAACCGTATACAGATCTGGTCGCCGGCTCTACGTCCGGATGTGGAGGCCGTGGATCAGAAGACGTTGGCGGATGCGGTCGATCAGTTGCAGTTCTAATGTTTGTCAGTGCTCGTAAGAAAGGTTGTCATGCACCTGTCGGTGATGCTGCAGGAGACGGTGGATGCTTTAGCCGTCCAGCCAGGAGGCTGTTACATCGATGGCACGCTCGGAAGTGCAGGGCATGCTTTTGAAATTTTGAAACGTGCAGGTGTTGCAGGACGTCTCCTGGGAATTGATCGTGATCCCGAAGCATTGAAACGATCGAAAGAGAGACTTTCAGATTTACCCGGAACGGTTTGTCTGGCACATGGGACGCATGGAGCGTTGTTGCGGGTTGCAAAGGATAAGGGGTTCGAGCAGGTCGATGGGATTCTTTTGGATCTCGGCGTCTCCTCGGACCAGATCGATACACCGGAGCGGGGTTTCAGTTTTCGGTTTGACGGGCCGCTGGATATGAGAATGGATCCAACCCAAGGCCAGTCAGCAGCAGAGTTGATCGCGATTCAGGGCGAGCAGGAGTTAGCCACACTTTTTTGGAAACTGGGCGAGGAGAAGCAGTCCAGGCGGATTGCGAAGGCGATTGTTCAGGCTCGGGCAGGTCATGCGATTACGACGACGGCGCAACTTGCGGATTTGGTGAGTCGAGCCGTTGGCGGGAAGAAGGGACCGAGACATCCAGCGACACGCGTGTTTCAAGCGTTACGGATGCAGGTGAATCACGAGGTTGAAGAGTTAGAGGCTGCATTGGACGCGGGATTGGCCTTGTTAAAACCTCAAGGACGGTTTGCGGTGATTACCTTTGAGAGTTTGACCGATCGGATTGTGAAGCACACGTTTGCAGAGCATGTTGGCAAGTGGCAGTCGTTGCAGCAGGGAGGCGAGGCGTGGACAGGTTCCTTACCTGCGGCCGAGAAGGTGACGCGACACGCGGTGGTGCCAACAGAAGCGGAGCTGAAGATGAATCCGCGTGCACGGTCAGCAAAGCTACGAGTGATTTTACGGAAAGAGTAATTTTTTTTAACAGGAAAGGTTTTTTCAATGAAGAGGAATCGAAAACGTCAAGTCAAGATGGAGTTCATTCCCAAGGTCTTTGTCGCATGGATCGTTATTGTGGTCTCTGTCGCCATTGGTTATTGGTTTATGGACTCAAAGGGCAAGCAACTGAACCAAGAGATTCGTAAGTACGAACTCAAGTATACGGCTCTTGAAAACTCACGTGCCCGCGAAGCCCTACGGTGGGATGAAAAGAAGACACCCGAGAAGTTAGAAGGTGCCTTGTTGCGCAATGGCTTAGCCATGGATTATCCGAAGGCGACACAAGTCGTTCGGTTGGACTCGCGTGGCCGTCTCGTCCCTGGGCAGGTTTCTCTGGCTCGAATCAACAAGGTGAAGGGTACGGTTTCAACCGTCGCCAACACACACTAATGCAGGTGGTTCCCCATGCAGAAGCGCGAGGAACACAATCGAGTCTGGTTTGTTGCTGCACTGCTCTTTATAGCCCTGTGTTGCTTGGGTGGCCGGTTGGCTTTCTTACATCTCGCCAACCACTCGAAACTTAATAACTTCGAATATAGTCGCCATTTACTGGGCATGCGGGGACGTATTTTCGACAGCAATGGCACACAATTCCCAATGGCGATCAGTTTGACGGCACGACAGTATTTTGTCGATCCGCGCTCTATTAACCAGAAGCACGATCCCCAGTATATTATGCAGACGGTGGCGACGGCATTAAAACTTCCGTTGGAGGAGGTGAAAGATGCGTTTTGTCGGACCAACTCCCGCTATGTTAAATTAGGCATCCCGACATGTGATGATGTTGCCTTTGCGATGCTCAGCACCAATAAGCTTCTCAGCGGCGTGAATTCCACTGAAACCATTGTTCGATCCTATCCACAAGGGCGTCGGATGTCCCATGTGCTTGGTTTTGTCAATAAGGAGGGGGTTGGTTCTGCAGGGGTCGAATTAAAACACAATATGTATTTGAAGGGCATCGAGGGGCTGATTGAGGGCGAGAAGGATGCCAATCAAGCAGAGCTCCGCGATCGTCGCAAGATTGATGTGCAGCCGATTGCGGGTTCCGATGTTCATCTGACCCTAGATCATAATATCCAATATGAAGTTGAGCAGGCCTTGAAAGAGGGCGTTGAAAAGGCTCAAGCGAATGGCGGCTGGGTTGTTGTTCAACAGATCAAGACTGGGGCGATTCTCGCCTTGGCCTCCTATCCTGATTTTGAGCCAGCCAACTACAACGATGAGACCAAAGATGTCTGGCGCAACAAGGCTTTTTCTGAAATTTTTGAGCCGGGGTCAGTCATGAAGTCCTTTACGGTTGGAGCCGCACTGAACGAGGGTCTCGTGACACCGAATACAATGTTTGATGTGGGGGAGGGGATATTCTTCTACGCAGGCAAACCCCTTCGTGACCATGTGACCGGACGACTCAATGTCTCGACGGCCTTGAAAAAATCAAGCAACATCGCTTGCGCAAAAATGGGAATCATGCTGGGTCCCAAACGTTTGGAAACCTATTTTAGATCCTTTGGTTTTGGTTCCCCCTTGGGGCTGGACCTGCCGGGTGAGGAGGGAGGCCTTCTGGTGCGTGGCAAGGACTGGGACCGGGATAAGCTTAAGATCGCACGCGTCCCGATCGGTCAGGGCGTCTGTGTGACGGCGGTTCAGATGGTGAACGCTTACTCTGCACTGGCGAATGGTGGAAAGGTCATGAAGCCCTACCTGATTGATCGGATCGTCTCGCCCAATGGCCAAGTTGTCTTGCAGAACAGGCCGAGCGTGCTGGCGCGTCCCATACGTCCAGAAGTGGCCAAGACGGTCTGTGAAATGCTCATCGGCGTGACCGAAGAGGGCGGAACAGGCAAGAAGGCGGGTGTGAAGGGATACTCTGTCGCAGGAAAGACGGGTACTGCACAACAAGTTGTTCCAGGCGTGGGGTATTCAGGCACGGATTACTGGGCATCCTTCGTCGGGTTTGTTCCTGCAAGTAATCCAGTCTTTTGCGTGCTGGTGACTATTGATCGCCCGGATCCTAAAAAACCGCGCACGGGTGGCGCCGTAGCAGCCCCTGTATTTTCCAAGATTGCGACGACAACGGCTCGCTACCTCGGCATTCCTCCGGATTTGCCCGATGATGTTGAAAAAGAGGAGCAGCAACCTTTACGTATCCCATGAGCAAAGCTATGAAATTTTCCGATGTCCCAGAGATGGAGATGCTCTTTGTGGAGAAGCCACCCGCAGTGGCTTTTACGGGCGTCCAGTGTGATTCGCGTCGGGTACGCCCCGGCGACCTCTTTGTCGCGGTGACCGGCTATCGCGAGGACGGTTCAAAATATGGTGCTATGGCCCTCTCGAAGGGTGCTGTGGCTGTACTTTCGGAGCATCCGCTTCGGGAGTGTGGCAAGGCGTTGGTCCTCGTAAAAGATGCCCGTCAGGCTTTGGCGCTTCTGGCCTGCGCGGTCCAGGGTCGGCCCAGCCACTCAATGGAACTCTTTGCAATCACAGGGACGAATGGCAAGACAACAACCGCCTGGCTCCTGCATGAGATGCTCAAAGAGTACGGACAGCAGGTTGGACTGCTCACGACCGTTCAAATTTCCTATTTAGATCGCGTTATTCCAGCCGTGCGAACAACCCCTGACGCGTGTGAGCTTCAAGCTCAATTGGCGGCGATGGTGAGCGCAGGGTGTCATTCGGCCGTCATGGAGGTCTCCTCGCATGCACTTGATCAGCAACGCGTGGCGGGTGTGTGCTTTGCAGGAGCTGCCTTTACGAATCTTTCCCAAGACCATTTGGATTACCATAAGACCATGGCAGAGTACTGGGAGGCTAAGAAGAAACTCTTTGTGCAACTCGCCAAGGAACATCCAGGCGCACCTGCGGTTGTCTTTATTGATGCGGCCTACGGATCGGAGATGGCCGCATATATTTCTACTCTACCGCTCAAGCTTATCACCTGTGGGTTCTCAGAGAATGCCTGTCTCCGAGCGATGCAGGTTACACTCACCCCAGATGGCTCGTCATTTACCCTTGAATGTGACTCCTCGTGTGGAAAAGCAGCCTCCTTCTCCATTCCCATCAAGAGCCATTTGGCCGGACGCTATAACATCGCCAATATGCTCTGCGCGGCTGGGTTGGCCTTACAGGCTGGAGTCTCTCACGAGGCCGTTGCCGCGGTGCTGCAACGGGTCACGCCCCAGTGGGGACGCCTTGAACGCGTCGCGCTTAAAGCGCCCTTCCGTCTCTTTGTTGATTACGCGCACACCGACGATGCGCTGACACAGGTTCTTTCCGCGATCCGGGAGATGGGCAAGGGGCGTATCTTGGTTGTCTTTGGCTGTGGTGGGGATCGTGATCGTAAAAAGCGCCCCCTCATGGGTGCTGCCTGTGCACGGGGGGCGGACGTCTTGATCGTCACCTCCGACAATCCACGAACCGAAGATCCTGATGAGATCATTAAGGAGATCCTTGCTGGGATACCCCAAGGGACGGATGTCATCGTCGAGCCTGATCGTCGGGCTGCCATACGTCGAGCACTCTCCTTGGCCCGTGCAGAGGACATCGTGTTGGTCGCAGGTAAGGGTCACGAGGCCTTCCAGGAAGTGGCCGGTCGTATCCTTACCTTTGATGATAGGCTGGTCGTAAAGGAAGAATTTGACTCCATAAGCCGTTCTTTGCCAAACAATTAAGCCATATTGACAAAAAATAAGAAAATGTCATCTTGAAATCAGCCCCCCTATTTTATATACTGTAGATCTATTTAAACCAATAGGGATAGCTCGTAGGAAACAATTATGGGTGCAACAGCTCGAATTTCAAATGGCATTTGTTTGGACATCAATCCAGAGGGGTGTAAACGATTGGTGTTGGAACAGATTGAGGCCATGAAACGGTCCCCAGTCCTTCAGAAGGGGCCCCGCAGCGTGCTCATCCTTGGGGCCTCTGGTGGTTACGGACTCTCCTCGCGCATTGTCGCTACTTTTGGATGTAAAGCCTCTACACTCGGCGTCTCTCTGGAGCGTTGCCCCTGTGAAAAGCGCCTAGGTTCCCCTGGCTTCTACAATAATGAGGCCTTTGATGAGGCTGCCACAGCGGTGGGTATAAAGGCTGTGACCCTGCAGGGGGATGCCTTTACCGAGGCAACCAAGCAACTCGTGATCGAAACCACGCGCGCCCACGCCTTCGAACCTTTTGACCTTGTGGTCTACAGCCTTGCCGCCCCTGTGCGGACAGATCCTGTGACAGGTACGGTCTACCGGACCGCTATCAAGCCGATCGGCCACTCGACCGCGGGGCTTACGATTAACCTCTCCACCGGCCAGCTGAAGCAGCTCGAGCTGGAGCAGGCGACCGAGGAGGAGATCGTGGGTGCTGTTAAAGTCATGGGCGGCGAGGACTGGATGCTCTGGATCAAGCGTCTCCAGGAAGAGGGGCTTTTGGCTCCTCAGGTTAAGACAGTGGCCTATTCCTATATCGGGCCTACGCTGACCAATGACATCTATCGCTCGGGTTCGCTTGGACGTGCCAAAGCCCATCTGGAAGCGACGGCTCATGATCTCAATCAGTTGCTCAAGCCGATGGAGGGTGGGGCGTTTGTCGCGGTCTGTAAGGCCCTTGTCACTCGCGCGAGTGCCGTCATCCCAGCGATGCCACTTTATATCGCCGCCCTCTTCCGTGTCATGAAGGAGATGGGGTTGCATGAGGATTGTTTCGGCCAAATGAATCGACTCTTCCGTGAACGTCTTTACGGTGAGGGAGAGGTGCTGGTTGATTCCGAGAGCCGCATCCGTATGGACGACCGGGAGCTGCGACAGGATGTTCAGCAGAAGGTCACGGAGATCTATCAGCACATCACCAATGAGAATCTCCGGACCATGGTCGATTATGATGGCTATGAGCGCGACTTTTTGGCGCTGCATGGTCTGTAGGAAAACGGAGGGATTTTTTTGCTCGGGTGAGTAAAAAACATCGGTTGTAGAAAAGGAATAGGGTTGACAAATTTTCATTATTTGTCATTATAAAGCGACTTTCAGGACGATCAGGTATGGTACGCGCATGATGCCGTTATCATTACACCTAAGGAGAGAAGGAAGAGTATGAGCAATAAAACACGCGTTTTCGTAACAGGTTTGGGCGTCATCAGTCCGGTGGGCAATACCGTTGATGAAATGTGGACGAATATCAAAAATGGTGTGAGCGGTATTGGTCCGATCACGAAGTTTGATGCCTCGCGTGTAGATGCAAAGATTGCTGCTGAGGTCAAGGGCTTTGATATCACGAAGTATGTTGACTTCAAGGATTCCAAGCGCATGGCGCTCTTCACGCAGTATGCTGTCGCTGCTTCCAAGCAGGCGTGGGCAGATGCAGGCTTGAACGAGACCAATATGGATCCTGAACGTGCTGCAGTCCTCATGGGTAACGGCATCGGCGGTAAGGAAGTTGACCATGAAGCCTATGTCACACTCCTGGAGCGTGGTCCGAGCCGTCTCTCGCCGATGACGATTCCCAAGCTGATCCCGAATGAAGCGGCGGGTAATGTCTCCATCTGCTTGAATATCAAAGGAGCTTCACACACGATTGTGACAGCTTGTGCTTCGGGTACCGATGCGATGGGTGTTGCTCTGGACATGATCCGCTCTGGTCGCGCAGATGTCGTGCTCGTGGGCGGAACAGAAGCAGTGATCGCAGAATTTTGTGTGGGCAGCTTTGCAGCCATGAAGGCGCTGAGCACCAAGCGTAACAACGAGCCTACCAAGGCTTGCCGTCCCTTTGATGCAGATCGCGATGGTTTTATCATGGGCGAAGGTGCAGCCATGCTGGTCCTCGAGTCCGAGGCACATGCCAAGGCACGTGGTGCGAAACTGTATGTCGAGTTCGCAGGTTATGGGGCCTCCTCTGATGCCTATCATTTGACAGCTCCAGATCCAGAAGCCTCAGGCGCTATCCGTGCAATGAAGCTGGCGCTCAAGGATGCAGGTCTCAATCCCGAAGATATTGACTATGTCAATGCGCACGGGACGTCCACCCCCCTCAACGATGCCATGGAAACCAAGGCTGTCAAGGGAGCCTTTGGTGATCATGCCCGCAAGCTCAAGATGTCTTCGACCAAGAGCATGACAGGTCACTTGCTCGGTGCAGCAGGTGCCTTGGAAGCCGTGATCTGTTCGCTGGCGATCAGAGATGGCTTCTATCCTCCAACCATGAATCACGAGAACCCGGATCCGGCTTGTGATCTGGACATCGTCCCCAACAAGGGTGTGCAGGGAAAGATCCGCGCTGCGATCTCCACCTCGCTCGGCTTCGGTGGACACAATGGCGTGATCGTGCTGAAGTCGGTTTAATCTATCGAAAAGGATAAAAAATGAGCAGTACAAAAACAATCGCGCAAAGAGTGCCCCTCGTACCTGAAGACCAGCCGTATCCAGGCTCCATGGAGGAGTTGCTCCCCCATCGCGCACCCTTCCTTTTTGTCAACAAATTGTTGAAGGTCGGCAAGTCATCCTTTGTCGGCGAGGCAACGTATCCAGCGTCCATGGACTTCTTCAAGGGCCATTTCCCAAATCATCCTGTTGTTCCAGGGGTCATCTTGATTGAGACTTTGGCGCAATGCGGTGGCGCTGGACTCATTGCGAACGGGACGGTTCCGATCGACGGACTCTTCTTCCTTGTGAATGTGAACAATGCGAAATTCCGTCGCCAGGTGTGCCCGGACGAAACCATCCTGATCGAAGTTGAAAACACCCAGGAAGGTTCGCGTATGGTCAAGCAGCACGCGAAGGCCACGGTGAATGGTGAAATTTGCGTCGAGGCAGATTTCGCGTGCATCTTAGGAACGCGTAAGTAACAGGGGCGCTTATGCCCTCTCCCCTCTTACAGGTTGCGAAGCTTTCACTCTCCTTCCGTCGGGAAGGAGAGATAACAGTACCTGTGAGAGATGTCTCTTTTTCTGTCCATTCCGGTGAGCGCGTGGCGCTCGTCGGCGAGAGCGGTTGCGGCAAAAGCCTGACCGCTCTTTCGCTTGTCCGCCTTTCACCGACAGATCGCGCAACACTTTCCGGCAGTATCCGCTTTCAAGACCGCGAACTCGTGGGCCTTGCAGAGCGGGACCTCGTCGCGCTTCGCGGCAGGGGTATCGCCTATGTCTTTCAAGAGCCCTCTGCGAGTCTGAATCCTGTCATGCGTGTAGGACACCAGATCCTCGAAGCCTTGCCACGTGAGCGGCCAAACCCTGAGCAGGAGGTGCTGAGCCTCCTCACGCGTGTCGGCCTTCCAGATCCTGCCCGCGCCTTTCGTGCATATCCCTCGGAGATGAGCGGCGGCCAGCAGCAGCGTGTCATGCTCGCCATGGCTCTGGCCGCACGTCCCCAGCTTTTAGTCGCGGATGAACCCACCACAGCGCTCGATGTGACCACGCAACAGCAAGTCTTGGATCTGATTGATGAACTGGCGCGTGAGTTCCAGATGGCGGTTTTGCTGATCACGCACAATCTGGGACTGGTCGCAGGTCGTATGCAACGTGTCAATGTGATGTATGCGGGGTGCGTGGTGGAGTCCGGAAGCGTCAAAGATGTTTTATCAGCACCCCGTCATCCCTATACCCGTGGACTCTTGGCTGCTGTTCCCCGGCTCGATGCGCCGCAAGGCACACATCTCTGCGATATCCCCGGCACGGTTCCATCGCCCGATGCCCTGCCGGAGGGCTGCGCCTTTGCTCCGCGCTGTTCTGCTGTTCAAGAGGTCTGTAGGCGCGACCAGCCACCTTGCCAGACGGATGGCGACCATCAGTGGCGGTGCATCTCATGAAAAAGAAGGCCTATAAATTACGCACGCCATTGACGCTGAGAGGTGGCATCCGTGCGCAAACCGCGCACGCAGGGCCCTTCCGTGTCTGGTGGAGCCGTCGCTGGACAGATGTGCTCGAAGGTTTTCGCATGGGTGCGCGCTTAGGACGCGGACGTCACTATGCGATCAGCGGACAGGTCTCGGATCTCCAGATCACACCCGGACTCGTCTCGGCTGAAGTGCAAGGCGCAACGACGGAGCCTTATCGCTGCGAGATACGCTTCGCCGCCTTGAACGAGAGCCAGAAGCAAAAAATCTGCATCGCCATGAAGAGCCGTCCCATGTTGACCGCCCGCCTCCTCGCAGGTGAACTTCCCCATGAGGTGGAGAGCTTCTTTGAACAGGCCTCCGCGCCACTCTTCCCGCGTCGCTCAAATGATATTCAAAGCAAGTGCAGTTGCCCGGATTGGGCCAACCCCTGTAAGCACCTCGCGGCAGTCTATTGCTTGCTGGGCGAGACCATCAGCAGGAATCCATTGATGCTCCTCGCCTTGCGCGGACTCTCCCGCTCCGATCTTCTGGATGCCGATGCCGCTGAACCCACGCTTGCCAGTGCTTCATCCGAAGCAGCTGGTACAAAGACGCCAGAGACAAAAGCATTGAAAAAGAGCGCGAAGGGCAAAGCGAAGAAAATGAAAGACGAGGCCTGTGTGCTCCCCGAGGCTTTCTATGGAACCAAGCATACGCCCTTCACGGATTTCGGTCTTCTGCCTCCCCCGGGCATTATCGCCCCACTCCTACAACGCTTAGGTCCGCTTCCCTTCTGGCGCGGACAGGAACGTTTTGCAGATACGCTTGAACAGCTCTACAGCCGCGCCATCCCCCGCGGCATGATGGTCTGGAGCGGCGAACCGCTCGACCTCCGCCGTCCTGAAGAGAAGATCATTGTCACCGGCGCCTCCCTCCACCTTAAGCAGCATCTGCGCATTGAGCGTGGGTAAGATTGATTATGGACTTGGGACGCGGGCCATGGGACTTGCAGGTGCGAGGACTCCAAGACGTGAAGACGCCGAGACTTGAAAGATAGACCGAAGAACTGGGAAGAGCGTTTTTGATGATGAATCTTTTCTAGTCGCACCAGATTTGCTGCGTTTCTTTGCTCATCCAACGACCACATTCCTTCCAAAGAACGGTTGTTGTCCCAAAGTTCCCATCAAATTGTTCCAATACCCCAACCTTTCGAGAGCGGTCAAATCGGAGGTCAAAAGAGTCCGCGTAGAGATGTGACTCATCTGGAAACTTTTTCATGTATCTTTGAAATGCGATCTTGGTGAGGACGATCACACGAACGTCACCCGTGATGCGAGGGAAGCAGTCACCGGATGCTAACACGACGCTGGTCCTAATCATGGGGATCGGTTTGGATCGTGGCGTTGTGAAGTGGGCGATTCCTTTCTTGGTGAGTATGTAGGTCATGGAATCGCCATCGGAACCGACCAGATCTTTGGTCCCTCGCCATAGCTCAAAGATGGAGCTGATTAGCGGTCCACTAGAGTTGGGAATAAGCGACAGCATGACCTCGTCGCTCTCCGTCATCTTCTTTGGGAATGGGGTCAACGGTTGGTTGTCGATGCCATCTGGCAGGCCATCCTTGTCAGTGTCTGAATAATAGGGGTTCGTAAGGATACGTTCTTCAAAAAGGTCTGTGAGACCATCGCCGTCCGTATCTCGTTTCAGGTCGTCGAGACGGATGGAGAGGTACTTGTTCCATTTTTTCCAGAGATAGGTATATCCCTCTAGCGCGCTTCCCCCCTTCGTCTTATCTCTCTTCCAGATCGTCACTTCGATCTGAACCTTGCCGTTAGAAACAAGCGGCAACTTGCTGTCAGCCAAAGACCCATACCACGCTTCGGGCAACCTGTGAATGCCCAAATATAAGGGCGGTGTCCAATGGGCTCCGCTATCCTGAGACAAAAGAATGAAGTCCCCGAGCGCGTCGTACAGGAGGAACGCGATCGTTTTCTTGTCAGCAGAGACCCAAGCGCGCGATACGGAGAGGTAATCGCGCAGGACCGGGTAATGGACCTCGAGTTCCTTCTTCTTTGCGTCTGCTGACAAAAAGTAGTTCAGTCGCTTCTCGTCCGCCTTTTGTTGGTATTGCGCTGGCAGATCCAGTACCTTGATATGGCACGGGCCGAGAGGAAGTCTTAGTTGGTCCAGAGATGCAGTGAATTTCGTGTCTGGAACCAGAGCATCGGCGGCTTGACCGTCCGCGGTCTTCTGCAAGACCCACGAGGGTGGTTCTGAGGGATACAGGTCAGACAAGTCAGTCCACCACGCGGTGCACCCCCATAGAAGTGCCATCGTGCTGAGAAGACAGACAAGTCGGCAATTGGAGAAGAACGATTTTTGATAACAGGTGATGTTTAAACGTATAAGGCGGTAATTCATATTTTTAGTTAAACGCTTAATGGAGATGCGTTGCCTTTCTCTGGGTAACGAACCAAAGTCATTTTGATTATTGCGGTTTAAGTTTTCAAAAACAAGCGAAATGAAAAGGTTAAGACAAAATGAACGCGGATAACATCACTTCTGAGGCGTGGTCGGCAGGGTGTCGCTTTTAGGGGATTGCTGACCCTGCTTCCAGTGGATGTCGGCAAAGTCCATGAAGCGGTCCCAGTCATATTCCGTTAAGTCGTGCTTCCCAATCCGGATGTGATGCCCGATATGTCCCGTGTGCAAGGGTTGCTCGGGATTGGGCATTTGGGTTGCCTCTACGCCTCGAAGACCGAATAGCCGATACACGGGCTCCGCATGAACGCACGAGAGAAATTCGTTTTTCGGATCAGCCCATTCGTCCTGCGTGGCGCTGGCCACATAGACCAGACGGGGGGCCATCAGTGAGAGTAGTTCATGTTGATCGACAGGCAGATCGTTTTCCTTTTCATTGAACTTCTTGTAGTTTTCACAGAACCAGTGTGGAAATGAGGTATTAATCCTCTTAATCTGCTCACCCTTTTTATTTCTCGCCAAAGCGGCGCCTGTAGACCCGGAGTTATTGCTGATGACCAAAGCAAAACGTTCATCTTCAGCGCCACACCAGAGTGTAGTCTTACCCCCACGCGAATGCCCAACTACGCCTAATCGTATTTTGTCGATATCCTTGTCGGCCTCAAGGTAGTCCATCACGCGACTCGCTCCCCAGGCCCACGCGGCGATCGTTCCCTAGGCTTCAGGTGAGCGTTTGGAATTCTGTGGGTCAAAAATCCCATGCACTCCGTTCTTGAAGCCATCATGCTGATCCGGATCGAGGTCGGCATTGAGAAACGTCGCTGCGACATAGCCGCGTTCGACGATACGTTCCGCCGGCCAGTATGGACTCTTCTTGATTCGTGTCGGATCGATGTTGTCCCGGTCTTGATTGCAGATCAACAAGAAGCCCGGTACGGGCTTCTTGGCTTTGTTCGGAATAAACACCGACAGAGAGATCATCCCTTTTCCTCCGGGTCCAGAGAAGTGGATCTCAACGCGTTTGAGGGTGGCCTTGCCATTCATGGCATGCGTGTCGACTTCCTTCACGTCGAAACGGAGGGTGTCGGGGCGTCCGATTGGTGCGCGGCCGTATATGTTTTCCCGGAATAGTTCGAGAATCTCTTGACGCCGTCCCTTCTGCCACTGGTCGATTGTGGTGACCTTTTCACCCGCGCGGGTCAAGAGTGGGTCAGGCAGTGACAGGTCATCCGCAGCTCGTAGAGTCATAGTTGCGGCAACGGCTAAACAAAATAAAAATAGTTTCTTCATAGTTTTCCTCTTTTTGATGTTCAAAGCAAGTTGAGATTCCGAAAGGAGGCGATAAATGCGGGTTGTGGATGTCCTTCCTTCAGCTATCCCGCACCAATCTCACATAATGGGATATTCGAACCACATCCCCCTGGGGCCCATGACCTTGGGGAAAATCAGCTGGGTTTCCTATTTTGGGATCGCTCCGTTGTGCACCAGCGCCATGCACGTCCATCAAGCTACCTCCGCCCTGGGCGAAGGGGGGCTTAAAATAACCTAAAGCCTCTCCAAAGCAGACATAAACCGCGGAGCTCATGCTACGCAGATTTTTATGCGTCGTTGAAGACCAGTAAAAGGGATAGTTCTTATGGCCGCCTTCATCTTTTATTTGAGAGACTTCGAAGAGCGGGTTGATCGCAGCCGAAGCTGTTTTCTGCGGTGACCTGCTATAGTCCACGATACTTTGCAATTCCTTTGCATGGGGTACTCGCCAGTCGCTATACCCCAGGTATTTTTCTTTGTTCTTCTGCTGTGCCCAGGACAAGGCATCCGCCCAGGACATGGCCTTCTTGCTGTCTGATTGCTGCCACATGAGACCTGTGGCCAGATCCGTGACGGTACCGTTTTTATTGTTCTTGAAATTGTTTTTACCATAGTCACTGTTGCCGCGCACAAAACGTACGGTATACTTCTTGCCTTGGCCGGACCGGGGGTCAGATATGGGATATCCTTTGATCCGGCCGTCTGCGATATTCACGCCAAAGACAGTTTGATGTCCTCCCATGGTTGTGCCTTGATACAGCGTCGAGGAAAGCATTTGCACGTCAATGATCCGTGGACCGTTGGAGCCGTATTTGAAGTCAAAGAAATCTTTGTTCAGAAACGGAACGGCGCCTTGAGGTAGAGTTGACATGTCTTTGCTGCTCACATCCACACCGCTGAACAGGATTAAAGAGTAGGCCTCCTTTATGGTCGGGATACGCCAATCCGTGTGTTTGCCCAGATTGAACGTCTTCACCTCCTCCATAGCTTCTTTATAGGTCATTACGGCATAACTTTTCTGCCATGACAACCCCGTCACACGATCGGTGACCGTGCCATCGCCATTGTCGGAATAAGACGGTTTGTTCCTGAGGTAGTGGGCATCTTGGCCGAAGAACGGCTGGCCTTCCGCTGGCTTGGGGATGACCTGGGAATTGTTGAAAAATTCCTCCTGCCCGGTATCCACAACCGCATAGGGGTATGGTTTAGCCTGTGATTCCGTTTGGGCAAGTGAGGGTAAGTTCAACAGACTGATCACGGTTATGCATCTTACTGAGGCAGTGTTTAAGGCTTTGCTATTCATGGTTACTCCTTGAAAAGTATGAGCGTTGACCATTGGAGTGACATGGGGACAGGCATGAATGGCGCTAAGATAAGGCTAATACTTTCTTCGATAACGGTTTACGCCTCTTCGTGTCCGGCAGTGACTGGAAGATGATTTCGCGCGTGATCTGTTCCATGCGCTTGAGCGTGCTCTGGAGTTCCTTCCAGTTGATTATCGCTTCTCGCATAGCTTCGAACTGCTCTTTCGAAAGGGCGACCGAGACGGTCTTTCCCCTTTCCTTGCGACTCCATTGATAGCACGGGCCTCCGGCTCCCGGTCCGCGATCCTGGACATAGCCATGACTGACCGGGCCGGTCCTTGAAAGCTTCTTGAGTAAAAGCCTATATTCCGCCTTCGTCTTTTTTATGTCTGTTTTCATGCAAAAAGTATAGCATACGTGTCAATAGGGCGGTATACTTACCGCCCTATGACAATACTTTATCATTGCGGCGCAAGCCGCGAGTCGGCGGAGATGCGGCGTGCGGCCGAACTCCAGGGGCGGATGGGCGCGGCCACCGTGCAGGAACAGTTCGCGTCGGCGATACCCGCGGGACTTCTGTGCGGACCGGAGGCAGGGGAGTGGAGCCGTGACAGGGTCTACAGCCTCTGCAGGACGTTCTGGGGTTTTGTGTGGCAGGCTGTCCACAGCCATGCGTCCTGCCGAGCGGCCGTGCGCCAGATACAGGTCGCCATGGCGGGGTCGGCTGTCCGCGTTGGCGAGAGTACGAGCGCCTACTGCCAGGCGCGTGGACGCCTGCCGATGTCGCTTATACAGGCCGCCATGGAGGAATCGGCTCTAAGCGCGGACGGGCAGGTGACCAAGGGTGCCGGGACGCTCAATGGGCGCAAGGTCAGGGTCGTCGACGGCTCTTGCGTCCAGATCGCGGACACACCTGCGAACCGCAAGGTCTACCCTTATCCGTCCGGTGTGAAGGAGGGCTGCGGGTTCCCTGTGATGGGCTTCATCGCGCTCTATTCGCTCGGGAGCGGGGCCGTGCAGAGGATCGCGACAGGGCGTTACACCAGGCACGATTTCACAATGTTCAAGCTGCTGTGGCGTCATCTGAGACCAGGTGACATCGTCCTCGGGGACCGCGCGTTCTGCGCCTTCGAGGCCTTCGGGACGCTGGCGTCGCGCGGGATCGATATGGTCGCCCGCCTCCACCAGAGCCGGAACCTGGACGTTGCCGCGTTGCATCCACTCGGGGATGGCGACTACGTCACTACATGGACGAAGCCAAGGCGCATCCCGGCAAAGAGCAGGATGACGCAGAAACAGTTTGACGCCCTTCCCCAGACCATCCGCGTCCGCTTGGTCATGGTGGACGTCGAACGGTTCGGGTTCAGGACGAAGAAGGTCTGGCTGGCCACCACGCTCCTCGACCCGCTGGTCTATCCCGCGAAAGACATAGCCGCCCTTTATCTGCGCAGATGGAGCCTCGAAATCTGCTTCAGGGACATCAAGGCGACAATGCGTATGGAGCAGCTGAGATGCCAGACCCCGTCGATGGCCCGCAAGGAGCTGCTGGCGTTCCTGACGGCTCACAATCTTGTCAGACTCATGGCGGCTAAGGCGGCCAGGCTCCACGGGGCCGATCCATCCCGGATCAGTTTTAAGGGCACTGTCGACACCATCTGTCTCTCCCTCGCGTACGGGGCATGCACCATCTCAGGAAAGAGCGGACGAAAGCTCGACGCGTTATTGGAAATGATTGCGAAGGACATAGTTCCTCTACGTCCAGGACGCACAGAACCGAGGGCAGTCAAAAAGAGACCGAAGAACTATCAGATTCTAACGGCCCCACGCCGACAGTTCAAAGAAATCCACCATCGCTCTACCTACAAAAGGAATACTAAAATTGCGACCCAAGCATCCTTATCTTAGCGCCATTCATGTCTGTCCCCTTGTT
>Ga0247841_10007642_pt1 | contig 15944 bp, 17 predicted proteins | sample LaCruzMarch2015__2_FD_192410 | JGI IMG/M metagenome (GOLD analysis project Ga0247841, IMG submission 192410) | Freshwater microbial communities from meromictic Lake La Cruz, Castile-La Mancha, Spain - LaCruzMarch2015_18m | ecosystem: Environmental > Aquatic > Freshwater > Lake | place: Spain...
CCAACTTTTTTAAGCTTTTCCATAATTGAACGCATATGCCCTATGTGAGCTTCTTTTAATATAACATCACCACCCGTAATTGCAGAAGCAATCATATAAGTGGCGCATTCAATTCTATCTGCTATCACACGATGTTTAAGGCATGAAAGCTTTTTGACACCCTGTATTTTTATAATGCTGCTGCCAGCTCCGGTTATTTTTGCTCCCATTTTATTGAGTGCATTTGCCAAATCAACAATTTCCGGCTCGCGAGCTGAATTTTTTATAACAATATGCCCTTTAGCCAAAACGCTTGCAAGCAAAATATTTTCTGTTGCCCCAACGCTTGGAAAGCGAAAATTTATAACAGAACCTACAAGCTTTGAGCAATTCATTAAAACATAACCGCCGCTTAATTTTATTTTTGCCCCAAGGGATTTAAAAGCAGATAAATGAATATCTATAGGCCTTGCCCCTATGGCACATCCGCCGGGAAGTGAAACATTTACTTTGCCAAGCCTGGCAAGCAATGGCCCCATAACCAAAATGCTTGCACGCATTTTACGCACAAGGTCATAAGGAGCATCATGTTTTAGCTTTGATGAGTTTTCTACATAAATTATGCTACCGCGTTTTTCCACTTTCTTCCCCAGATACTCCAATAGAAATAATGTGGTTCTAATGTCGGCAAGATTGGGAACATTTTCAATTACACAAGCTTCATCGGTTAGCAGTGTTGCAATTAAAATTGGCAATGCTGAGTTCTTTGAACCGGATATAGTTACACTACCTGTTAACCTTTTGCCTCCAAAGATAATAATTTTATCCATTTAATCTCCCGATGAATACGCGTTCAAGTCCGGCGTAATCATTTATTACTTTTATTTTTTTATAACCATAATCATCTGCAAGAGCTACTATTTCTTTACTTTTTGTGGCGCTTAACTCAAATATAATAAGTCCATTTGTGCACAGGTACTCTCTTGCATCAGAAAATATTCTCCTGTAATAGATTGTAGCATCTTCACCTGCTAAAAGGGCGTTTTTTGGTTCAAATAGCAACTCAGGAGCAAGTGCCGAAAACTCTTCTTGGCTTATGTATGGCGGGTTTGATATTACAACATCCACTTTCTTTTTTATTTGTTCAAACTCTAAAGCATTAAAAAGGTTCCCAGAGCGTGTTACGACCTTCCCAAGAACCTCATGATTTGCGGCATTTTTATTTGCAACTAAAAGTGCCTCTTTGCTTATATCGCAGGCATAAATAGTTTTTAAATTTGTTAGCTTTGCAAGCGACACAGCGATATTGCCGGAGCCGGTACACATATCAATAGCTGTTTGTAAATTATTATTTTTTATCTCTTCTGCAGCCAATTCTACCAAAATTTCAGTTTCACTACGAGGTATTAAAGTTTCTTTAGTTACAAAAAAATTTAAACCCATAAACTCACTATTACCTAAAATATACGCAATAGGTTCTTTATTCTTCCTTCTTTCTATCATAATCTTAAAATGTTTAAGATCTGAGCGTGAAACAACTTCAAAGGCATTTAATGAAAGCTCCATTCTCTTGCATTTTACAACATTGCTAAGCAATAGTTCTGCGTCAATGCGTGCACTCTCTATACCATTTTTTAAAAAATAACCTTGTGTCCAATCAAGCAGGCGCGCGATTGTCCAACTTTCTAAAACTGTATCCTTATTTGTTGTCATTTAGTTGCGCTTCTTGGTCGGCTTTTATTAATTTTTCAATAATATCATCAAGTTCACCTTCAAGAACTTCTTTTAAATTATATAGGCTTAAATTAATTCTGTGGTCTGTAATTCTATTTTGTGGGTAATTATAAGTACGAATTTTTTCAGACCTGTCTCCGCTGCCCACTTGCTGGCGACGATCTTTCATTATGGCTTGTTCTTGCGCAAGCATTTTTGCTTCAAGTAATTTAGAACGCAAAACCTTCATTGCTTTAGCCCGGTTTTTTATTTGGCTGCGTTCATCTTGGCAAGAAACAACAATATTAGTTGGAATATGTGTTATTCTTATTGCGGAATCGGTTTTATTTATATGCTGGCCGCCAGCGCCTGAAGCACGGTAAGTATCAATGCGCAAATCTTCAGTTTTTATTTCTATATCAACCTCGTCGGCTTCTGGTAAAACTGCAACTGTAATCGCTGATGTATGAACCCTGCCTGAGGCTTCCGTTTCCGGAACGCGCTGAACCCTATGTGTGCCGCGTTCAAATTTCAGATAACTCCAAACTTTAGCACCCGATATTCCAAATACAACTTCTTTAAAACCACCAAGCCCCGTTGGGTTGCTATCCATTATTTCAATTTCCCATTTTTTCATTTCCGCATAGCGGCAGTACATTCTAAAAAGCTCTCCTGCGAAAAGTGCTGACTCTTCCCCGCCGGTTCCGGCCCTAATTTCAACAATCACATTTTTGTCGGCATTTGGATCTACCGGCAACAAGGCAATTTTAAGCTCAGATTCAATATTTTTAAGTTTATCTATAAGAGCGGGATGCTCCGCATTTGCCAATGCCTTCATTTCATCATCTGATGAATTTTTTAGCTCGTTAAGGCCAGCTATTTCTTTTTTAACTTCAGCATAAGCATTTGAAAGTTCAATTATTGATACTAACCTTGAATGCTCCATGGAGTACTGCCTTAAAAGTTCTGGTTTATTGGCAACTTCAGCGGAACTTAGCAAACTGCCAAGTTCATCGTAGCGTTTTTTTAATGTATCAAGTTTTTTTTCTAACATAATTAATTACCTCTAAAACCCATGGCAAAATTTGGGTTGGATACAATAAAAAAGGCAGAGTTGTTTTAATAACTCTGCCTTGAATTTCTAAATGTGCCTAACTACTTCGCTTTTGTTTTTGCGGCTGAAGCTACTTCTTTTTTTACCACAACTTTCTTCTTTCTTGAGCCTAGCGTAAAAACTTTACTCTTAGGAACTTTTTGTACTCTTTTCTTTCTTTCATCAATTTTTTTCACAACTGTTTTCCCATCTGTTTTTGCAAAACGCTTTTGGAAGCGCTCAACACGGCCGGCACTGTCAAGCAGTTTTTGCTTACCGGTGAAAAATGGATGACAATTGGAGCAAATTTCAAGGCGAATGACTGGCTTTGTGGAACGGGTTTTAAAAGTGTAACCACAAGCACAGGTTACGATTGAATCAACATATTCCGGGTGTATTCCTTCGCGCATTACAAGCTCCTATATCGCGTCTCACCTATCGGTGGACTTAGTATTTCACTTCGTTCATACTTGGTTTGGCTAATATGATTTCGCCAAACCGCTCTACAAGGGAAAACCTTAGGTTTTCCCATTTCGTCGTCGCTCACTCTGCTCGCTGAACCCTTTCCTAAGTTGTAAGAGAACATTTATGTCGCGCCCCGCCTTTTTGGCGTGGCTTTTTACTGGCAGATTATTGCAAAAAACAATAAGATTGTCAATAAAAACTAACCATGCTTAACTGCGGCAAAACTTGACTCTTCCATAGTTTTAATGAAATCTTTATTTGATTTTGTGGCCATCATTCTTTCTAATACAAAGTTCATGGCATCTACTGCACTGTTTGGAAGTATTTTGCGCAAAACCCATATTTTATTTAACTCATTTTCAGAAAGCAACAATTCCTCTTTTCTGGTTCCTGAGCGGGTAATATCCATTGCAGGGAAAGTACGCCTTTCCGCAAGTTTTCTATCAAGGTAAACTTCGCTATTGCCTGTGCCTTTGAACTCTTCAAAAATAACATCATCCATTCTACTGCCAGTTTCAATTAACGAGGTTGCAATAATTGTTAAACTACCGCCCTCTTCAATGTTTCTTGCCGCGCCAAAAAACCGCTTTGGCCTCTGCAGGGCATTTGAATCTAAACCACCAGAAAGCACCCTGCCGCTTGAAGGCATTGTGGTATTGTATGCTCTTGCAAGGCGTGTTACCGAGTCAAGAAGAATAACAACATCTCTGGCATGCTCAACTAATCTTTTTGCCTTTTCAATAACCATTTCAGCTACCTGAATATGCCTTTCAGCCGGTTCATCAAAAGTTGAAGATATAACCTCTCCTTTAACAGAGCGCTGCATATCGGTAACTTCTTCTGGCCTTTCATCTATGAGTAAAACCATAAGCACAATTTCGGGATGGTTTTGTGTTATTGCGTTTGCAATTTTTTGAATAAGAACGGTTTTGCCGGTCTTTGGGGCGGCATTAATAAGCATTCTTTGGCCCATACCAATTGGCGCGATAAGGTCTAAAATTCTTGTTGACATTTCATCTTTTGTGGTTTCAAGGATAATTCTTCTGTTTGGATAAAGCGGGGTAAGGTTATCAAAGAGTGAGCGCTCACGAATATTTTCTAAGTCCTGACCGTTTACAGATTTTACTTGCAAGAGAGCAAAAAACCTCTCCTGCTCTTTTGGTGGGCGCACATAACCGGCAACTGTGTCACCTTTGCGTAAAGCAAACTTTTTTATTTGTGAAGGAGAAACATATATATCATCTGGACCTGGAAGATAATTGTAATTTGGTGAGCGCAAAAAACCAAACCCATCGGGAAGAATTTCAAGAACTCCTTCATCGTAAACCAAATTATTTTCTTTTGTTTGGGCTTCAAGAATTTTTGCAATTAGCTCTTGTTTTCTAAGCCCTGTAACGGTTTCAATTTTAAGATCTTTCGCAATTGTTGCAAGTTCGCTCATCGTGCGTTTAGACAAAACGCTAACATCCAAGGATTTCTCCATTAAAGCCTCCAGCTTTTTTTTGAGTTTGAAAGGTTTAGGTTCACAGGTAGATTTTGTTTTGCGGTTTTAACCCGGATTTCGCAGTTTTATACATTAAATATTTTTTTGATTTTTTGAACTGATAATGTTTCAAAGATGTTAAGATTATTTTTAGAAGAAACAACTTGAAAAGTTAATTGCGTACTGATTATACAAAATTTATTTTTTTTGTCAAATAAAAATAACATATTTACAAATTATTACTACTTATTAAGCAAGAGTTTTGTTATATTATTTACCTGGTTTTCTAAATAAGAAAGGCTCTCATTATTTGAAATAACAAAGTCGGCAAGTTTGCATTTTTCTTTTAAAGGCATTTGCGCCCTACGAAGCTTATTGAACACACTGATGGACATTTTATTTGATTTACGAATACGCTCAACGCGCTTAGTCAACTTTGAACTAACAACAACAGTAAAATCAACCTTCTTATTAAGCCCACTCTCAAAAAGTAACGGAGCGTCAACAACTATTAGTTTTGCGCCACTTTTTATAAACTTTTCAATTATTTTTGAAATTTCAGATAAAATCAAAGGATGTGTAATATAATTTAGAGCATTAAGGTCTTTTTTATTTTTTGCCACTCTTTTCAAAAGAACTTCCCTGTTAATTGACCTATCTTTATTTAATACTTCTACCCCAAAATATTTAATGACTTTTTTGTAACCTTCCCCAGACACATCTAAAATTTCTTTTGCAATCAAATCTGCATCAATTAACTTTGCGCCATTTTTTACAAAGTATTCTGCAGCAGTGCTTTTTCCACACGCAAGACCACCGCTAAGACCCAAAACTATATTCTTTGAAAATTGTTTTTTATTGTTGCAGTTCACCCCAGTTACCTCCTTTTTTTATCTCTACTACTAACGGCACGCAAAGTTTAACGGCATTTTCCATCTCTTGTTTAATTAATACCTCTAACTCTGCAGAATGTTTTTTTGGAACTTCAAATAGTAGGTCGTCGTGAACCTGCACAAGCATTTTTGCACCGATTCTACTTTCTTTTAGTTTTTTATAAATATTTACCATTGCTACTTTAATTATGTCTGATGAAGTTCCCTGTACTGGTGTGTTAATAGCAATGCGCTGTGCGAACGCTCTTATTTGACCATTTTTTGAATTGATTTCTGGAATGTAACGCTTTCTTCCGAGCAGTGTTTTTACAAAACCATTTACCTTTGCCTGCGCGATTGTTTTTTCTTGCCACAAACGCACACCCGGGTAACGGTTGAAATACTCTTCAATAAATATTTTTGCCTGTAATACCGGCATATCTAATTGTTTTGACAAACCAAATGGAGATATTCCATATACAACACCAAAGTTTATTGTTTTTGCCGCACTGCGTTCTTTCTGCGTTACTTCAAGCTCTGATTTATTAAAAATACGCGCGGCGGTAGCTGTATGTATATCAACACCATTTCTAAATGCCTCTAATAGCCCTTTATCTTCGGACAGATGAGCAAGAACACGCAAGTCAATTTGTGAGTAATCTGAAGATACAAAAATAAAATCATCCTCAGGTATAAATGCTTTGCGTATTTCGTTACCAAGTTTGCTACGCACCGGTATATTTTGCAAGTTTGGATTTATGCAAGAGAGTCGTCCGGTTGCTGTACCAGTTTGTAAAAAATTTGCCCGTATGCGGCAATTGCTATCTGTGCACAAAGCACTTAATACATCCACATAAGTTGATTTTAATTTGGCTATTTCCCGGTATTCTAAAATTTTATTTGGAATTTCATGCATTGAAGCAAGTTCTGAAAGAACCTCTTCATTGGTTTGATATGATCCTGTTTTTGTTTTTTTTGGCTGTGGTAACATTAGCCTGTCAAAAAGAATATGCGAAACCTGTTTTGGAGAATTAAGGTTAAACTCCTCTCCAGCTAAAGCGTAAACTTCTTTTTCTATTCTGAAAATTTCAGAAGTAAAAATAACTGATAGTTTAATTAAGTGCTCCCTATCTACACGCAGGCCGGTTTCTTCCATTTGAGCAAGCACTTCAATTAATGGTATTTCAACATTATAAAAAAGCTTGTCTAAAGTGTTCGCAATTAGCTCTTGTTGCAAAATACTGTAAAGGCCTACAACTGCTTTTAAGTTTACGCATAAATTATTTTGCGCAGATTTATTCTCTATTTCGGTTTCATTTTTTTCAAGTTTAACTTTTAAATACTGTTGTGCAATTGCATCTAAAGTATAAGTGGAATTTGATGGGTTAATACAATAAGCCCCAAGCCCTATATCAAATATCTTTGTCGGTATTGATAATGAATGCTCAATAAATACTTTGAAAAGTTTTTTGAGGTCATAGCCGACAAATAAAACATCACTACTTTTCAACAGCTCAGAAAACACTTCCTTAAAGTCGTGCTGGCTAAATAACTCATTTGAAATATGCCAATAAGTATTTGAATCTGATAGTGCAACACCGTTAAGAATATCTAGATTTATAAAAACTGTTTTCTTAGAACGCATTGAGCTTATAGCTTCTTTAAACATTTCTAAATTTGCAATATCATTATACTCGCAAGTTAACCGGGAAAGTGCCTCTTCTGGTTCTTCTTGCAAAGCTGTTGTTTTATTTAACTGTATATTATTTTTTTGCGGATACAGTTCATTTAAAAATTTTGTAAATTCATATTTGAGCAAAAATTCTTTTAGTACCTCTTGGTTTGGCTCACTCATTTTGCACTCATTCCAGTGCATGCAAATATCTGGAATTTCTTTTAATGTGAAAAGTTCTTTGCTTAAATATGCCATATCTTTTTGCGTTGAAACTAAATCTTTTACTCTTCCTTCAAGCTCGTCTACTCTTTGAAATAACTCTTCAATGGAACCAAATGTAGAAATTAGCTTAAGGGCAGTTTTTTCACCAACACCTCTTACACCAGGAATGTTATCTGATGAATCGCCCATTAATGCAAAATAATCTTTTAACTGTTCTGGTGGTAAACCAAAACGCTCCTTAACCTTTTGCGTATCATATATTATATGCTTCATATCATCTAAAACTTTTATTTTTTCATTTACCAATTGCAGGGCATCTTTGTCACTTGTTACTATTACAACATCAACTCCTTGTTTGCTGGCACACAAAGCAAGGGTTGCTATTAAATCATCGGCCTCATAACCCTCTTTCTCTACTACTGGAAAATTCAATGCCGCAGCAGCCTCACGCGCTATAGGCATTTGAGTTATTAGCTCAAGGTCAAGCTCTTTTCTATGGGCTTTATAAGCCGGAAATGCTGTGTGTCTAAAATTTTTGGACGGATGGTCAAAACAGACAGCCACATAATCTGGCTTTGCGTTGTGTATTGTTTTTATTAGCATACGCATAAAACCATAAACGGCATTTACCGCAACACCATTGCTTGTATTTAGCGGCGGCAGAGCATGATATGCTCTATGTATGTAAGAATTGCCGTCAACTATGTAGAATTTTGGCATAAGGTTCGCTTTCAAAAGTTTTTTTATTTAGGATGGTTATTTTACGGCGAGATACTGATTTTTTATGTGCTCAACATATTCCTGTGCACTATGCGCGGCAATTGCACCGTCACTTGCCGCAGTAATAACCTGCCTGAGTGTTTTCTTACGAGCGTCACCACAGGCAAAAATGCCATTACTTGAGGTGTTCATTGTACTATCTGAGATGATATGACCTATAGTGTCCAACTCAATTACACCTTTAAGATATTCGGTTGCAGGCGCAAAACCAATAAATATAAAAATGCCATCGGCATTAAGCGTATTATTTTGACCTGTTATTGTATTCTTTAAAACAATTCTTTCAACTTTTTCATTTCCCTCTATGCGCTCAATTATGGAGTTTACAACAAATTTAATTTTTGCATCTGCTTTTGCACGCTCTTGTAAAATAGGCATTGCCCTGAAAGTGTCACGACGGTGAACAATGGTTACAGTTTTTGCAAAACGAGTTAAAAATATGGCTTCTTGAAATGCAGAGTTCCCGCCACCAGCAACAACTATATCTTTGTCTTTAAAAAATGCACCATCGCAGGTAGCACAATACGAAACTCCCTTACCACGAAACTCTTCTTCACCCGGGACACCCAAGCTTTTGTATTCCGCGCCTGTTGCAATTATTATGGCTATGGCGTTGTACTCTTTTTCTGTAGTTTTTACAATTTTATGAATACCGCTATTTTTTACTTCTATAAACTCCTCGTAAACAATTTCTGTGCCAAACTTTCTTGCCTGTTGCTCCATTTTTTGTGCAAGCTCAAATCCACTTATTCCATCTGGCATGCTCGGATAATTTTCTATCCAATCAGTTAAAGCGGCATTACCGCCACAACCCATTTTTTCAATAAGCAATGTTTTCATACGGGCACGAGAAGCATAAATACCGGCAGTAAGGCCAGCTGGACCGCCGCCAATAATTATAATATCATAAATATTTTCAGGAAGATGTGGCGATATAGGCATATTAAAGCAAACCATCTAATATTTTTTTAAGTTCTGTCTTTGGCTTAAAACCAACAATTTTCTGCACTGGCAGGCCACCTTTAAAGAAAATTATCGTTGGGATAGATGCTATCTGATACTTTGTTGAAGTATTCATATTATTGTCGGTATTTACTTTACCAACTTTTATTTTAGAGGCATATTCATTTGCCAGCTCCTCGATTACAGGAGCAATCATTTTACAAGGTCCGCACCATGGAGCCCAAAAATCTACAAGAACCGGGATATTTGACTTTATCACTTCAGTATCAAAGTTTGAATCGGTTAACTCAATACCTGACATCGCACCCTCCATTGAACTATTATTTATTGGGAGTATTTTTTATTGCTCGGTAATTTTATAAAAGTTACACACCCAAGTCAATTTATTTTTAATTTGATATTTACTAAATCAAATTTCAATTATTAATCTTAAAGATTTATATAAATCTTTGCTTTTTAGAGAAAAATCATTTAAAATTCACGAACTTATGCATCATATAATTGAATTTCTTACACTTTTAATAGTTAAAATCATTGAGACAAGCGGGTACTTAGGTGTTTTTACGCTTATGACTTTTGAATCGGCTTTAATTCCAATTCCATCTGAAATTACTATGACCTTCAGCGGTTTTTTGGCATCAGAGGGCAAGATGAGCCTGTTTACTCTTTGCTTAGTTGGCGGGTTTGCAAACCTTATTGGCTCATTGCTTGCCTACTGGTTTGGCTTTTGGGGGCAAGAACACTTTGTTAGAACACTTATTAAAAAGTATGGCAAGTTTATTCTTGTAAGTGAAGATGAGTTTGATAAGTCAATGAAATGGTTCAAAAAATATGGAGAAAGTATTGCTTTTTTTTCACGACTAATGCCAATTGTAAGAACTTTTATTTCTCTTCCCTGCGGAATAGCAAAAATGAATTTGTGGAAGTTTTCATATCTTACACTTATAGGATCTCTTATCTGGTCTTTTATACTTGCCCACATTGGCTTTATACTTGGAAGCAACTGGAGTAAGCTTGAAGTTTATTACAGAAAATACGAATTGCTTATAGGAACGCTATTGATTGCTCTCGTTATTTACTTTATTTGGCATAAAATTAAAAAGATTAAAGGATGCAGATAATTGGTATTATTTTAGTCCTAATGGTTGCGTCAAACATTACAGCTGTTAAAGCGGCAAAACAAGTACAACAAACAAATGAACTCTTTGGCATACAGGTGTTTAACCACCAGTTAAGTTAATTAATAAAAAAACCGTCTCGGTATTTATGCCTGGACGGTTTTTTATTGAATTAAATAAATTAAAGAAGTATTTTCTGACAATCTGAGCAGATAGCCGGTTTTCTAAATAAAACAATAAACACTACCTTTATCATACCGACAAAAGGAACAGCAAAAAGTATCCCTAGAAAACCAAATAGTTGAGCACCTGCCATTACGGAAAATATTATTACAACAGGGCTTAACTTAACACCTTGACCAATAACAATTGGCTGAATAATATGATTGTCAAGATACTGAACTACAATAAACATTAAAATAACCTTTAGGACTATTGCAAAATTTTGATATTCCATAAAACCCACTACAACCGCAGGTATTGTGCCAGCAATCGGACCCAAATATGGAATTACATTAAATATTCCGGCAACAGATCCAATTAATAAAGCGTAGTTTATACCCAAAAGTAATAAACCAATTGTAGATAAAATTCCAACAAATAGCACCTCAATTAATTGACCTCTTATATACCTGCCGAGCATCTCATCTATCTCATAAAGCAGACCTAACCCGCGCTCGGCATATTTAGTTGGTAAATACCTAAGCATACTATCAAATAGTCCGCCAGAAACTAAAAGCATAAAAAAAGTAAGCATTGGTATTAACACAAGAAGTGAAAAAACAGAAAAAAACCGGAGGAGGTAACTTGGCAAATGACTCTTTTGTTCATAAATAAATGTATTTATTCTTTGTTCAACATCATCAACAAACTTTGCTTTTTGAGCAAATGGCAATTTGTCTTCCACTCCTCGTTCAAGGTTATAAAATGAGTTTTTAATTTTTTGTGAGTACTCTGGCATTTTGTTTTTAAGCGATGTTCCTTGTCTAAGAACAGCTGGAAAAATAAAATATACAGTTGCACTGAAAACAACAAGGAATACACTAAACAATATTAAAACAGCCACTTGTCTTTTAAACCCCAGTGCTTGCAACTTTAATATTATTGGCGAGAGGAAATATGCAAGTAAACCAGCTAACAAAAATGGTAATAAAATACCTTTTAGTAAAAATATAACGACACCTACTACTGTCATCAAGAAACCAACAATGAAAAGTGATCTCAAGGAAATATTTTGCACTTATTAATCCTTTTTTAAACTTTTGTCTAATTTGTCTAAGCAGTTTCTTAACTTTGCGGATATGGACAATGCCAGATTTTTAAAAAGTGTTACACCGGCTTTTGGATACTGCTCAATAAATGAGTCATATTTAACTTTATAAATTAAATAAAGTTCTGTGTCGGTATCGCAAACTACGGTTGCGGTTCTTGGTAGTTCTTCAAGCACAGCAGCCTCACCAAAATATTCCCCAACACCATAAGATGAAATTTTTTGAGCATTTTTAGTTACAGATACTTCGCCAGATTTTACAATGTAAAGAACACGCCCTACCTGTCCTTGTTCAAAAACTGTTTCGCCTGAAAAATAGGTTTTTTTATGTGCAATACTAACAAGTTTACCAAGGTTCTTTATAGAAAGCCCCTTAAACAAAGCTATTGTGCTAAAAAAGTTTACATTTTCCTTAAACTCTTTATCCATAAAAACTTTTGAAAAAATATCTAATAGGTTCATAATCTCTCCACTATTTTGTGCCTTACAAGGTTTGATTGCCTTGCCCACTATAACATAATTACGCGTTAAAGTTCTATATCACTTTGCATCTTATCAATTCCCCTTAACGCTGGTCTGTGAAATAATTTTTTTGTATACAACCTAAAATCATCAATATAGCCAAGCACTGCAGGAACAACAACTATCGATAAAAATGTTGAACTTATTAAACCACCGATTATAACTATACCCATACCTTTACGGAATTTACCAACTTCAGATAAACCAATAGCAATTGGCCGCGTATTAGTTATTATAGCAAATGTTGTCATAAGAATTGGGCGCAAGCGTGTTTTTATTGGTTTTTACAAGTGCTTTATTGTGTGCAATTCCTTTTCGCATTAGTTGCTGGGAAAAAGCTATCCTAGGGTTTGTTGCAAAGCTTGTTATAACATCAACGCAATTAGTAGTGTTTTTAAAATTAATCCCGTGGTGAATAAAACCATTAAAAACAACAACGCATAAATTTGATTTTTACTCGGATTTATGCTAAATTTTCAACGTAAATTAACTATTTGGAGCAAACACTTGAAAGTTACTACGCAAGCAAAAATTACAGGAATTTTTGGATACCCAATTGGCCATACACTCTCGCCGTATATGCACAATGCTGCATATAGCGCACTTGGGCTAAATTATACTTATTTGCCTTTTGAAGTTGCCCCTACTGCACTCCGAGATGCAATTAAGTCAATTAAAGAACTTAATATATGTGCGATAAACATAACCGTACCTCACAAAGAAATGGCAATGAAGTTTGTAGATAAAATTGATCAAACAGCAAAAAAAATCGGCAGTATAAATACGATAGTTAACAAAAATGGAACTCTTTATGGCTATAACACTGACGCACCAGGTTTTATAGAAGACCTTAAAGTTAATGGTTTTACACCAAAAGACAAAACAGCTTTGCTTTTAGGCGCAGGTGGCGTTGGCAAGGCAATTGCTGCCGCATTAGAGTTAAACGGAATAAAAAGAATTTATCTTTTTGAGATAGATGCCAATAAGGCCTCATCTCTGGTAAAAAAAGTAAAAAGTTGCAAAACAATCACACAAAATGATTTTAAAAAAATAAAAAAAGAACTTAACCTATGCGTAAATGCAACGCCTATTGGTATGCACAAAGGTGACCCATCTGTTTTGCCAAAAGATATGTTTACAAAAAACTGTTTTTATTACGATGTAATATATAATAGAGAAACCGAGTTTATTAAACTTGCAAAAGCGGCAAAAGCAGCAGCAAGCGGCGGGCTTGGAATGCTACTAATGCAGGGCGTAAAGGGCTTTGAACTTTGGACCGGTAAAAAAGCCCCTGTTGAAGTTATGAGGAAAGCACTTATTGGGGCAATGAAGAAATGAACTTTATAGGAAAAGTTATAATAATTATTACCGTTGGTGCAATTTACTATTCACTTTCAAAAAACATTCCTAACTCACTTGTAACTTCACTAATAGTCGCACTTATATTTATTGCAAAAGTTTCAAGTGTAAAAAAGAAATCGCTATATCTATTAGACCTAAACGCAATTTTAGACGGCAGGGTACTTGAGCTTGCCTCATATAAATTTATTGACGGCAAAATCTTAATTTCAAAACAGTTCGTTGATGATTTAAAAAGTAAACTTTTATCAACGAACCAAACTGAAAAAAATATCGCAAAAAGAGGAATGCGCGTAATTGATGAACTTAAAAAGAATAAAAATTTACAAATTGAAATAAAAGTTTTCCCCTTTGCGAATTTTAAAACCCCCGACGGGCTTGTACATAGCGCGCTTATTAACCACTGCACCATAATTACAACCGACTTTCAAACACAAAAACTTGCTATAACAAAAAATGTGGAAGTTTTAAACCTTGCCGACCTTTCAAAAGCACTAAGGCCAATTTACCTTCCTGGGGAAGAAATAAAAATTTTTATTGCAAAAGAAGGCCGTGAAAGAAACCAGGGGCTTGGCTACTTTGATGATGGCACGGTCGTTGTGGTTGAAGAAGCAAAAAAACTTGTTGGAAAACGGATTGATGCGACTGTTAGCTCTATATATCAAACCCAAAGCGGAAAAATGATTTTTGCAAAATCAAATGAGTAAAACTAACAAAAATTTTAATGCCGCAATAATTGTCGCAGGTGGCAAAGGCCTGCGTCTTGGCGGCAAAACTCCAAAACAATTCCTATCTCTTGGTAATAAAGCTGTTTTTTTATGGAGTGTAATAGCATTTAATAAAACTAAGTTGTTTGGGCAGTTAATTGTTGTTGCGCCAAAGAATTATCATAAAAAATACGCAAAACTTTCAAAAAAATATAATTTCACATTTGCTCTATCAGGCGATGAACGCATAGATTCAGTAATCTCTGGATTAGAAAAACTTAATCCCGAGGTAAAATTTGTGGCAATCCACGATGCCGCAAGACCCTTTGTAAGCCCAAAACTTATTTGTACCGTACAAATTGCCGCGCAAAAAAATGGCGTGGCAATTGCCGCAATACCTGCTCAAGACACAATTAAATACTCAAAAGACGGTTTTAGGGTAAGTAAAACCTTATCTCGCACAAACATTTGGCTCGCCCAAACACCTCAAATATTTAAACGCGAACTAATTGAAAACGCATATAAGAAAAACAAAAACTTTGCAATAACCGACGACTCAAGCGCGCTTGAAGCTATTGGTATTAAACCGGTTTTAATTCACGGAGAAAAAAACAACTTTAAAATTACAACAAAAGAAGATATGCTACTTGCAAAAATAATTGCAGCAAAAAGGATTATTTAATGTTCGCAGGAATTGGTTATGATGCGCATAGGTTCAAAAAAAACAGAAAACTTGTTTTAGGCGGCCATTTAATAAGCAAAACTAATGGCTTAGATGGGTATAGCGATGCCGATGTGCTTGTGCACGCTATTATGGATGCCCTATTAGGCGCTGCTGGCCTAAGCGATATAGGCCATTACTTTCCAAATACAAATAAAAAATACAAAGGGGCTTCCAGTATTGAACTGCTATTAGAAGTAAGCAAAATTCTTAAAAAAGAAAAATTTATTGTAAATAATATTGACTCTACACTTATTTGTGAAGCACCCAAAATATCCCCATATATTAAAAACATGAAAGAAAATATTGCAAAAGTCCTTAATTTGAAAGTAAATAGGGTTGGGCTTAAAGCAACGACAAATGAAAAAATGGGCTTTATAGGGCGCAAAGAAGGCGTTGCGGCAATTGCAATAGCAACAATAATAGCTACAAATTCAAATAAATAATATGACCATAACCCTCCACAACACTTTATCCGGCAAAAAAGAAGAGTTTGTCCCTCTAAAAAAAGGCCATATAAGCATTTATGTTTGCGGTATTACCCCATACGATAAATGCCATCTTGGGCACGCACGCGCCTATGTGGTTTTTGACACAATTCGCAGGCACCTAATGCAAAGCGGATACACATTAAAGTATGTGCAAAACTTTACCGATATTGACGATAAAATAATTAAGCGCGCTATAGATACAAACTCAAGCGCTATAGAAGTTGCAAACGCGAACATTGCGGATTATTTTAAACAAATAGACAAACTTAATGTATTAAGAGCCGATGAATACCCTCGCGTTTCCGAGAAAATACCGCAAATAATTGAGTTTGTTTCAAAATTAATTGAAAAGGGCTATGCCTACGAAAAAAACGGCGATGTTTACTTTTCGGTACGCAAGTTTGACGGTTATGGAAAGCTTTCTAAAAGGTCTCTTGATGATATTAAGTCAGGCGCAAGAGTAAGCATTGATGAAGAAAAAAATGACCCGCTTGATTTTGCTCTATGGAAA
>Ga0247841_10007644_pt1 | contig 15936 bp, 14 predicted proteins | sample LaCruzMarch2015__2_FD_192410 | JGI IMG/M metagenome (GOLD analysis project Ga0247841, IMG submission 192410) | Freshwater microbial communities from meromictic Lake La Cruz, Castile-La Mancha, Spain - LaCruzMarch2015_18m | ecosystem: Environmental > Aquatic > Freshwater > Lake | place: Spain...
CCCGCGCTCCGGAAAACAGCGCGGGGGACGTGACCGCCCCCCGCGCATCTCCTAGATGCTACTTCTTGTCCGAAGGCTTGCTTGGCTTCTTTACCGGTGCTGCAGGAGTCTTCTTACCGCATCCACAACCCATGGAGTACGCCCCCTTCATCGACGACGGATCGCCGACACCGACGAGGATAGCTCGATTGCCGCCCATGTCAAGGTCAAGGATGGCCGATTGAAGCGGCTAGGACGAAGGACCCTTCCACATCGAGTCGTCGAAGCGCTGGATCTCGACGAGGTATCCGTTCGGGTCTCGCGGGAACCCGTGACGATCTTGTACGCCAGGTTGTGGGCTGGCGCCTTCTCGATCGCGATTCCCGCGTACACAGGCGGTCAAACCAGCCGTCGACGTCCTCGGTCACGGGGCCTCCAGAGGGAAGAGTCTTCCCGAGCTTCAGCTACTCCGCAGCCCCCCGCCGTCAAGCCGCCGAGCCCATCACTCGGCGGCCCTGCGCCGTCAGCCGCGGAGCCCGTCACTCCGCAGCCAGAGCCTCCACCGGATTGAGCCGAGACGCCCGCCATGCAGGCCACGTCCCCGAGAGGGCACCGATAACGAACGATGCGACAAGCACGCCGACGATGAGCGTCGCTCCGAACACCGGCTGGAACGACCCCACGCCGAGCGCCGGGCCGAGCAGACGCGTGCCGAAGAAGCTCAGCACGCCGCCGAGTAGAAGGCCAAGAACGCCGCCGATCAGTCCCATCAGTCCGGAGTCGACGAGGAAGAGGGCCAAGACCTGGCCGTCGCGTGCGCCCACGGCTTTGAGGATCCCGATTTCGCGCGTCCGCTCGAGCACCGAGGTGTACATCGTGTTCATGAGTCCGACGCCGCCGACGATGAGGGCGACGGCGGCGATGCTGGCGAGCACGGTCTCGATCATCCCCAGCGTCCCCTGAATGCTTGCCGCGATCTGCTGGACGGATACGGGCGTGGCTTTTACGCCCTGCGCGGCCAGCTCCGCCGAGATGTTGGTCATCACCTCGGCCACCTTCACGCCGGTCGCCATGCGAACGATCGTGAACGAATTGGCCGCCTGTGAACTCCAAAGCGACACCGCCCGCTCCTGAAGGACGAACAGCGAGTCATCGGTGTTCGTCATGCCGCGCGCGAGGAGCGAGGCTCCGCCGCTGATGCCATTCGCCGTGCTCGCGACCGCCCTCGCCGCCCCGGCTCGCGTGCTACGGCTCGCGGCCGAGGACTCAGCGGACGTCGCCTTCGATGGAGCAAGGATGCCGACGACGGTGAATCCTTTTCCGTCGATCGTGATTCCGTCGCCGACCCCGATCCCGAGACTCCCGGCGCTACGTGCTCCGATGACGACCTCGTTCTCGGTTGTGTTCGTGAACGTCGTTCCGCTCGCGATCTTGAACCCGCCGAGGATCGACGGGAACGCGGAAAGGAAGCTCAACGACGGCGTTGTTACGCGCAGGAACCCGCTCGCCAGCGGTCCGTCGACGCTCACAACGCGAGTCCCCAGGTTCCCGGCCTCCACAAGACCGGCCACCGCCTTCAGGAGGGCATCCGTGTCAACCACCGGCACAGCTTGAGTGGACGTTTGCGCCGCAGGGGTGGAGCTAGAACTGCTCGATGTCGTGTTGGATGAAGCTCCGATCTGGCCGGGAGAGAACGTTCTTCCCGTGGTCGCCGTCCCCGGTGCCGTGGCAGCCTCGCCCATCTCCCCAGGAGCGAACGAACTCCCTGTTGGCGAAGTGGGGGCGCCCGTCATCCCAGGCGGGCCGTCGAAACCAGCGGCGCCCATAGGGCCACCGGCGAACGCGCGGCCGGCGCCGCCGGAGGTGATGACGATGATGTCGTAGCCGATGTCCTTGAACTGCTGGAGGACGGCCTGCTCGACTCCCGTCCCGATAGAGAGGAGCGACACCACCGCGGTGACTCCGATCAGGACGCCGAGGATCGTCAACCACGAACGCGTCCTGCGGCTGCGAATGTTGCTGATGGCAAGTTTGACCAGATGGAGCGTCATACGCGTCCCTCCTTTCCATGAGAGGTCGAGAAGGACTCAACCTTCCCATCTCGCAGGAGCACGAGGGTGTCGGCGCTCGCCGCGATCTCGGGGTTGTGTGTCACGACGACGACGGTCTTCCCCTTCTCCACCAGACTCTTCAAGAGGAGAAGGATGCGCTGGCCGGTCTGCGTGTCGAGGTTGCCCGTCGGCTCATCGGCGAGGATCAGCTTCGGATCGTTGATCAGGGATCGCGCGATGGCCACCCGCTGCTGCTCTCCGCCCGACAGCTTCGACGGACGATGGTGCATGCGGTCACTCAGCTCCACGGCGTTGAGCGCATCGAGCGCCCTCTTCCGCGCCTCGGACGCTGGCTTGTTCTGTAGAAGGAGAGGGATCTCGACGTTGCGCAGCGCTGTGAGATTGGGGATCAGGTTGAACTTCTGGAATACGAACCCCACCGACTTCGCGCGGAAGTCGGCTCGACCGCGCGACGACAACGCCCCCAGATCCGTTCCGTTGTAGTTGACGCGTCCGCGGGTCGGCGTGTCGAGACAGCCAGCGAGATGGAGGAGCGTCGACTTCCCGGAACCCGATGGCCCCATGATGACGGCGAGTCGCCGCTCGGGCAGTTCCACCGTCACCCCCTGCAGGGCCTCGACGCGCGTCTCGCCCATCAGGTACGTCTTGTAGACATCGTGAAACGTAATCATGACTCTCCTACGGCCGATGGCCTTATGGCCGGCGAACGTACTCCGTCAACTTGACCAAGCTGAACGTCGAAAGCGGCTGATCGGCCGCGGAGCTGTAGCGGAACTCCATCATCGCTGGGAACGGCAACAGCGCGCGGATCGTGAGATCCACGGCGAAGGCCAGGTGAATCTCGACGTTCGTGTAATCGGCATGCGTGTAGGTTCCGTATACAACAGCGACCCCCGCGATCGTGCCGAGGGCGCCAGCCTGGAAGCGTCCGCCGTCCGGCAGGATGTAGTTCTTACCCGGCTCGATGGCGCTCGACGAGATGTTCGATAACGGCGACAGGTCGATCGTGCCGCTCGAGTTCTCCACCACGTGAATCCCGAGCCGAGGGAGCGGGATGCCGTAGAAGCCTGTGTGAACCATGGCGAGAGGCAGCGTCTCGCTGCTCGTCGAGACGACCGTGTACGTCCCGTCGGCGAGCGGCGTGATCTCCGTGGTGGTTGTCGACGTCCGATTCGCGCCCTCGCGGGAGATGGTGTACGTGTACCTCAAGTACCCGCCGGCATAGTCGCCGCCGCCGAACAAGCCGATGTCCGCCGGTTGTCGGCCGTTATTGCCCGTGGGGTCCTGCGCACCCGATCCATCCGTTTGTGCCCACCCCACGACTCCAAGTGCAACGACCGACAGCAACACCATGCTGGCCACGAGTAGCCACGAAGTCTTCTTCATTCCTGAACCTCCAAGCTGAAGCTATGGAAACGACGATAGTCGGCGGCCGTGAGGCCAGTCGAGCACCCGTGTGGCAGCTTTGTGTTCACGGATTCGAGATCGCGAACGGTTCTACGACCGCGCGTAGCGGAATCTCACGCCAAGAACGCAAAGGACGCAAAGAACGGCGGGGACACTGTAGCGTCGCACTCGGGGTTAAGAAGAGAGTGCCACGCGCTATCTCATGAAGGCGCGCAAGCTCAGGTCTTCACGAAAGAGCGCACATGCGCTCGGGCCTGCCGAGAGAGCGCACCACCATCTGCGTGCGACGTTCACGTGTACGCGTTGATGTGCGACGTCCGCGAATCTGGAACGACGTCCAACTCCCGAACGGCGGAGGCCTAGCCGGCGACACGGACGGACGCCACCGGCCAAGCTTGCGGCAGCGCTGAACCGCCGCAAGCCAAGCGCTCGGCACCAACGAAACGCCGAGAGCCAAGCGCATCGGCACCAACAAAACGCCGAGAGCCAAGCTCCACGACGCTACCCGGGCCCTCTTGGCGATCTTAGCGCGCTTTGCGTGATGAACGGGCCGTCTCACGCCAAGAACGCAAAGGACGCCAAGGACTGCATCGAGAAGAACAGGGATTCTGAAATCCTGTTCCTGCGGGCCCTCTTGGCGACCTTGGCGCGCTTTGCGTGATGAACGGCCCGTCTCACGCCAAGAACGCAAAGGACGCCAAGGACTGCATCGAGAAGAACAGGGATTCTGAAATCCTGTTCCTGCGGGCCCTCTTGGCGACCTTGGCGCGCTTTGCGTGATGAACGGCCCGGCATCACGCCAAGAACGCAAAGGGCGCCAAGGACTGCATCGAGGAGAATGGAGATTCTGAAATCCTGTTCCTGCGGGACCTCTTGGCGACCTTGGCGCGCTTTGCGTGATGAACGGCCCGGCATCACGCCAAGAACGCCAAGAACGCAAAGGACTGCATCGAGGAGAACAGGAGAACCCCTGTAGCGCCGCACTTTACGTGCGACGTTCACGTGTCCGCGTGACGCAGTCGGTCGGCAACCGCGCGGCTACTTGCCGTCCATCGGGATCGGCGGGTAGATGGGGCCTCCGCTGCACTCCGCGGCGAACGACTGCACGAACGCAACCGCCGAGGCGATCGTCCCCACGCTATCTGGGGCTTCCGCCACGAACCGGACGCGTTCCCCCGGATCGATCGACTGGATGTCGATCAGGGCCTCCGCCACGCGGACCCCGTCTTGGTCGTAGAACTTCACCTTGACCGACGCCGAGTAGAGGAACAGGTCGCTCAGATTGGCGAGCTCCCCCACGGCGCGGGCCGGGTACCCCATGCTGAAGGTGACGTTGCGGACCTCAACCACCGTGTCGACGGCGACCGTCTGCTCGACCGTCGCTTTGACCCCGCGATCGTCGGTAATCGTCAGAGACACGATGTACGTGCCGGGTTCGAGGTAGCGGTGACTCGTCCAGCCGTAGTAGTCGTCCACCTGATTCCCGTCGCCATAGTTCCACTCGAAGAAGGTGAGCCCGTGGCCGTCGGCGCTCTGCGACGTCGAGGAGAACTGGACATCGAGATCGCCCCTCGAACCGTCGGGACACGTCGTGAAGCTGGCGATTGGTGGCAAGCACGGGCCGAAGCACCCACCCACGAAGACCAAACCGAAGAATGCAAGCAAGAGAACGAGACGCTTTGTCATGGAATCCTCCCCCACGCGGACCACTCTAGCGAAAACTGCACCACAGCGCAATGCGTTCTGCACCCCGGTGGCCCGCTGTTTCAGCCACGCTGGCGAACGGCCTCGTACAACAGGATGGCCGCGGCGGCGGAGACGTTGAGCGAGTCGTTTCTCCCGAGCATCGGAATGCGGACACGCACGTCGGCACGGCTCGTCCATGCGGAGGACAGCCCGGCATCCTCGGCTCCGACCACGATCGCTACGGATCCCGTCAGATCGGCGGCCGTGTGCAGGAGTTCCGCGCCGGGTTCGGTCGTGACGATCCGGACGCCGCGTTCCTTGAGCCAACGCACGGTGTCATCCGATGAAGCCAGGGCAATGGAAAGATAGAAGACCGTTCCGATGCTGGCTCGAATGAGGTTCGGGTTCCCAAGATCCGTTGCCGGGTCGCAGACGATGACCGCGTCCACGCCGGCGCCGTCGGCCGTCCGCAGGAGAGCGCCGAGGTTGCCCGGCTTTTCCATCTTCTCCGTGACGAGCAAGAGGGCATCCTTGGGGAGAACGAGGTCGTCGAGGCCGCGCGCGGCCATCGGACCTACGGCGAGCAGCCCGTCCGGGTTCTCGCGGTACGACATCTTCTCGAACGTCTCGATGCTGCAACGGAAGACACGGACGCCGCGCACCTCGGCATCCGTCGCCAGCGCCCGCGCTGTCTCGTCGGCCTGCTCGGGGCATACGTAGACTTCCTCGGGCGTCCAGCCGCTCTCCACTGCGCGAGCCACTTCGCGGGATCCCTCGACAACGGTAAGCCCGAACTCCCGCCTCGCGGCGGCGTCACGCAGAAGTCGGACGACCGCCTTGATGCGCGCGTTCTGGAGGCTGCGGATCTCTTCTTTCATGTCCCGTCTCGCAGGGTAGTCGAGCGATGCAGCGGGCGCCAATCCGCGGCGCACCCTCCTTCCGCCTCTCCTCGGGCTGGGTCCATCGCGGTCGGTGGCACCTTCTGCCCCGTCTGGGGTAAGCTCCCAAGCGCGAAAGGAGACATCATGCACGAAGCGACCGCTGCGGGCGGCGAGTGGATCTTGACCTGGCTCTCCCCCGTTGCCTACTTCGTCTTCGACGTCCTGTTCATCGCGCTCGTCTTCGCGGCAATCGACCTACTGCTGAAGGCTCTCCATTGGGCCCGTCACCGCGGCACGGAGCAAACCACCCCGCTGTAGCGTCGGCACGACAAACACGGGTAGCGTCGGCGGACGTGCAGGTGTAGCGTCGTGAGCTTGGCCGGTGGCGTCCGTCCGTGCCGCCGGCTAGGGCTTGCGGCGGTTCAGCGATGCCGCAAGCTTGCCTGCCTGTGGCAGATCCTGGGCAGACAGGGCTCTCGGCGTTTTGTTGGTGCCGAGCGCTAGGCCTCCGACGTCTACGATACGAACCCGGTCAGGAGAAGCCGCCATTCACCGCGGCTTCTCCCTAGCGGCTTGACAACGACAACCGTCGAGCCGCCTCGCACTACAAGGTGCGACGCTACACTGCCCCTACGGCTCCGCGCGAACGAGCAAGTGGTACGAGACAGGGCTCGTTCCGGCGTAGAGCTCAACGCGGAGGAAGTACGTCCCGGAGTCGAGTTCGTACGTGATGAGACTCCACAGCTCGGCCCCTCCGTCGTCGTCGCAAGCGATCGTGTTCCCCTCCGCATCGAGGAGGCAGACGGTCGTATCTCCGGCGGCCGCTCCATACGTTTCCGCGATCACCGTGGCAGGCGTCGTCAGTACGAAGCGGTACACGTCCACGTTGCTCGGCGCGATCTCCGCAGCGATGTCGTACGGAAGCGTAATCGGGTCTGCGGTTCCGATGGAATCGTTGGACTCCGACTCGGATCCCTCGGCCGGGCACGCGGTCGTCGTCAGCGTGAGCGTGTAGTCGAACAGGCTTTCCTCGTCCACGGCGCGAACCGTGACGATGTAGCCGCCGGCATCCACCTTGCGGACCAGACGGCTCCACACGCCATTGCCACCGTCGTCGTCGCAGGCGACCTCGTTCCCATCTTGGTCGTAGAGACAGACCATGCTGTCCCCGCTGGAGGCACCGCTCGTCTCGAGCAGCACGCACGTCGTCGCCGAGACGGTGAACGAAAACGCGTCCACGTCGCCCTCGTCGATGAACTGGGTCGTCTCCAGTCGGCCGCCCGGCGCCAGCGCGCCAAGCGACACGGCCTCGTCCGGCGTGTCGTTCGGCTCGGCGTCCGAGATCGTCATCGCCGTGACGACAACGCGATACGTGCCGATCGTCTCGTTGTCCGCGTACTCGTGCACGCGCAGCGTGTAATGGCCGGGCTCGGGTTGGACGACGTACAGTCGGCTCCACGACCCGGAGCCCGAATCGTCGTTGCGCGCGACCGGCACCGCGCGTTCGAGCGTCTTGTCCTCGGCGTAGAGGAGAAGAAGCGTGTCGCCCGACGGGCACGGCGTCTCGATCCGCACGATTCTCGACATCCCCGGCGCGAGGCCGGTTGCGAAGTCCTCGGGCACGTCGAACGAGAAGAAGTCCACGTCGCCCGCCGGAGAGATGGACGCGAACGCGGTGAGCGGCTCGCTTCCCAGCGTCCCCAGCGAGGTGGCCTCCATGAGGCCGTCGTTCGACTCGTGTTCCAGCGCATTGCTGATCACGAAGACGTAGGATCCAGTGCCGAGGTCCGACTGCTGGATCCGCACGCGATAGCGGCCGGGTGCGAGATCTCGAGTGAGCGAGTCGGCTCCCGAAACGATGTGGGCCAAGTTGTCGGCATAGAGCACAATCTGCCAGGAGACATCGGATTCGGTGGCCAGGCGGATCGCCTGTGACCCGCTGCCGCCAACTTCAAACGAGAACCAATCAATGTCTCCGGCGTAGCCCGATGTCCCGTCGACGAGGATCGTCGTCGAGGGCTTCGATAGCGCGCCCACGGCTTGGGGCGTCGCATCGTTCGGCTCGATCTCCTTGACGGCCGCCGTCGCGACGGCCCAGCCGACGCAGAGCATCGCGCTGAGTATCCATCCGATTCGCACTGAACGCCGCATGGTGTCACTCTCCCCGTCGCGCCGTGTCGGCGCCGTCCGATGTCGCACTCTCCGCCAGCTTGCGCTGCCGCGCTCCTCGACGTGCTTCCGAGGATGCCACCAACGTACGGCGGCCAGAGCATTTCGTCAACTAACCTGGAGTTCCCGCTCCAGAAACCGCGCCAGTGGGGAGCAGGACACGCGGGCGTCGGTTCCTGTGTGCATATTTGTACCCATGTAATGTGACATGTGTCGTCTTGACACGCGGACGGTTTCGGCATATGATGTGCCATGTACATTGACATCGTCCCCAACCGCAGCTCGCCACCCGCCATCCTGTTGCGCGAGGCCTACCGCGAAGATGGCAAGGTCAAGAAGCGCACGCTCGCCAACTTGTCGAGCCTGTCCCTCGAACAAGCGCAGGGGATGCGCCGGGTGTTGCGGGGAGAGAAGCTGGTCGGAATCGATGACCTGTTTGAGGCGATCCACTCTTCGCATCACGGACACGTCCAGGCAGTGCACGCGGCGCTGCGGCGGTTGGGAATCGCCGAGCTGCTCTCACCTCGTCCGTGCCGAGAACGCGACCTCGTGCTGGCGATGATCACAGCGCGGGTGTTGGCGCCCGACAGCAAGCTCGCCACCAGTCGGTGGTGGCACACAACGACGATTCCCGCGGAGTTCGGGGTCACTGACGCCGACGAGGACGATCTGTACGCAGCGCTCGACTGGTTGGGCGAACGCCAGGAGCGGATTGAACGCAAGCTGGCGGGCCGACATCTTGAGATCGGGGGACTGGCGCTTTACGACCTGACGGCGGTTCACTACCACGGGGAGACGTGCCCGTTGGCGACCCTGGGACGGAGCGGGAAGACAACGCGGCTGCAGGTGAAGTTCGGTCTGTTGACCGATGCACGGGGCTGTCCGGTGGCGACGACCGTCTACCCGGGGAACACGGCCGACTCGACCGCCTTCGTCGCTGAAATGAAGCGGGGGCGCGAGACGTTCGGGGTGGAGACTCTGGCGGTGGTGGGGGATCGCGGGACACTCGGCAGCCGGCAGATCAACGAACTGAGACGGCAGGAGTCTCTTTCGGGGATTGGGTGGATTACGGCCCTTAAGGGGAACCAAGTGCGCCCCCTCGTCGAGGATGGGACGATCCAGCCGTCGCTGTTCGACGAGCGCAATCTGGTGGAGATTACCCATCACGACTACCCCGGGGAGCGGCTGGTGGTTTGTCGGAACCCGCTCGTCGCCCAGCACCGTGCGCAGACCCGCGTCGCGCTGATCGTGGCCACCGAGCGAGAGCTGACCAAGGTGCAGGGGATGGTCGAGCGCGGCCGGTTGCGGGGGAAGAGCGAGATCGGCCTGCGGGTGGGCCGGGTCGTCAACAAGTACAAGGTTGCCAAGCACTTTGTCCTGACGATGGACGACGCCGTGTTCTCGTTTCGGGTGAACGAGGAGAAGGTGGCGAACGAGGCGGCGCTCGATGGGCTGTACGTGATCCGGACGAGCCTTTCGCGGGAGAAACTAGGCAGCGAGGACGCAGTGCGCAGCTACAAGCTTCTGTCGCAGGTGGAGCAAGCGTTTCGCAGCCTGAAATCGCTCGAACTTCTCGTGGGGCCGTTGTTCCATCGCCTGGAGGAGCGGGTGCGGGCACACATCTTCCTCTGCGTGCTGGCCTACTACGTGCAATGGCACATGAAGCAGGCGTGGCGCGAGCTCTTGTGGAGTGATGAAGAAGTGGAGGGTCGCTGGACGAGGGACCCGGTCGCCCCGGCAAGCCGATCGGAGCGCTGTCGGCACAAGGTGCAGTGCAAGCACCTCGAGGACGGAAGCGATGTGCACAAGTTCCAAACGCTGCTTGCGTCCTTGTCGACCATCACGTGCAACATCTGCCGTCGACGGGGTGCGGGACCTGACGAGCCGACGTTCCCGATGGTAACGATCGCCAACACCGAACAGCGCCGCGCGCTTGACCTCCTGGACGCGATGACGCTGTACCCAGTACCCTGACATCCAGCTCGACGATCAAATGGCCACACCGTCTCGTTTCTCTGTGTTCTGGCGGCGGGAATTCCAGGTTAGATGCATGCTATGGACTTCGCCCTTACACTCTGCTATGGTTGGCGAATCACACAGGGAGGTGCGAAGTGGCTAAGCGGTGCGTTCTTGTGATGGTGATGGTGGCGTTGCTGGGTGGTTCTTCTGCGGTAGCGGTTTCTGCATGGAGCCACATATACAGCGACAGCGACTACCTTACGGGGACCGGCGACTGCTGGTACTATTCGATGAAGCTGGTCGCCGGGACCGGGTACCGATTCGTTCTCACCAATATCCCGTGGAGTGCGGACTTCGACATGAGGATATGGCGCGACTATGACAACGACCGAAGACTCGAGGAAGGCGAGAAGCAGGCGACCTTCAATGACGGCGGGAACGGCCAGGATGAGGACGGAACGTGGTTCGCTCCGCAGAGCGCAACGTACATCCTCGAGGTGTATTCCTACCATGGCAGCGGATACTACTCACTGAGCGTATACAAGTGGATCTAGATTCACTCTCACTTTGACGTCGGAAGTGGGAAGAGCTGATATGTGCGGCCGCGATTCGAGCGGGCCGTGCTTGAGGTAAGCTTGACGAGGTGATCTGATGGCCAGCCGTTGGATGCGATTCGCGGTCGTGTTGGTGATTCTGTTCGGGCCGCTGGCAGTAGTGGGCGGGTTCGGCCAGTCGACCGAGGGCGGGAAAGGGGACGAGTCTGTCGGCCCGGGGTACGTCAGGTATGCCTACCGGATGGAATCCGGGGCCAGTGGGCTGTCCGAGTTGACGACAACCGAGATCACGCCGATGTCCGACGGTCGGTACGAGGTCGTCACGACGATCCAAGCGATCTCCGATCCGAGCGAGGTGCGCATCGGGTTTTCCGGAGCCTCGCTGCAGTGGCTCGGGCTGTACATGAGCGAGGGCTCGACGGGACGGCTCGACATTTCCCAACTCAGCACCCTCTCGAACAAGGTCCTCGAACCGAACAAGACGTACCTCTTGCCGGACGGCGCCTTACTCCAGATGGGCAATCGAGTGGTCATTGCGGGACTGGCCGGCATCGAAGGCGTGTACACGAAGCCGAGCGCGGCCGGAGTCACGATCACGGTGGTGCTGGCCGACGATCTGCGAATCCGACAGCTCCTCCCTTTTCCTCTGCGAGTCAGCATCGAGTACGCGGCGTCGGTGGCCGACGTAACACATACGTACTCGGGCAAGATTGAGCTTGTAGAGTACACAACCGCCCCGAGGTAGGCGTCACGCATGATCTCTCTTCGGAACGTCTACAAGGTGTATCATCGAGGGACAAGTGAGGTCCGCGCTGTCCAGGAGTTCACGCTGGACGTTCCGGATGGCGCATTCGCGGCGGTTATCGGACCGTCGGGGTCGGGCAAGTCGACCTTGCTGCACCTGATCGGGTGCCTCGATACCCCGACAGCTGGGGAAATCGAGCTTGACGGCATGGACCTGTCGCGTCTCTCCTCCAATGGACGCGCCGAGCTGCGCGCTCGCCAACTCGGCTTTGTGTTCCAGAAGTTCAACCTGCTGCCCAACCTCTCGGCCGTTGAGAACGTGGAGCTGCCCTTACTCTTGGCCGGGAGCGCTCGCCCGGACGCCCGCCGGAGGGCTCAGGCAGCACTGCGGCAGGTGAACTTGGGGGATCGAATGCTCCATCGGCCGGCGGAGCTCTCCGGAGGCGAGCAGCAACGAGTCGCGATTGTTCGGGCCCTCGTGAACGATCCGCACGTCATCCTCGCCGATGAACCCACAGGCAACCTGGACACCGTGACGGGAGAGCAAGTGATCCGCCTGCTCAAGGAATTGAAGGGCCAGGGGAAGACCGCGATCGTCGTGACTCACAACCTGGAGATTGCCGCCGACGCCGACTTTGTCGTCTTCATGCGGGACGGAAGGCGCGTCGAGTCCCTTGAGCGTACGAGTCAAGGGGGCCGAGAATGAAATTCAACCTGACAGCACTCGCGTGGAGAGACATCCAGAGCCGGCGGGCCAGGTCGTGGCTGACTGTCCTGGGCGTGCTCATTGGGGTTACGGCCATTGTCGCTCTCATTTCCATTGGCGCCGGCGTGGAGAATGCAGTCCTCAAGCAGTATGCGGACATCGGCTATGACGTCGTCCTATTGATACCGCGCGTGGGGATCTCCCGCCCGGCCACAGCAACGACCCAAGAGTCGGTGAAGCCTGCGAAGACCGTAGCTGAGACACCCCCGACCGAGTCGGTCGACATGCAGGCGCAGACGGTCGATGCGACGGCGCCGATCCCCAGCGAAAGCGTGGACCCGGAGTTCCTGCGTGCGCGTGTCCCGGCGATTGTCGACGCAGGACAGATCGGGACGACAGTGCTCTGGGTCACCTCGTCGGAGGTCTCGGGCTTCCCGCGGGTCTCGGCGCCATCTCAGGGATTCCTTCGCAAGTTCCCAGGCCTCCTCGGGGGATACGAGATTGCGCAGGGTCGAGGCTTCGATCCTGTTGCGGACAACGAGGTCGTCCTCGGGGCGCGTATCGCGACCAATATGGGAGTGGAAGTTGGCGAATCGATCACGATCCAGGATGCCTCGTTCACGGTCGTCGGGATCCTCGTCCCCTACAAAGGGAGTCGGGGCGCCGCCGCGATCAGCGGAGACGCCGGCGAAGCTCTCGGCGCCGCCCAGTCGGAGGCCTTGGCAACCAGCGTAGGCGGCGCAGGCGCGGAAATCATCCGCGCCTTGACGAACACGGATGACACGGTATTCGTCCCGTACGAACAGGCGCAGGCCATGTGGACGGACCGGTCTTTGTCCACGATGGTTGCCGCTCGGATTCGGCAGGGGGTTTCGGTCGTCGACACCGTCGCGCAGATCAACGCGGTCCTGGACGCGCAGGGCATCTCGATGACCCCAATCTCGACCCAGGCGATCGCGGACCAAGTCCAGAGAACGCTAGGGATGGTAAAAACGGTCCTCGCAAGCATCGCAGCGATCGCTCTCGTCGTCGGCGCGGTCGGGATGATGAACACGATGTATACGTCGGTTCTGGAGCGAACGCGGTCGATAGGGGTCCTGAAATCGATCGGAGCGAAGGACCGCCAGGTGCTGGGGCTCTTCCTCATCGACTCGGGACTTATGGGACTGATCGGAGGGGTTCTCGGACTCGGAGTGGGGACAGGACTCAGTTTCTTGGGGACGTCCTTTCTCGCCGGACTTATGGGAGTCACGAGTTTCTCCCCCGTGTTCACGCCCGGCCTGTTCATCGGCGTTGTCGGATTCTCTCTTCTGCTTGGATGCCTCGCAGGTGCATGGCCGGCTTGGCACGCGGCGCGCCTGGATCCCGTGGAAGCTCTTGCATCGGAGTGAGGGACGGCCGCCGCATACGCGGCTGACGGGGCGGGTTCTCCCGATCGGGTGCTGAGTTGAGGGACATCTCTCCGCGCCCTGAAGGGACCGAGGAGCTGGATCGTGAGTTAGGGCCAGCGCGCGCTTCTGTCCGACCTGTTCAGGCACAGGGCGACCGGACCTGCACGTTCAGGTGCTTGTCTGCGTCGACTGAGGCGGGCCGGACAAGCGTGGGATTGGGCCGTGTGTCCGGGATGAGTTCGTAGGAGGGTATGCGAGGAGGTTCTTTCATGCGTAGAGTTGCCGTTGTCGGATTGCTGGTTCTTGTCTTGGTCGCAGCGGGGCTCACGGTGACTTGGGTGCGCTCGCCCAATTCACTCGTCCGGGCAACCGGCGTTGCTGGGGTGGCGCAAACCGCGGCCACCGATCAAGCGATCACGGACTCAGGGCAGAACGCGGTCAAGGCGGCCATCGCCTCCGTCGGCCCGTCCGTCGTTCGGGTGGACGTAGCAGCGAGCGTGACGTATGACCGTTCCGGTTCGAACCCGCTCAGTGATCCGTTCTATCGGCAGTTCTTCGGCACGCCGAGTCAACAGGAGCTTCAAGCGCTCGGGTCGGGGTTCGTGATCGCTCATGAATCGGGCAAGTACGTGCTTACGAACGCCCATGTCGTGGACGGCGCCGACTCGATCAGAGTGACTGGCTCGTCGGGGAGGGAGTGGGACGCGCTGGTCATCGGGGCCGACGATGTGGTTGACGTCGCAGTGCTTCGCTTAACCGGCGATGCATCATCGCTTCCCGCAGCCCCCCTTGGCGATTCTTCGACAGTGACGACGGGGGACTGGGCGATCGCCATTGGTAACCCGCTCGGGCTGTCGTACACAGTCACGCTGGGCATCGTCAGCGCCACAGATCGCGACATGGAGAAGCCGGACGGCGGGGGGACGTTTCACGGCCTCATCCAGACCGATGCTGCAATCAATCCCGGCAATAGCGGCGGCCCTCTAGTCAACTCGCGTGGCGAAGTCATCGGCATCAATACGATGATTGCGCGTTCAAGTTCTGCGAGTGGCGTGACGATTGAAGGCATCAACTTCGCGATTGCCATCAACAGCGTGAAGGGCGTGTTGGCCTCACTCGTCGAGAGCGGGAGGGTCACGCGCGGTTGGCTAGGCGTTAGCATTGGCGACGTGACGACGGATAGCGCAACGGCTTTCCACATCGACCCCACGACGAGGGGTGCGCTCGTGATCACGGCCTTCCCAGGCGACCCAGCAGCCGTGGCGGGAATCAAGGCCGGTGACGTGATCGTCCGTATCGGTGACACCACCATCGTCACCGCGGAGACTGTCACGAACATTGTCGGCGGGCTTGCCGTTGGGACGACGGTTGAGGTGGAGGTCATGCGCGCTGGCAGCTTGCTCGTGGTTCAGGCCACAGTGACCGAGCGGCCAAGCGAAGATGATCTCGTGAACTACCAGGGGAGGACGTCTGAGATCCAAGGCACGGCGTATTTCGGAGTCACCGTCAGTTCGATCACTGAAACGACCAGACGGCAGCTGGGGTTAAGCTCCAAGGACGGCGTCGTGATTGTGACGATTGCCAGGGATAGTCGTGCAGACAGGGCTGGTCTGAATTCCGGGGACGTGGTCCTCGAGGTGAATCGGCAGCCGGTGAGCTCCGTGGATGAGTGGAACACAGTCATGGCGGAGCTTGGAGCGAGCAGCCAGATCACTCTGACGGTGCTTCGAGCTGGACGACTTGGCCTCGTAGTGATGTAGCGAGCAAGCCTTGATCTACGAACCGAAGTCGGGGGTGGCGAGGGTGGCGTAGCCTGACCATGGGGGACGGTACAGGGCCTCCACCAACGATCGTTCGAAGGACGGCTTGGGAGTTCGCCGGTTTGGACGATGCGAACTCCAGGGGATTCCTCAGACTCCAGACGTACTCAGGAAGAGGGGCCAAGATGGACCTGGCCCCTCTTCCTGAATACGCCCGGAGGGATTTGCAACCCCGGCCATCCTTTGCCTTCGGATGGCGCAGTGCTTGCAGAGGCGGAAGTTCAAGACCGATCACAGGGTCTATCTCAGAAGCCTCATGAATACGGATGTCCTGGCGCTACTACCCTCTGTGGGGCTACTCTTGAACTCCCGGTGACATCGGCAGCCCATGGCCGTCTGCTACCCTTCGCGTCTTCTCGACGTCTCGTCGCGTAGACCTGGGCACTAACGCTCCTGGTCACTGCCGTGCGCGAGGGACCAACAGTGTGCTGCTGCGCGACGCAGCCGCAGTGACGACGCCGAACAGCTCTTTCGTGGGATCGAGAAGGGAGTTGCAGAGGAGGATGGCCGCGGTGCTCCGCGAGGGGTCGATGAGAATGTGCGCCTTGTAGCCCAGCGTCGTCCCCAC
>Ga0247841_10007645_pt1 | contig 15935 bp, 13 predicted proteins | sample LaCruzMarch2015__2_FD_192410 | JGI IMG/M metagenome (GOLD analysis project Ga0247841, IMG submission 192410) | Freshwater microbial communities from meromictic Lake La Cruz, Castile-La Mancha, Spain - LaCruzMarch2015_18m | ecosystem: Environmental > Aquatic > Freshwater > Lake | place: Spain...
TGATCGAAGGCACCCTCCACCAGGTGGAATTCCACGGACGGGAGATGGTCCGCGGCAGCTACCCCTACGGGATCGTCCTGATGGGGCGGGCCTATCACACCTGGCTCTACGACGGGGATCCGCTGACGGACATGAATTTCCCCCGCACGATCCAGGAAATCCGCCGGAAATGGGAGACCCATCCCGACCTCTTCCAGAAGGTGGTGCGGCAATGGTTCCTCGACAATCCCCACCGCCTCCTCTCCGTCATGGAACCGAGCCGGACCTTCCAGGGGGAGCGGGAGCAGAAAGCCAGGGAACGATTGGCCCGTCTCGCGGCCTCCCTGACCGAACCCGAAAAGGAACAGATCCGTCAGGAAACCCTGCTGCTGAAACGGTTTCAGACGGAACCGGACCCGCCGGAGGCGGCCGCGACCCTGCCGAAGCTCAAGATCGGCGACATCTCCCGCGAGATCGAAACGATCCCCACGGAGAGGGCGGCCGCGGACGGCGTCCCGGTCCTCCGCCATGAACTCTTCACAAACGGGATCGCCTATCTCGATCTGGCCTTCGACGTCTCCGACATCCCCGACGAACTGCAACCCTATCTGCCGCTTCTGGGAAAGCTCACCGTCCAGATGGGGGCGGCGGGACTCTCCTACGAGGCGATGGCGAAGCGGATCTCTCTGCGGACCGGCGGCCTGGGGGTCAATCTCGCCGCCGGTTCAACCGCCGACGGCAGGGAAAACTGGCAGAAGATGGTTTTCTCCGTGAAGGCCCTCTACCGGAATACGGATGAGGTGGTCGAGATCGTCCGGGATATCCTGACGGAGGGAGATCTGACCGACGCCGCCCGGATGCGGGAGCTGATCCTCGAAAAGAAGAACAATCTCCACGCCTCGGTCATCCCCTCGGGTCATCTCTTCGCCCAAATGGCGGCCGCGGCGAGCCTTTCCCTCCCGGCCTGGCGGACCGAACAATGGCATGGGAGAACCCAGCTCCGTCTCATCGCCGGCACGGCCGACCGTCTGAACGATCTTCGGGAGAATCTCCGGGAAAAGCTCGCACGTCTCCGCAAGATCGTCTTTGTCCGGCGACGGCTGCTCCTGAACATGACGGCCGACGCCGAGGGACTGCAAAGGCTCACCACAGCTGCCGATGCCCTGATCGCGGCCCTGCCGGCCGGAAATTCGCCGGAGATACCGGAGGTGCGGAACCGCCGTCCCGTTCACATCGGGATCGCCATCACCGCCGAGGTCTGCTATGTCGCCAAGGTCTTCGCGGCGCCCCCCTATGCCGATCCGCTTTCCGCCTCCCTTTTCGTCTTGGCGAGACAGCTCTCCAACGGCTATCTCTACCGCCATATCCGGGTTCAGGGAGGGGCCTACGGGGGATCCTGTCGCTATGAACCGGTCAGCGGCCTGTTCGCCTTCCTCTCCTACCGGGACCCTCATCTGGCTGAAACAATCGATATCTACCGAAATGCCGTGGATTTTGTCTGCAACCATCCGATCCCCCGGGAAGAACTGGAAAAGGCCGTGATCGGCACGATCGGCGCCCTTGACCGGCCATTGGACCCGGCCGGAAGGGGTTACACCGCCCTGATCCGGGAGTTTTCCGGTCTGACCGATCCGATCCGCCGCCGGTTCCGGGAAGAGGTGCTCGCCGTTGATCCTGAACGCCTGCAGGAGACCGCCCGGCGCTACTTCCCATTGGCGTCGGAAACGGCGGTTTTCGCCGTCTGCGCACCGGAGGAGCGGCTCCGGAAGGCCAACGAAATCCTGGAGCAGAAATTGGAGATTGAGAAATTGAGCTGATTCCACTCACGCACGATGCGTGATGAGGCCGATCAACGCAAGCAGGATGATAACGATGCCGATGCTGAAATAGAGGACGGTGTAACCACCCAGCTTATCCACCCCTTGGGCGATGAAGAGGTCGAAGTTGGCGACATAACCCCAGTAGAGCGTGAAACAGTAGTTGATGAACAGGGCCAGCCTGAGGCGGCCGATGAGCAGGGCGATTGTGCTCAGGCTCAGGAGCAGGATCAGCTGAACCGTGGGAACGGTCAGTTGCGTGGACGTAATGATTTCCATGGTGTTATCTCCTTCAATCATGATAGCTGATCAAGGCCTTGCGGCCGATATTCGTTCGTATCATCTTTGTTATTTCCGGGAATGTCAACAGAATTGATTTCCCGATGTTTTCAGGGGGACAAGACAGGCCCATCGGGCGCCGTCGATTTCCGGACAGAATGGAGGAATGGAATCATGAGACTGAGAAAGATTCTTTTTTTGAGTGTGCTGCTGCTCCTGGGCCTGAACGTCATTGCCTGTTCCGGTTCCCTCTTCCGGAACTACGGCCGCATCCTCCCCAGCGAAGAGGCGGACCGGGATCTGGAAGGCGACGTGGTTCACCCGGAGATCCGCTATTACATCAGCGGCTCGGACCTCTATCCGAACGCCCTCATGGGACTGCACCGGGATTATCGTCTCGACCGGGAAACCCTCTGGAAGGAGGTCGCCATGACCCCCGGGAAGCTCCGGGAAATCGTCGGCTTCATGAAGGCCAAGGCGCGCGAGTATGGCCAGTTTCCCCACGGATTCGATCTCCTCGACACGGGGGGCAAGAAGATCGGTTTCTGGTACTCCATCTTCACGGCAAGGACATTTCTCCGCTTCGAGGAGGATGGAACCGTGATGATCCAGACGCCCGAGCTCGAAACCTACGAAAAGCTGGAACCCAAGGGTGAAAACGATAACAAATAAAATTGACGGGAATTTCCGGGGGCGTTTGTCCCTTGCATTTACCCGGAAAATCCAGTAAGGGTTTCGCAGATCCCATCAGAGGAGGCAAGGATACGATGAAGGCTCTGGTCACCTACTACTCCCAGACCGGCAACACGGAGAAGCTCGCGCGCGCCATCTACGAAGCGATTCATGTGGAAAAGGAACTTCTCCCCGTTCAGAACGTCAAGAACACCGAGGGCTACGACATCATCTTCGTGGGATTCCCCGTCCACGCCCACAGCGTGCCCGCCAAGTTCCTCCCCTTCTTCAAGGGTCTGCCCGACGGACAAAACATCGCCCTCTTCTGCACCCACGGCTCGCTCCGAGGCGGCCATCTGCCCAAGCAGGCATTGGAACACGCGGTCAGTCTCGCCACCCGGGCGAAGATCCTCGGCACCTTCGGGGTCAGGGGCAGGGTGGATGCAAAGATCATCGAGTCGCTGGTGAAGCAGGCGGAGCACAGGGCATGGGCGGAAGAGGCGCAGGGGGCCAGCAATCATCCCGACGATGAAGACCTCGCCGACGGGAAGGAATTCGCCCGGAGCGTCCTGGCAAAAATCGGCCATTAGGCCTTACTTCCGCCGCAACCAGCCCGGCCGGACGCCTGTCCCGCCCAGCCCCGCCCCGCGACCCGGGGCAAACCGGAGAGCGCTTTTCGGAGAATCATCACCCCTCGTAACAGGTAAAACAGCAAAAAAATCGGATTGCTCAAGCGGAAGATTGGCCAACCCGATACACCCCTTTCATCATCACCGATACCGCACCCATATTTTGTGGTTAAAATTCAATGTGATAAAATCGCCTTGACATACAAGACTCCTTTCCGTATCCTCAACTCACGCAAAAGCAACTTCTTAATCAACCTTGCAGGGAAGGAGGTCCCCATGAACTGGAAACCAGTTCTTCTCATCGTTACCGCGCTGGCCGGCCTCATGATCGAACACACGGCTCATGCCTGCATGGTGTTCCGGCTGAAGGCGGGGGACGGCACCGTCATCACCGGGCGATCTATGGAGTTCATTGCCGATCTCAAATTCGACCTCATCGTCGTGCCGCGCAACATGGAGATCATCAGCCCCGCGCCCGACGACAAGACGGGGGCGGCCTGGAAGACCCGGTACGGGTATGTCGGCGTGACACAGTTCGGGGGGGAGTTCGGCGTGAACGAAGGGATGAACGAGAAGGGGGTGGCGGTCAGCGGGCTCTGGTTTGAAGTCGACATGAAATGGCAGGAGTGGAACCCGGGCAAGAGGGTGCAGACGCTCGCCGGGCCGCTGGTCGCCGACTGGATCCTCGGGAACCTGGACAGTGTGGCGGATATCGAGCGGGAGCTGTCGAAGCTGAAGGCCTTCTCCTACTGCATGCCCGGGACTCCGCCGTTCTGCCCGACGATTCATTTCAACGCCTGCGACGCGAAGGGCGACTGCAAGGTCATCGAGTACGAGGAGGGCGCCCTGCGCGTCTACGACAACCCGCTCGGCATCATGACCAACGCCCCCCGCTTCCCCTGGCAGATGACAAACCTTCGCCAGTACATCGGCCTCGAGAACTTCCGGCCGCAGCCAATCGAGCAGTCCGGCGTCACCCTGCGCCCGACCGGCCACGGCGCCGGGATGTTCGGCCTTCCGGGGGACCTGACCCCGCCGAGCCGTTTCGTCCGACTGGCCACTCTGACCAGGTTCGCTTACAGGCAACCGGATGCAGGGCGGACTCTGAACCTGGCCCAACACATCATGAACAACTTCGATATCATCCACGGCATAGCGATCGAGCCACTGCCCAAGGGCGAAACGACCGCGGGGAAGGTGGCCCCCAGCGAGTCCACCCAGTGGGCCACCTTCAGCGACCTGACCAACCGGATGCTCTACTTCCGCACCTACGACAACTTCAACCTGCGCAAGGTTGAGTTCAAAAAGCTGGACTTCGCCGCGGACAAGGTGAAGCGCATCACGATGTTCGGGGCGGCCGAAGCGATCACCGACGTCAGCGCGCTGGCGCGGTGACCCGGGCATCCTTTTCCCAGGAACGGATGAACCCCAAAAGAACCCCGGAAGTGTACCTTCCGGGGTTCTTTTGGGGTTCAAAGCAGATCTGGAAGTTTCTCCAGGGCCTGCTCCAGGAGCTCCGGTTTCGGACCGCCCGCCTGGGCCATGTCGGGCCGGCCGCCGCCCTTCCCGCCGACGAGCGGGGCGATCGACTGGATGATCTTTCCCGCATGGTACCGGTCGGTCAGGTCCTTGGTGACCAGGCAAAGGAGCATCGCCTTCCCGTCCGCCCGGCTTCCGAGAAGGATGATCCCGGAGCGGAGCCGGTCGCGAAGCTTGTCGCCGAAATCCCGGAGGGTCTTGACGTCGGAGGCCTCGACGACGGTCGCCAGGACATCGACCCCACGGATCTTTCGGACGCGTTCCATCAGATCGCCGGAATCCTTTGCCGTCAGCTTGCCCTTGAGCGCCTCGATCTCCCTCTCCAGTTCCCTTTCCCGCCGGAGAAGCTTTTCCGTCCGGTCCGACGTTTCCAGGACGCCGGTCTTGAGGAGTCCCGCCGTCTTCCGGAGTTCGTCCTCAAGGCGCCGCACATGGTCGACAGCCGCTTTCCCCGTCACCGCCTCGATCCGGCGGACGCCGGCGGCCACAGCCGATTCATGGACGATCTTCAAAAAGCCGATGTCGCCCGTTCTTGCCACGTGCGTCCCGCCGCAAAGCTCACTGCTGAATCCGGCCATCCCGACCACGCGGACCGTCTCCCCGTACCTCTCGTCGAAGACCGCCGTCGCCCCCGTCTTCACCGCCTCCTCGAGGGGCAGCACAGCCGTTTCCACGGGAACGTTCGTTTGGATCATTCGGTTGGCCAGCGCCTCTACCCTCGCCAGCTCTTCCTCCTCGATCTTTGAGAAATGGGTGAAATCAAAGCGGAGGCGCCCGGCGTTCACCAGGGAACCGGACTGTTTGACATGCTCGCCGAGAACCTGCTTCAGCGCAGCCTGGAGGATGTGGGTCCCGGAATGGTTGGCCTCGGTCGCCCGCCGGATCTCGTCATCCACCTTCAGAAGGACATCATCCCCCGTCCGAATCTTTCCCTTTCGCAGCCGGCCGACATGGCTGATCAGTTTGTCGAGGGGCCGCTTCGTATCCGTGACCTCGAAGCAAAAGTCGTCGCCCTCGATCACGCCGGTATCGCCGACCTGGCCGCCGATCTCCCCGTAGAACGGGGTTTGGGAAACAATGACCTCCGCCTCATCCCCCTCCCCGATCTCCTCCACGGGCTGCCCCTGTTTCAGGAGCATGGTCACGCGCGAACGGCCCTCCGTCACCCCTTCATAGCCCCCAAACTCCGTGACGGTTCCGTTGAAGGTGAGCTGGTGGTAGACCTCGGAGATAGCCTCCTGGCCGCTCCCCTTCCACGATTCGCGCGCCTTTTCCCGCTGGGCGTCTATCGCTTTTTCAAATCCCTCCATGTCCAGCAAAAGGCCGTCCTTTTGGACAATGTTTGCCGTAAGGTCCGTGGGGAATCCGTAGGTGTCGTAGAGTTTGAATACGATCCTCGCGGGGATCACGCTTACGCCGTCCGCCTTTAGCGCGGTCACCACTTCCTTGAGGATCTTAAGACCCGCATCCAAGGTGTCGATGAACCGCTCCTCTTCGCTCTCTACGACCTTCCGGATAAAGGCGGCCTTGTCGACCAGGTCCGGATAGGCATCCTTCATCTCGTCGATCACGACCCCGCACACCTCATTGAGGAAGGGCCGGTCCATGCCGAGAAGTTTCCCATGGCGCGCCGCCCTCCGGAGGATCCGTCGGAGCACGTAGCCGCGCCCCTCGTTGGAGGGCAGAACGCCGTCGCCGATGAGGAACGTTACCGAACGGCTGTGGTCGGCGATGACACGGATGGAGATATCGTCTTCCTCGCTCCGTTTGTAGGTCCTGCCGCTGATCTTCTCGATGAAGCGGATGATTCCCGTGAAGAGGTCGGATTCGTAGTTGCTCGTCACCCCCTGGACGACGGCGGTTAGACGTTCCAGTCCCATCCCCGTGTCGATGTTCGGCTTCGGCAGGGGGGTCAGCTTCCCGGAGGCATCGCGGTCGAACTGGGTGAAGACGAGGTTCCAGATCTCGAGGTGCCGGTCGCATTCGCAGTGCACGTCGCATGTCGGCTTTCCGCAGCCCGTCCCCTCCCCCTGGTCGTAGAGGATTTCTGAGCAGGGACCGCAGGGACCGGTCTCCCCCATCATCCAGAAATTGCTCTTCTCCCCCATCCGGACGATCCTCTCCGTCGGGACCCCCATCCCGTCATGCCAGATCCGGAAAGCCTCATCGTCATCCCGGTAGATCGTGATCCAGATTTTCTCCTTCGGCAGCCCCATTGTAACGGTGAGGTACTCCCACGCCCAGGCGATTGCCTCCTTTTTGAAGTAATCGCCAAAGGAGAAGTTCCCCAACATCTCGAAGAAGGTGTGGTGGCGCGCGGTGACGCCGACGTTTTCCAGGTCGTTGTGCTTCCCGCCCGCGCGGACGCACTTCTGGGAGGTCGCCGCCCGCCGGTATCCCCGGTCCTCCAGCCCCAGAAAACAGTTCTTGAACTGCACCATCCCCGAATTGGTGAAAAGGAGTGTCGGGTCGTCTTTGGGAACGAGGGAGGAACTCGCCACCCGCATATGACCCTTTCCCTCGAAATATTTCAAGAAACTCTCCCGGATCTCACTCCCCGTCATCGTCATGGAACCCTTCCTCCTCTGTTTTTTTCAGTGTCTTCAAGATGAGTCCGGTGGGGAATCCCTTCCCCATCAGGCCTCTGGCCAGTCTGGCCTTTTCCCGATCGTTGAGCGCGGCGACCGGGCGTCCCCGGATCTTCTTCCGGAGCAACCGTTTTGCCGCCTCCTCCTCGCCGAGTTCCCCGCGGACCTCCGCGATCACCCGCGCGGAAAGCTCCGCGTTGATCCCCCTCTCCCGGAGATCGATGGCGATCCGACGGTCTCCGGCGAGGCGGCTGACCGCAAGCACCCGCGCCCGCTGCCTCGCGAACGCCTCGTCGTTCAGGTAGCCGAGCTCCCGGCACCGCCGGATAACTCCCTCGACAACCGGCGCCGCGAAACCGCCCGCCCGCAGTTTTGCGCGCAATTCCTTCTCGCTGTGCGCCCGGAGAGTCAGGAGGCGGAAGGCCTTTCCTTCGGCCCGGCCGAGCTCGCGGTCCTCGTTCATATCCTATTTCGGTTCTTCCTTGACCACGGCGGTCTTCGGTTTGATGCCGAGCTTCTCGCGGACCTCCGCTTCGATTTGCGCCAGTATCTCTCCGTTTTCCTTCAGGAAGGTCCGGGTGTTGTCCCGTCCCTGGCCGAGACGCTCCCCCTTGTAGGAGTACCAGGCGCCGCTCTTTTCGATGATGCCTTTGTCCGCCGCCAAGTCGATCAAGTCGCCCTCCTTTGAGATCCCCTCGCCGAAGATGATATCAAATTCCGTCTCCCGGAAGGGGGGCGCAACCTTGTTCTTGACGACCTTCACCCGGGTGCGGAAGCCGAGCACGTCCTGGCCCAGCTTGATTGCGCTCACCTTACGGATGTCGAGACGCATCGTCGCGTAGAACTTGAGCGCGTTGCCGCCGGTGGTTGTCTCCGGATTGCCGAAGAAGACGCCGATCTTCATCCGGAGCTGGTTGATGAAGATCACGGTCGTCTTCGACTTGCTGATGCTCCCCGTCAGCTTCCGGAGGGCCTGCGACATCAGGCGCGCCTGGAGCCCCATCTGGGCGTCCCCCATCTCCCCCTCGATCTCGGCCTTGGGGACGAGGGCGGCGACGGAATCGACGACGAGGACGTCCAGCGCCCCGCTCCGGACAAGGGTCTCGGAGATTTCGAGCGCCTGCTCCCCCGTGTCGGGCTGGGAGATGAGGAGGTCATCCGTGTTGACGCCGATTTTCCGCGCATAGGTGACGTCGAGGGCGTGCTCGGCGTCGATGAAGGCCGCGAGCCCCCCGAGTTTCTGCGCCTCGGCCACGATATGAAGGGCCAGGGTCGTTTTCCCGCCCGATTCGGGGCCGAAGATCTCGATGATTCTCCCCCGCGGGACCCCGCCGGTGCCGAGCGCGATGTCGAGGCTGATCGACCCCGTGGAGATCGCGGGGATGTCGGAGATCACCTCCCCGCCGCCCAGCCTCATGATGGCGCCCTTCCCGAACTGCCTCTCGATCTGCATGATCGCCAGATCAACCGCCTTTGCCCTTTCCATATCCGTTCCCATAGACACCTCCTTCGTCCCTGTCCCCCGGTTCGTGCTGTTGTTTGGATTTTGCCACGGCCTTACGCCCCCTCCTGTCCCGCAAAGGGATACCCCACAAGCCTCGTATAGATCGCCCCCCGGGGCGTCAGATCGCTTTTGAACAGGCTGAGACCGGAGGCTGTAAACCGTCCCGCCATATACGTTTCTCCTTTTCCCAGCGCTTCCGCGAGACCCATCAGCCCTTTCGGAGACTTGATCCGTCCCAGGGTGAGATGCGGCCGGAAGGGTCGCTCCTCCCGGGGGAAACCGATTTCCTGGAGCGCCCGCTCCAGTTCCTTCTGGAAAGTCACAAGCCGCGCCACATCCCCATTCATCCCAAGATAGAAAACCCGGGGCCGGTTCATGTCGGGAAAGACCCCCGCGCCGCCGATCGCGAGTTCGAACGGCCCGACCGCCGCCGCGGCCTTCCCTGCTACCGCCGAGACGTTCGCGACCGCGTTTCCGGAGATGTTGCCGAAAAATTTCAGGGTCAGATGGATCGACTCCGGCCGGACCCAGCGGACATCCCCGTGGATTAGTTTCCGCAACCGGTTCTGAACCTGCCCGATCTCCCGGAGGATCTCCTCCGGCGGATCGAGCGCCAGAAAGGAGCGGATCGTCTGCTCATCCGTCATCGCGCAACTCCCCCGAGAGATATCGCCAGAGCATCAGGAGGGCGGCCTGGGAGGCAAAGACCTTGTTCCGCCGCCGATCCCAGCGGAAGGCGTAAGGACGGCAGACGCTCGTTTTTCCGTCGGCCAGCGCGATGAAGACCGTCCCCACCGGCTTCGCCTCCGTCCCGCCGGAGGGACCCGCGATCCCCGTCACGGCGAGACCCAGATCGGTTCCCGCCGACTTCCGGACCCCTTCCGCCATGAGACACGCCGTCTCGGCGCTCACCGCCCCGTGATCCCGGATCACCGCCTCCGGAACGCCGAGCAGGGCGGTCTTGGCTGCGTTGCTGTAGGTCACGACCCCGCGTTCGAGGAAGGCGGAGCTGCCGAGAATGTCCGTGAGGCGATCCGTGATCAGGCCGCCCGTGCAGGACTCGGCCACGGCGAGCGTAAGTTTCCGCTCCGTCATCCGCCGGGCGACGTTCCCCGCGAGCGTCTCCTCGCCCCTGGCGAAGATATATTTCCCCAGCCTTGCCTCGACCCTCCTGCCCGCCTCGCGGAGCTTCTCCCCGGCCACGTCCGCGGAGACCTCCCGCACCGTCAGAACGAGGTGGTTTTCCGGAAAGTTCGGGTAGAAGCCGATCCCGACGCCGAGGCCGGCGAGATCCGCATCGGCCATCGCCTCGTCCACCGCCGCTTCGGGGAGCCCGAAGAGCTTGAAGGTAAACGTCTCCACGTGCAGGGCGGCCTCCGGAAACGCCTTCCGGAATAGAGGGATCACCCCCTCCAAGAGCATCCGCCTCGCCTCGGAGGGGACGCCCGGGATGACCGCAACGATCCTTCCTTCCCGCCGCAGGGCGAAGCCGGCCGCCGTCCCCGCCGGGTTGGGAATGATCTCCGCCCCCTCCGGGAAGACGGCCTGTTTGGCGTTGTTCTCCGTCCATCGGAGCCCTCGTTCCTCAAAAATGGCCCGGACATGCGCGAGGACGGCGGGATCGCTGTACAGCCCCAAGCCGAAGGCCTTGGCCAGGGCCGCCGTCGTGATGTCGTCGGCCGTGGGGCCGAGACCACCGGTCACGATCACCGTATCAACACGCGCCAGCAGATGGGCAAGCGCATCATGGATGGCGCCGTCGTCATCACCCACGGACATCATCCCCGCAACCGCCCATCCCTGCTCCCGCATCGCGCGGGCAATCAGGGCGGAATTGGTATCCTGGATCCGGCCGCTCGTCAACTCGTTTCCGATCGTCAATATGCCGATTTTCATGCAATGCCTCTGTAGAGACCCGGATGGTTCCCGGAAATATGCAAATCTTGATTCCTCCCCCACTTTCGCGAGGGGAAATCCCAGTGGGAATCCTGTTCTGCTGTTGGGTTCCCGCTCCCCGTTATCATATCCCCAGCCACCGGATCAGGACCTGCAGCGCCAGATTGCCGTAGACGCCCGCCGCCAGATCGTCCGCCACCACCCCGCAACCGCCCGGGAGCCGCTCCTGAAAGAGCCGCGCCGGAAAGGGCTTCACGATGTCGAACAGCCTGAACAGCACAAATCCAAGGGCCACGTGGGAAACCGTCGGCGCAACCAGGAAAAGGGTCCACTGGAGACCGGCGATCTCGTCGATTACAATGCACGGTGCGTCCTTCCGGCCAAAGAGCTTCTCCGCCTCGTCGGAGATATACCAGGCAAGACAGGTGAAGGCCAGAACCGTGATCAGCCAGATCGGCCACGGGAGGACCGAAAAGAGCAGATACAGCGGAATGCCGACCAGCGTTCCCGCCGTTCCCGGCGCCAGCGGCGCCAGCCCGCTGCCGAAACCTGTGGCCAATATCTTGATGAATCTTTCGTTCAGGGGACACACCTCTCTTCTACGGATCCGGGCGGGAAATGCCGCGTAGCGGTGGTAAACTAACCTCTTTTCCCCTGCCCTGTCAATGACGACTTGCCGACTTTTTGCGAATCTGTCCTAAGGTTATGAAAAACCCCTTGACAATAGAACGATGGTTCTATTATATCTGAAATCGGGAAAAGGCAAGCATTTTTTATTCGGGACAGGCCGCGCCATGAATGAGACCATTTTCAGCCTCCACAACTGGCCACGGGCGATCCTCCACATCGACGGGGACGCCTTCTTCACCTCCTGCGAGGAGGCGATCCATCCGAAGTTGAAGGGGAAACCGCTCATCACGGGGGGTGAGCGGGGGATCGTCGCCTGTGCGAGCTACGCGGCCAAAAAGATGGGAATCAAACGGGGAGTCGCCCTCCACGAGGCGAAGCGGATCTGCCCGGGGCTGATCGTCCTCCCCTCCGACTACGAGACCTACAGCCTCTTCTCCCGGCGGATGTTCAACATCATGCGCCGCTTCACCCCCCAGGTGGAGGAGTACTCCATCGACGAGGCCTTCGCCGACCTGACCGGGATGAGGCGGGCCATCCGGGCCTCCTATGAATCGATCTCCCTGAAGATCCAGCAGGAGATCGCGCGGGAGCTGGGGATCACCGTCTCGGCAGGCCTCAGCCTCACAAAGGTCCTCGCCAAGGTCGCCTCCAAACACCGGAAACCTATGGGCTTCACCATCATCCCCGGAAGGGCCATCGCCTCCTATTTAGAGACGCTGCCCGTGGAGAAGGTCTGGGGGATCGGCCCGGCGACAACGGACTACCTCTCCAAAATGGGCGTCAAAACCGCGCTGGAGTTCGCCCGCCTTTCCGAGAAGGCGATCCGGGAGCGGTTCACGAAGCCGGGCGAGGAGATCTGGCGGGAACTCCGGGGGGAGTCGATCTACCCCGTCCTGCCGGAGGAGAAGAGCAGCTACACCTCGATCAGCAAGACGAAGACCTTCGCCCCGCCGACCTCCGACCGGGATTACCTCTTCGCCCACCTGCTGCGGAACCTGGAGTCGGCCTGCATCAAGGCGCGGCGCTACGGCCTCGCCCCCCGGCGGATCGCCGTCTTCCTGAAAAAGCAGAATTTCGACACGGAAGGCCGGGAGGCGAAACTCAACCGCCCCTCATCCCTCCCGCCGGAGCTCTCTGAGCTCCTCCGCGGCCTGTTCAACGGGATGTACAGGCGCTACGAGCTCTACCGGGCGACCGGAATCGTCCTGATGGACCTCATTCAGGACACGCAGATCCAGTATTCCCTCTTCGAGGACCCTCTGAAGGCGGAGAAGATCCGGGAACTCTACGAAGCGGTCGACGCCCTCTCCGGAAAATACGGGAAGCACACCCTCCACCTCGGCGCCTCCCACCCCCTCGAGGTCCGGGGCAAAGGCCGCCGCGGAACGCCCACCGTCCGCGAACAGACGCAACTCTACGGCGAGACCCGCCGCAAACACCTCGGCCTGCCTCTTTTCCAGCATGACCTGACCTGATCCGGCATGGCTTTCATGCCCGACGGCGTACATCTTCCTGTTATCCACAAGCCGTTGTCTTCGAAGTAACTGCAAGACTTCAACGCTTCATCATTGATTTTATTTCCTCGAAAAATATGATACGTACGGCCGACTCTGCGAGGTGTCAGCATGTGGAATCCTCCATATTCTTCATATCTAAAGGAAGGCATGGCGGCGGCGTGGCCCATCTGCCTGGGGTACGTGCCTATCGGATTGGCTTTCGGCGTCCTGGCCCACAATGCCGGTCTTGCGCCGTGGGAGATCGGTCTGATGTCGCTTCTCGTCTATGCCGGAAGCGCCCAGTTTATCGCGGTATCCATGATAGGCAGCGGCTCTGCCGTCATCCCTATCATCCTTACGACCTTTACCGTCAATCTCCGCCACCTGCTGATGAGCTCATCCCTGGCCGTTTATCTCCAACGTCTGGGCTTTGGCCGGCTTTCCCTGTATGCTTACGGGGTGACCGATGAAAGTTTCGCCCTCAACATGACCCGTTTCCGGGACGGGAACTGGGATTGGCGGAGGGCGCTGGCGTTAAATCAGACCGCTAACCTGGCCTGGATCGTCAGCACAATCATCGGGGGCTATGGCGGGCAATTCATTCCCGTCGGGGCCTTCGGGATCGATTACGCGCTGCCCGCCATGTTCATCTGCCTGCTGGTCTTTCAGATCCGGGGCGGCCTTTATGTCCTGGTCGCCGTCCTCTCGGGATTGCTGGCCGTTGCCTTCTCGCTGCTCTTTCCGGGCAATGCCTATATTGTGATGGCGTCGGTGACCGCCGCAACGCTCGGCGTCTTCCTGCGAAAGGGGTGTGGCAAAGAAAGAGAAAGCACGGAGGAATCGTGAAGACGGACTATCTGTTGCTGGTGCTGGGCATGGGGATCGTGACCTATCTGCCGCGCTGGGTTCCCTTGATTTTTCTATCACGCCGCCGCCTGCCGGAGTGGCTGCGACAGTGGCTGGATTTTATTCCCGCCGCTGTCCTGAGCGCCCTGATTCTGCCCGCTCTGGTGACGACCGGAGAACCCCGGCATCTGACCGTCTTTCAACCGGCCCTGCTGGTTTCCCTCCCCACGTTGATCTTTGCCTGGCAGACCCGTTCGTTGGCCGGAACGGTGATCATCGGGATGGCCCTTTTCTGGGTCGCCGGGAGGTTATTTTCTTGAGCCTGTAGAGACTCCCCGTAGAATTTTATTGAATGCCGAACGAAATGTGCATTTTTGGGAGGGTGATTTTTCTGATGATCGGTGGTGTTTGTAACTTCCTATTCTAAGCATCTGGAAATTTTGAAAGATATTCACACTTTCAAGCAGTTTTCAATATCACTCAAAGCTCGCCAAGGCGTCTCAAAAATGGGTCACTCGACCTATCTGTGAATAAATTCACATGCTATGTGTGATATTGCTCACAAATACCGATTAATGATTCTTGACAGACCACTGTTTATATGAAAATCTTATCACGCGTCATAGCGTCATGTTCTCCAAAGTTTGATACAGAGTGATTCCTTACGGACCTCCGGTAACGAACACATCTGTAAACCGGGCTGCAAGATGGGAAAGACAAACCTTAAACGACCGGATGAAATCCGGATGATCTTGCGACGCGAATCAATAAACATACAGGAGATCATTGTGATATTTTGTTAAACAACCAAACAGGAGATGCTTTTTGCCAGAGTCACTCAGCTTGGTGTAAAAATGGAACAAATTAACCACAATGAATCATTCCTCGATACCATTAACCAGGTACAGCTTGCCATCAAGAGCACCGGTGTATACCCAGAAGACCATCCCATCACTGTCGAGATAATAAAAAATTCCTTTGAAGCGTTAGTAAATCATCTCAAAGCTAAAAATATATTAACGTTCAGTGTAAATGGCAGTAAATTATTCGTGGATGATATTCCGATAGAATCCAAAAATAATTTACCCGCCAATTTTTCTCTGGACCTCGATCAAAGGGCTATTGAAAGTATATCCTTTTATCGGGGAATGTCCCGGAGAGATTATATGACTTTTATCAAAGCAATGATCCAAAATCCACGATCTACAAGTAAAGATGGAGGTGTCGCTTCGGCTCTAAAAAACAGCAACGTCTCCACGATACGGCTTAATGAGTTTAAATATAAGAAAGTGTCAAAAGATTTCAAGGAGGATGGACACGGCCATATAATCAATGCTTTTGACATTGGTGATGAAAATCCATTAACACCAGCGGACGCAAGCATGGTCGAACTGGATAAACAGGATCATAAAAACCATGCTGATGAGCCTATTCATAGGAAACCCAAAATCGAAGAGAAGAGAATCCATGAATTGTCCAAAAAAGAGCTGCTCGCGGATGATGAGAATCAAGTTAATGAATATATAAAAGATCTATTATCTCGCGGAAACAGCAATGAAATGGGAACCTTCATTGAAGATGTTTCCTCAAAAATGGATAATAAATCCATTGCCGTGAGAAAAAAAGTTGCCGAGAGTTTTGAGAATGTAACTTCAACCCTGGAAGCATTTGACACGTTAAAAGAAAATTTTCAGAAGACATCGAATACACTGACCAACTGGTTAAAAAAAGAGCACCATGTTGATACATATCTGGCCGTTACAAATAGTTTACGCAATATATGTTCTTCACTGAACAAGCTTGACAGCTATCTCATTAATGAAACGGTCGGCGGCAGATTGTACGAGTCCAACAAAATATCCAAAGCAGATTTACAGGAGGCCTTGAAAGCCAAAAACAAAAACGGCAATAGTCTTCAATACAATATTGGGGCTCACTACCGTCTCAGTAAAGTTTTTGTCATGACTAATATCACGATGATCTATCTCGGTAATTATGGTTTTTCGATCGGGAACGATTTGAATTCTGGAACGGGCTATACTCCTTGCAAAAGGGAGGTG
>Ga0247841_10007647_pt1 | contig 15933 bp, 16 predicted proteins | sample LaCruzMarch2015__2_FD_192410 | JGI IMG/M metagenome (GOLD analysis project Ga0247841, IMG submission 192410) | Freshwater microbial communities from meromictic Lake La Cruz, Castile-La Mancha, Spain - LaCruzMarch2015_18m | ecosystem: Environmental > Aquatic > Freshwater > Lake | place: Spain...
GCCTACCACAGCACCACCCTCGCCTGCGCCGTTCCCACCCAGCCCGGCCGCGCCTTCGCGTCGTACATCCTCCCCGCGTGCTCGCTGACCACGGCCGACCCGCTGCCGATCCTCGCGGCCTACGAAGAGCGCGCTCGCCTGCTCAAGGAGGGCAAGCCCCTGCCCGACGACCTCAAGAAGCTCGCCGAGCGCACGCAGGAAGTCTCCAGCGGCAACTTCATTCCGTACCTCTGGGTCGGCACACCGGATAAGGGTCTCTGCTGGTTTGCCGACACGGATGAGGACTGGGTGCGTGGCGACCAGGCGACGCCAGCCGTCGAAATCCGCCGCCGCGCCGACGGCGTGGCAGAGTTGCGCATCAACTTCATCGCCGCCCAAACCACCCTCGACCGCCAGCGTGAAATCACCTTCGGCCTGCTGCCGACACCCGCCCGGCCGCTCGAACCCGGCTGGCGGTCGCGCTACTGGCAGCGCTCGATGACGCTGGGCTTCACGACCAACTGGCCGGCCGGGCGGTCCTATCTCGACCACGGCTGCCTGGGCGCGTACTGGGGCGAGCCGTACCCGATGGACTGGGACCGCGCCCAGTGGTTCGGCCAATCGTCCCAGATCCCGGGCGACATCCTCACGCCCTACATGGAGTCGATTGGCTGCGACCCGCTGGTCGTGCCGCCGTACATGGAGTTCGAGTGGCGGCGGATGCCGATCGACGACTACTACCGCTTCTTCCCCGCCGACCCGACCCTGGTGGACTGGTTCGCCTGGCACTACGACCGCTACATCCGCAACGCCGGCCTCGACGGGTCGTACTGGGACTGCATCTACATGCTCGCGTCGATGGACATTTACAACCACGGCGCCTGGCGCGACTCCAACGGCGACATTCAATCGGCGTACTACTTCTGGCCGCTGCGGAAAATGTTCCGCCGCTATCGCACGGTGCTGCTGGACGCGGGCGTAAAGATGCCGTGGATTCAGGTCCACGAGACGGGCACCAACAAGGCCCCGGCGTTTGCCTACATCGACGAGATCTACGACGGCGAGGGGCTTTACCAGAAGCCCGACAGCCCAAAGGACTTCATGGACTGCTGGTCGCTGGACCGGCTGACAGCCGCGAACTGCAGCGAGACCCTGGGCGTGCCCACGCGGTTCCTCGACCACGTTCGTATCGGCGGTTGGCAGGAATGGGACGCCAAGTACAAGTGGGGCGGCCACGAGGGCGCCATGCGCACCGGCATCGGGCCGTGCCTGCTGGTCGACTGCTTCCACGATTCGTTCGGCTGGCCTATGGGTGACGTGCGCTCGGCGATGTTCCGCTGGGGCGTCGGCGAAAACGACTGTGACTTTGTCGGGTATTGGAAGGAGGCCTTCCGCAGCGCCGACGTGAACGTGAAGATCTCGGCCTGGAAACGGCCGGGCACGGTCCTGCTGGTCCTGGTCAACTACGCCCGCGAGCCGGTGACCACGGAAGTGCGTTTCGATCCGACGGGGCTGCTGGGGGGCAATGTCGCGGGCGCCGAGTGCGGCGAGATCGAGACGCAGAAGGTCACCAAGGACAACAAGACGGAAGTCGTGCCGCGGCACGGGGACCTGAAGTGCTCGCTGCGCGCCGATGGGAAGCAGTGGGTCCTGTCGGCCGGCCCGCTTGCACCGCGCGACTTCCGCCTGATCGCCATCTGGCCCAAGGGCGCGCCGCCCGCGATCGCGCCGCACACGCCGCAGGCCAAGCCACCGGTCGGCACGACGGCCCGCGCCGAGCCGGTCGAGGCCCAGCCCGCCAAGCCGGCTGAAATCCCCGCACTCATCGCCGCGATGAAGGACGATGAGTTTGCCTTTCGCCCAACGCCGGCTCTGGTGGGTGCGACGGCCCGGCTGGCGGCTACCGGAGCGCCCGCCGTCGAACCGCTGATCGCCGCCCTGGTCGCCGAGGACTGCCGAACCCGCGCCAACGCCGCCCGGGCTTTGAGCGCTATCGGCGACGCCAAGGCGGCCCAACCGCTCGCCCAACTGCTCACCGACGACATCTGGCGCGTCCGTTTCTGCGCCCAGCAGGCCCTGGAGCGATTGGGCGCCCCGGCCGTCGCACCGCTCATCGCCGCGCTGGCGGACAAACCCGCCTTCGCCCGCGAGCACGCCTTGGTCGCGCTGGGCAACATCCATTCGCCCGAGGCGGTCGAGGCTCTGATGAAGGCCCTGGCGGACGACGGCGACGGCTTCAATCGCGCGATCGCCGCCTGGGCCCTGGGCCGAATCGGCGCCCCCAAGGCCCGCCCGGCGCTTCAAAAGGCCACCAAGGACACCGGCTTCGGCGTTGCCGCCGCCGCACGGACGGCCCTGGCCAAACTCCCGCCCGAATGATCTAGAGGGCGCGGCCGCGGGAACCTTTGACCCTGTGCGGGCGTCGATAGTAATGGCGTGGTCGCTCCGGGACAGGAGTCTTGGCTATGTTGAACGTCCGCAGACTGGGCGCGGTGGTGTTGGCGGCGGGGTTGCTCAGCGGGGCGGCAGCCGGGCGGGGGTCCGGCGGCGACGCAGCCGGTCGTTTCGCCGGAGGTCCCGCCTCCCACCGTGGAGATCAAGCTGCGGAATGTGCGCTGGCAGCCCTTGCCGGCGGAGGTGCGGCAGGTGTGGGTCGGGCCTGACCAGCGGGTGTGGTACCTCCAAGGCGAGGTCTACGCGCCTGCGTCGCCGGACTTGACCGCCGTCAAGGCCCGGATCGAATTATTCCCCCCTCCGGCCCCCAGCAAAATCAAAACGCCTATCAGTTAGTTAGTCAGTTGCCGAACGATACTGGACAGAAGGAAGGCAACATGCCGGGAACCACTGTGACGGTCGCCAAGTTCGGCGCGAAGGGCGACGGCCAAACCAATGACACGGAGGCCATCCGGGCCGCGATCGAGCACTGCCGCAACAGCGGGTGTGGCCGACTCACGTTTGCGCCGGGACGGGACTATGTCATTGACGAACCCCTGCAGATCGCGTTCTCCGATCTGGAGGTGGACGGCATCATCTCCCGGGTCATCGGCACGCGTGGCGACGGCATCGACATCGATTACTACTCTCCGTTCGACTTTCAGGGGGTGGACTTCCGGCAGTATTTCGTATCGCAGATCGACATGGCCCGGAACATCACCGTCCGCAACCTCGTTCTGAGGAACACGGCCCCTTGGAGATCGGAGCACCCGGGAGGCAGCGCGCCCTACAAGGACCGGTCCGTCAGCGGCATCGGCGTGATGTACGGGGCGGACATCACCGTGGAGAACATCCGGGCGACGGACACCCAGTATCCGGTGTTCATGGTCTGGTACGGGCACACGATCCAGGCGCGGCATCTCCACCTGGATGGCGGAGCGGAACACTTCACGGGCATGGATCTGCGTACGGTCGACCAGGCCGATGGTCACGGTCTCATCTCGGAGCAGGCCGTTGCGCGTATCGAGCAGGAGCACGTGGAATTCCTCCTGCGGCAGGAGGTGCAGCTTCGGGCGCATTAGCCCCGACACATCTTCCGGCGAGACGATCCGCGGGCGATCCGGGCCAGGTGTTGCCAGCAGGCGCCGGCCAAGGGCCATGGCTGCCTGCAGCGAACAGGCTTCGCGATTGCGGAGTCCGCAGCGCCGGGCCATGTCCGATGGCGGCGCCAATGCCAGCGCCTGCAGCGAGCCGTATTCCGCCAAGAGCCGGCGGCCGGTGTCGAGCGCCGTCTGCGCATCGCGGCGTGGCAGCAGGACGGAGAGCAGCTCGCCGGCCGTCATGTATTCGGCCTTGCCTTCCATCAGCCGGAGAACCGGCGTTTCCGAGCACGGCAGGCACGGTTTGTCGTCGGGGAGCAGGAGTTCAGATGGTTCGGTCATGGGCGCGAATCCTTTCCGTCAGGACGATTTTGAGGCGCAAAAAGGCCCCGCGCCCAGACTGCAAGATGGTAGCCAGGGCGGGGCTCTATGATGTATTATGCCCAAACCGGGCACTGACTTAAGGGTGCCGGTCGCCGAGCTAGGAGGCGCAAACCGAGCTATGAAGTCGACCTCAGTCTATTATGCCAACGAATCGGGGAAGAATTAAGGCAGTGGCAGCCGCGCTGGCAGCACGGGTTATTCTAATAGGCAGGACGGCAGGACGAGGCTGTTCCCGGGCATTCTGCCGGCGTGCGCCGACAATGGCAGGAGTTGGCACCGGAAACGCCCTCGGCCGGGCAGAACCGGTCGGCACGTAGGTGACCGTCGCGCCGCCGGGCCGATAGATCGTCAGCGCTACCCTTGATCACGGTAGGGAAGAACCCCATAGCAAGGGACCGGCCCATACGGTAGTGTTACAGATAGCGATGGTGAATACATGCCATCGCGAAACGAAAGGCACGTTATGCACCTGCTATTCTCACCGATTCTTGCGCTGGGCGGCATCTGGATTGGCGGCGGCACCGTCGGTCTGCTGCTCGTGATCATTGTGGTGGTGCTGTTGCTGCGGCGCTAACTGTCGGGGCAGCCCATTCGCGATGAAAGCGCAAGCAAAAGGAGACCTATGCAGATCGCCGGAGACTATGTCTCTTTTGCTTACCTGTTCGGCGAAGTCCACGTCTTTGACCTTAACGCCGGCGAGCTTGTCGAGATCCTGTCCCTTGGCCCGGAAGTCAACGGCCAGAGTGCCTGGGAGGATGCCGCCATGGGACTGCGCGCCTTCAAGCGCAAGAACTGCGAATACCTGATCTTCACCGAGAACAGTGGCTGGGGCGGCAAGAACAACTTCTTCCGCTGGAAACCGTGGGTGAAGGGGAGAGATGCGGCGTGCCTGATACGTGGGGCCGATTGTTGGCAATGCGTGTAGGTCGCGATATCCTATTGGGCACTGGTCTGGAGGATAGCGCTCATGGGCCTCAAGATTCTTCTTGCCGACGATCATCGGCTGATGCGGCAGGGACTGCGTGAACTGATCTCCAAGCACATCGGCTTCGAGATCGTGGGCGAGACTGAAGACGGCGCTCAGACGGTGCGCCAGGCGAGCAAGCTGTTGCCCGATGTGATCGTGATGGACCTGACCATGCCCGGCCTGAACGGGATTGAGGCGACCCGGCAGGTCCTGGCTGCCAACCCAAAAACAAAGATCCTTGCGCTGTCGATGCACTCGGACGTGCGGATGGTGACCGAAATGCTGCGCGCCGGCGCCAACGGCTACCTGCTGAAGGACGCCGCGGCGGACGAACTTATCCGTGCCATCAACGCGGTCAGCCGTGGCCAGACCTATCTAAGCCCGGCTGTGGCCGGGACGCTGGTGCAGAAGCATGTCCGCCGCCCGGCGGGCGAAGGCGAGGAGACCGCCTTCACCCTGCTTTCAGCGCGCGAACGCGAAGTGCTCCAGCTCCTCGCGGAGGGGCGCAAGACGCAGGACATTGCCAAGCAGATGTGCATCAGCGCCAAGACGGTCGAGACCCATCGGCGCAACATTATGCAGAAACTGAACCTGCACAGCATGGCCGACCTCACCAAGTACGCGGTTCGTGAAGGCCTTACCTCGCTCGAATAGCCGCGAGATTCCCGCATCCAACCCCGGTTTCGCGCCACGCCTGGCCACGCCTCCGCTTTTCCTCCTTTGCCTTACCCCCTTTTAGTGGTTTTCCTGATGTTTTTCCCCGGTTTTCGAGTCTATTCTCTTTGCATAACCAGGTCAGCCAGGTCCTCGGGCGCAGGGCGGGTCAGAGTGACACGCGCGAACTCCGGAAGGACGACGCCTCCGCAGCTTTCCACCGGGAAGTCGGAAAGGGGGTGATGAGGACAACAGGCGGAAACGTCAAGGCGGGCCGATAACACCACAATTTCAGGGAGACCAAGAATGAAAAAGCTATTGTCGGTATTGGCTTTGATCATCGCGGGCAGCATCATGGTCTGCTTGGCAGCAGAGCCCGCGGCGCCGGCGAAAGCGCCGGCGGCGACGAAGCAGGTCATGCCCTGTTACGTCTGCACCATGTGCAAGACGATGGCCATGGAGCCCGGCAAGTGTCCGAACTGCGGTATGGATATGGCGGCGATGCACATGCTGAACGTCAAGGACGGCATGGCCTACTGCTGCTCCTGCGCGGCCGACTGCAAGTGCACAATGAAAGAAGGCGCCGACACGAAGAAATGCAGTTGCGGCAAGGATGTCGCCCCCGTCAGCCTAAAGGGCAAATATGTCTGTGGCTGCGGCCCGGACTGCAAGTGCAACACCGTCTCGGACAAGCCCGGCAAGTGCCAGTGTGGCGAGGACATGAAGAAGGTGAAGTAAGCATTCCCCTGTCGGTCTTCCGGGGTGCTTAGCCTCGGGGGGTGATGGGGTTACGCAGATTGCTGGGGAAGCCGCCGAGTCTCCGCCTCTCCCTGATCGTCAACAACAGAATCTGGCCGTATTGTCCTGCAAGTCAAACTAGATACACGGAGCAAGACCCGTCGCCATGACAGCGGAGCAAGAAAAGGAGAATATGTCCACCCCAGTTAGCCTGACGTTGGTCAACTCCAGCATGCTCTGGACAAACCCAACCGCGAGGTGGCTCCAAGGGGAGTCGCGGTCGTTCTCTCAGCAGCGCCCCCCCGTTGCTTCGACCGCCCTTCCTGTTTTCTCGCGGTTCGCACCTCCTGCGGAGTCTTTTCCCCCCGCGTCGCCAGCCGCCAGGTCACCGGCAATAGCCCCCCTCTTGCCCGGTGACCATGTCTTCCTCGCCGCTGATCAGGCGCAGGTCCCGCATGGGGATCCATGGGTGCCAACGTCAGGCCTTCCTTTTGTTCTTCCAGGCCGAGTTTTCCGTGTTGTGACAGGAGAGGTAATCATGAAACAGAAAGACAAGGCTGAGCAGAAGAGTTTCAACAAGGCGGACGAGGTCCGCGAGTTCCCTTTGGGCCGGGTGGAACTGGTGCGCGTGGGAGGTGCCCTGATCGGACGCGCGACGTTCCAGCCGGGCTGGCGGTGGTCGTCCTCGGTGCAGCCCCTGGCCAAGACCAAGAGCTGCGAAGCACCCCACTTCCAGTATCACGTCTCGGGGATCCTGAAAGTCGTCATGGACGATGGCTCGGAGTTTCTCTGTCTGCCCGGCGACGTGTCACGCCTTCCCTCGGGGCATGACACCTGGGTGATCGGCGACGAACCCGCCGTAGTGGTCGATTTTCAGGGAATGGTAGACTATGCGAAGAAGCGATGACCACGACGCAGAATGATCAGACACCTGGGCAGGGCGGGTTGACCAGCGACGACGGGGCTGAGGTGAAGCGGGCGCATCACCTGAAGGAGCACCAGGCCATCCTGGATGCCGTGCCTGCCTTGGTGTTCTACAAGGACTCGAGCAATCGGTTCCTCTGCGTTAATGCAGCCTTTGCGCGGGCCATGGGGTTGCCCAAAGGCGCCCTGGAAGGCAAGTCGCTTTTCGATCTTTACCCCAGAGAGCAGGCGTTAGCCTACTGGCGGGACGATCAGGCCGTCATGGCCTCGGGAACGGCAAAGCGCGGCATTGTTGAACCCATGACGACGCCCGCTGGCGCACGCTGGGTGCAGACCGACAAAATCCCGTACCTGGACGAAACGGGCAGGGTGATTGGGACCGTCGGCTTCAGCCTGGACATCACCGAACGCCGGCGCGCTGAAATCGCCCTGCAGGCCAGCGAGCAGCGCTATCGCGCTCTGGTTGACCTCTCCCCCGACGCGATCATCGTGATTCAGGACGGGTGTTTCGTATTCGCGAATCCAGCGGCGCTGCGACTGCACGGGGCGACTGCCCCCAACCAACTGCTTGGCCGGCCGGTGATGGCGTTCGTCCATCCCGATGATCGCGAATGCCTGCGCGACTTTATTGCCCGCACCCTGGCCGGCGAGGGCTCCTCCGTGAACGAGACCCATGGCATTCGGCTCGATGGTCAGCCGCTGCTTGTGGAGTCCATCGGGACAGCGGTGGATTTCGACGGGCGTTCCGCGGTGCAGGTCATCCTTCGCGACATCGCGGCGCGGCGGGCGGCCGAGGCGGAAACGGCACGGCACGTCCAGGAACTGCGCGCCGTGAACGAGGAATTGCGCCGCTTCAACGCCGCCATGGTCCATCGCGAATTCCGCATGGTCGAACTGAAACAGGAAGTGAACGCGCTGTGCGCTGCCGCCGGCGTGCCGCCGCGGCACGCATTCTAGTGAAAGACGGATGCCGGGCGGTGACTCGCAAAGCACGGGGGCTTCAGAGGTGGCGGAGAGTAGCGGTGTGGCAGTATGTTAAGACCGGAATGCGGCAAGGCGAAGTCGTAGGCGGCTTGTCCAGGGCGGGGTGCATGAAATGAGCGTCGCGGGCAGATGGTATGTGCGGTATGGACTGGCCGCCGCGGTGGTTGCCCTTTCCATCCTGCTGCGCTGGGCGCTGATCCCGGTGATCGGTTCGGGCACTCTGTATATCACTGTCTATCCGGCCATGATGATAGCAGCGGTGACGCTCGGGGCCGGTCCTGGTGTGTTCGGCACCGTGGTCGGCGTCGTCCTGATGGAGATCTTCTTCGTCGCGCCGGCGGGGGAGGCAGTCCTTTCCCTGTCGCTGATCGTACGTGCCTCCATCCTGCTACTTACCGGCTTCTACGTGGGGTGGGTAAGTCAGCGTCTGCGTGGCGCGTTGGCCCGAGCCAGTGTGGCCGCCGGTGTGGCGCGCAGGGCGGAAGAGCAGCTGCGGCTGGCGAACGACAGCCTCGAACGGCGCGTTGCCGAGCAGACGGCCGAACTGCGCCAGGCCAACGACAACCTGGAGCAACGGGTCGCCGAACGTACCAACGAGCTGCAGGTCGCCAACGAGACCCTTGATGTCTCGCGGCGTGCGGCCATCAACCTCATGGACGACGCCACCTCGGCCAGGGGAAAGGCCGAGCAGGTCAGTTCCGATCTGCGGCGTGAGATGGTCGAGCGCCAGCGCGTCGAGGAAGCGCAAGAGCGACTGCTGGCGGAACTCGTGGCCGAGAAGGCCCGCTGGCAGGCCACGGTCGACAACATGCTCGACCTGGTCACCGTGGCCGACGCCCAGGGCCAGGTCACCTACATCAACCCGGCTTACACCCGGCTTATCGAGCGTCCGCGGGCGGAGGGGTTGCCCGTGGAACAGCATGCGGACTATTACCAGCTCCACCACCCCGACGGCACCCCGTTTCTGTCTGCGGATCTCCCGCTGCAGGTGGCCGCGCTGACCGGGCGCGAGGTGCGGGATGTCGAGATTCTCCATCGTGTCGCGAGCGGCCGCGAATTCACGGGCATTTTCAGTGCCGCTCCCCTGCGTGACGCCGCCGGGCGTGTGATCGGGGCGGTGGCCGTCGGCCACGATGTCACCGCACAGCGGAAGGCGCAGGCCGACGCCGAAGCCGGCAAGCACCTGCTCGACACACTCATGGAGAACGTCCCGGACGGCATTACGATCGCCGACGCGCCGACCGGCAGGATTCGCATGGTCAGCCGGCACGGGCAGGAGTTGCTGGGTGCGTCGCACGCCGACCTCACCGTCCCGGCGGTCGCCGCGCTGTGGCGGGTCTATCAGGCCGATGGCAAGACTGCGCTGGCGGACGCCGACCTGCCGCTTATGCGGGCCCTGCGCACCGGCGATATCGTCCGCGATCAGGAACTGGTCCAGATCAACGCGGCCGGGCGACCTCTCGCTCTTCTCTGCAATGCCGCGCCCTTGCGCGACGCCACCGGCAGCATCACCGGCGCGATTGTGGCCTGGCGCGACATTACGGCACGCAAGCAGGCGGAAGAGGCGCTCCGCAACAGCGAACGCCTTTACCGGGCCATTGGCGAGTCCATCGATTACGGGGTTTGGGTCTGTGCGCCGGATGGAAAAAACTTGTACGCCAGTGAATCGTTCCTCAAGTTGGTGGGGCTCACCCAGGCACAGTGCTCCGATTTCGGCTGGGGGGACGTTCTTCATCCGGAAGACGCCGAACGCACGATTGCTGCCTGGAAAGAATGCGTGCGTACCGGCGGAACGTGGGATATCGAACACCGCTTCCGCGGCGTCGACCAGCAGTGGCATCCCATCCTAGCCCGAGGTGCGCCGGTGCGCGGGGAGAAAGGGGAAATCATCTACTGGGCGGGCATCAATCTTGACATCAGTGGGTTGAAGCAGGCGGAGGAGGCCCTGCGGCGGCACGTCACCCGCTTCGAGCTGCTGACCCAGACCGCCAGCGAACTCCTGCAAGCCCTCGACCCGCAAACGATCGTCGAATCGCTCTGCCGCCGGGTCATGGAGCACCTCGACTGCCAAGTGTTCTTCAACTTTCTTGCGATGTCGTCGCTTGCCGCCGGATCGGATGGCGAGGGCGACGCCCGCCTGCACCTCAACGCCTGCGCCGGCATTCCGCCCGAAACCGCGCTACGGCTCGACTGGCTGGACTACGGCGTCGCCGTCTGCGGTTGCGTGGCGCGCGACGGTCGTCGCATCGTGGCTGAACACATTTCCGCCAACGCCGATCCACGCACAGAACTGGTGAAGTCCTTCGGTGTCAAGGCCTACGCCTGCCATCCGCTCCTCGGCGAAGGCGGCGCGGTCCTAGGCACGCTCTCCTTCGGGACGCGCACCCGCGAGACCTTCAGCGAGGAGGACCTGTCCCTGATGAAAGCTGTGGCCGACCAGGTGGCGGCCGCGATCGATCGGCTTAAAGCACGGCGCGACATCGAGGCGAGTGCCGCGGATCTCGCCCGCTCGAATCACGACCTCGAGCAGTTCGCCTATGTGACCTCGCATGACCTGAAAGAGCCACTGCGCATGGTGACCGCGTTCGTCGGCCTGCTGAAAGAACGCTATGGCGGCCAGATGGATGCCAAGGCGGACGAGTACATCGCCTTTGCGACCGAAGGAGCGGCACGCATGGGACAACTGATCGACGATCTTCTCACCTACTCTCGCGTCGGCCGCGGTGCCTTGCGGGCGGCAACCGAAGCTGGCGAGCAACTCGATGTTGCGTTGCGGAATCTCCGTGCCGCCATGACGGAGTCTGGCGCCACGATCACGCGCGACCCGCTGCCTGCGGTCACGGCTGACGGCGGCGAACTGACCCGCGTCTTTCAGAACCTGCTTGGCAATGCCATCAAGTTTCGGCGGGCAGGGGTGCACCCGCAAATTCACGTCAGTGCCCGCCGGGTGGCCGACGTGAAGGCGCGGGTGGCTATGGACGCAGGGGGGGGAAGGACGGGGCAGGCGCTGCTACAGGAAGACGGCGTTGCTGCGATGGCCAGCAGCCAACCGGTCACCCACGCCACTCCCGGGTGGCTGTTCTCGGTGCAGGACAACGGTATCGGCATCGCACCCGAGTTCGCCGAGCGCGTCTTCCTGATTTTCCAACGCCTGCACACCCACGACGAATACCCGGGCACGGGTGTGGGGCTGGCCATCTGTCGGAAGGTCGTTGAGCGTCACGGCGGGCGTATTTGGGCGGAGTCCAAACCGGGCGTCGGTTCGACGTTCTGTTTCACCCTGCCCGACATCGTCAAGAAACACGAAGATATCCCATGAAACCCACAGGTACCCCGACGAATATATTGATGGTGGAAGACAATCGCGGTGACGTGGTCTTGATGGAGGAGGCCATTCGGGCTGCTGGCTTTGACTACCGGGTGACCGTGGTGCGCGACGGCGTGGCGGCTCTGGAATACCTCCGTCCACAGGGACCTCTGACCGTGGCGTTGCTCCCGGACCTGATCCTGTTGGACTTGAAACTGCCGCGCATGAGCGGTCGCGAAGTGCTCGCAGAACTCAGTGCAGACCCGGCCCTGCGCGACATCCCGGTCGCCATCCTCAGCAGTTCCCGGTCTGAGCTTGAACTGGTCCGGATCAGCGGACAACTGCACTGTACCAGCTTTGCGAAGCCCAGCACCTTTGCCGGCTGCATCAAACTGCTCACGGCCATCGACGCTTTCCACCAGAGCACGCTCAGGCGTCCGCCCGGAGGCACCCATGAGACTTCTCCTGGTTGAAGACAATCGCGCCGACGCTGTCCTGCTCCAGGACCTGTTGCACAACGCCGCCTCCGGTCATTGGGAGGTGGTGTGGGTGGACCGTTTAGAGAAGGCCCGCGCGTGCCTCGCCGAGGAACCGTTCGACGGTGTCCTCCTGGACCTGACGCTGCCCGATTCCCAGGGGCTGCCGACCCTGCAGCGGATGCAGACCATGGCCGTCGCCCTGCCCGTAGTTGTGCTCACCGGACTGGAGGACGAGGAATTGGCCGTCCGCGCCATTCGCGAGGGGGCGCAGGACTACCTGGTGAAAGGCAGTGTAGACGGCCAAGCCGTCGCCCGCTCCATCCGCTACGCCATGGACCGCAAGCGGTTGGAGGAGAATCTGCGACAAAGCCAGGAACGCTTCAAAGACCTGTTCGAGAACTCCCCGGTTGCCGTCTGGGAAGAAGACCTGTCCGCAGTGAAGGCGGAACTGGACCGCCTGCGCGCCGCCGGGGTTGACGACATCGGGGCGCATCTGGATTCCCGCCCTGAGATGGTCCGGCAACTGGCCGGACTGGTGCGGGTCACCGCGGTCAATCGCACTTCGGCCGAGGTGTTCCAGGACGCGGACAGGGCCGCCATGGATGGTGGCCTGACCAATTATCTGGGCCCTGAGGGCCACCCCGTCTTCCGCAACAAGCTTGTCTGCCTCGCCCAAGGGGGATGCAACTTCACTGCGGAGTTTCCCTGCCCGATGCCGGACGGCACGCGCAAGATCCTCCTACTGCGGCTCTTCCTGAGTGCCACGTACTGGGAAAGCTGGGCACGCGTCCTGGTTTCTTTCACGGACATTACCGAACTGAAGCGTCTGCAGGCGCGGGAGCGCGAGACTGCCGCCCTCGAAGCTGCCGCCCGCACCGCGCAGGAGACCCTGGACGCGATGGGAGCCGGCATTCTCCTGCTGGATGCCGACGGCCGGGTACAGTCGTGCAATCGTACCATGGCCACGCTGCTGGGGTGCGGTCAGGCTGACATCGTGGAGGGCAGTTTCAAAGATTTGGCCACGCGGTGGTTCTCGTCGGACGAGCGGTCGCAGCTCTTCCGCATGATCGAGCGCGCCCGACGCGGATGGGCGGCGCCGCTCTTGCGGGCGTCAATCGTCGGTGCTAATGAAAAGCAACTGTCCGTTCTGGTTTCGGCAACGTGTGTGCGCACGCCGGATGGCGCTCCCAAAGCCACGATTCTGAGCCTGCAGAACGTCACGCCGCTGCACAAGGCGGAGATGGAACTCGGACGTTCGCACGCCGAGCTCCAGCGCCTGACCGCCGAGTTGCTGCTGGCCGAAGAGAAAGAGCGGCGCCGCATCGCCGAGGCGCTCCACGACGAGATCGGCCAGACCCTGGCCGTCTGTAATATCCGGTTGGCGGTGTTGGAGCGTCTGGTCCGCCAGCGGGGGCCATCCCAAGGGCTCCGGGAGGTGCGGGCTCTGTTCGACCAGATGACCACCCAGATTCGGACCCTGACCTTTGATCTGAGCCCGCCGGTTCTGTACCAATTGGGGCTGCAGTCCGCGGTCGAGTGGCTCGCCGAGCGCCATGGCCAGCAGGATGGACTCCACATCGAGGTCAGCGCCGACGTTTCCCCCGCGCCGTTCCCCGAAGCCACGAACGTGCTGATCTTCCAGTGCGTTCGCGAGTTGCTCGCGAACGTCGGCAAGCATGCCCAGGCTCGTGAGGTGCGTGTGCATTTCACCCAGGTCGGGGAGTGCATGGCCCTGATCATCCGCGACGACGGCAAAGGCTTTGACACAGACCGCCTCCAGGCCCACGCCCAGGAGAAGCACAGCTTTGGCTTGTTCAGTGTTCGGGAACGCCTCGTCCATCTCGGCGGCACGCTGGACATCGTATCTGCAGCGGGGAAGGGAACCACGGTCAGTCTGACGGTCCCCTTGCCGCCCGCGCCTCTCTGAGCGGATCGGTGTCGCGCCGCCAGTGTGAACTCTGGCGTCAGAAACCGACGGCCCCCGCAACCGCTCCCTTCACCTGCCCTGCGGCGCACAATCATCCTTTGGCGCGCGTTGATTCAGTGTTCTCCTGATGACATCGGCGGCGCGTCTGCGGTATTTTGCCCCGTAACAGAAAGAGAAATACCGACGTTACGGGATGACGACAGGCCCACGCAACGCAGCGCCGAGCAAGATCAGCCGAGCAGAAAGGATGACACCATGAAAGCTACAGTCGACTCACAGGCGTGCACAGGGTGCGGGCTGTGCGTGGAAGCATGCCCCGAAGTGTTCGAGATGGGAGACGGCGTCGCCGTGGTGAAGGCGGATCCCGTGCCGCCCACTGGCGAACGCCGTTGCCGCGAGGCCGCGGCGGAGTGCCCCGTGGACGCTATTGAGGTAATCTGACTGCGAGGGAGCGCAGGCCGTACGAGCAAGGAACCAGCAAAGGAGACATACGATGAAAGAGAAGAGGAAACCGGTGCGGTTCGAGATCGAGGCCGGGGAAGGGCGCGAAGTCTATCTGGCGGGAAGTTTCAATGACTGGAATCCCAGGGAAATCCGGCTGACCCCAGTCAGCGGGGACGGGCTCTATGGCACGACGGTGCGGCTGCCCAAGGGGCGGCACGAGTACAAATTCGTGGTCAACGACACCTGGGTCACCGATCCGTCCGCCGCCGAGAACGTCCAGAACAACCTGGGCGTGCAGAACAGCGTGGTGGAGGTCAGTTAAGGCGCCTCGCCCGCCCGTCGGCAGGTCGGTGGCGTGGGGTTAGACTCGAAATACAGACAACTGGCGCGAGGAGGAATGGCCATGGAAAAGGTGTCGCGCGAGATAGTGGTAAAGTCGGCGTTTGGGTTGCATCTGCGCCCCGTCGCCTCGCTGGTGCGCAAACTGTCGTCTCATGACGCGCAGGCGACGGTGGGTTACCGGGGACGGGAGACCGATGCCAGGAACATGCTTGGCCTGCTTGCCCTGGGGGCTGGTCGTGGAACCCGCGTCACCGTGTCGGCGCATGGGCGTGATGCCCAGGCGGCACTGCAGGCGATCGAGGCCGTGCTGACCGGCCCTGAATGAGGTGTCTGCACCGTTGGCAGTGGCAGTCGCCGGCGAGCGACCGGTGTTGGGAATGGAGTCGCACTCATTATGATGCAGACACTGGCCGAAACGACATGCACGCATTGCCAGGATGGCGACCCGCCGGTGACCTATGCGGAGATCGCAGAATTTCGCCCGCTGATTCCGGCCTGGGCGGTCATCGAACAGGGCGGGGAGCGCCGCCTGCTGCGCGTGTTCCACTTCGGCGATTTTGCTCAGGCTTTGGCTTTCACCAACCGGGTGGGCGCACTGGCCGAGGCGGAAGGTCACCACCCGGCCCTGCTGACGGAATGGGGGCGGGTCACCGTCACCTGGTGGACGCACAAGATCCACGGGCTGCACCGCACCGATTTCGTCATGGCGGCCAAGACCGACCTGGCCTATGGAGGAACGCCCCATGGACCCCTATGATTTCGCGCTGCAGACGGAAAAGGACGCGGAAGCCCTCTACCGCAAACTGGCGGTCGAGAACCCTTCCCGGGGAGTCTCCGCCATCTTCACCCTTCTGGCACGTGCCGAAGTCGAGCACTACAGCACAATTCTGGCCATGAAGAATGCACAGGCCCCGCAGAGCGGTTGCACCAAAATCCTGGATGAGGCCAAGAGTATTTTCCTTATGCTCCAAGATCCGGTCGCCGCGCCATTTGTGGATCAAAACCGAGCCCAGCCCTATGTGCACCAGTACCGCCGCGGCCAGGAACTCGAACGTCAGAGTGCCGCCTTCTACCGGGACAAAGCGGCGGTGGAGACGCCGGGCATCGCCGAAATCTTCCGCAGACTGGCCGACGAGGAAGATCGGCATTACTGGGTGCTTCACAATATTATCGAGCATGTCAGCCGACCGGATTTCGGCTGGATCGAGTTCGCCGAGTGGCATCACTTGGACCGCTACTGACGGCGCCCAGTGGAAGCTCGCAACTCAAAC
>Ga0247841_10007649_pt1 | contig 15930 bp, 14 predicted proteins | sample LaCruzMarch2015__2_FD_192410 | JGI IMG/M metagenome (GOLD analysis project Ga0247841, IMG submission 192410) | Freshwater microbial communities from meromictic Lake La Cruz, Castile-La Mancha, Spain - LaCruzMarch2015_18m | ecosystem: Environmental > Aquatic > Freshwater > Lake | place: Spain...
TGAGATAATCGTGGCCTCAGGGCCCAATGCAGCCCTGCCCCATGCTCAGCCGTCCGGCAGGACGATTAGCGAGGGGGAAACGGTCATTATCGATTTTGGCGCCCGCTGCGGGGGATACTGCAGCGATATGACCCGCACATTCATGATCGGGGAGCAAACAGAGAAATTTAATACGGTTTATAATATTGTGCTGGGTGCACAGATGACTGCATTGTCTGTGATAGAAAAAGGCATGAGTGCGCGTACGGCCGATGCATTGGTCCGTGATATGATAGACAGGGCCGGTTACGGGGAATTCTTCGGCCACGGGCTGGGCCACGGGACCGGCCTTGAAACCCATGAAGCGCCCCGCATCGGGACCATGAGCGATGATATACTTCAGGAGAATATGGCCTTTACCATCGAACCCGGCATCTACCTGCCGGGTTGGGGCGGCGTAAGAATTGAAGACACTGTAACCATAACTGGTGGTATATTAAGAACCCTAACACATGCAAGTAAAAATGCCCACGTCAGGGAGGTAATAATTTCATGATCGACGCCGGAGAACTAAAGAAAGGTATCACTATTACGCTTGATGGTCAGCTTTTCCAGGTATTGGATTACCATCATATCAAGGTTGGCAGAGGTTCGGCCCAGATCAGAATCAGGTTGCGTGACATAAAAGCGGGGCACATTATTGAAAAATCATTCCAATCAAGTGAGAAATTTGCCAAGGTTTTCCTTGAAAGGCGCCAGGTACAGTTTTTATACTCTGACGGGGGCTTATACCATTTTATGGACAACCAGAGCTTTGAGCAGGTCGCCGTGGACAAGGTGCTGATGGGCGATACGGTCAATTACCTTATAGAGAATATGAACCTTGAACTGCTCATCCACAAGGGCGTGCCCATCGGGGTGGAGCTCCCACTGTCGGTGGAGCTGACCATAACTGAGACCGGCCCCGGTTTTAAAGGCAATACTGCCAGCGCCGGCGGCAAGCCCGCCGTAATGGAAACCGGCATAACCATCCAGGTCCCGTTCTTCCTCAATACAGGTGACAGGATAAAGGTGGACACCAGAACCGGCACCTACCTTGAGAGGGTTTAACGGGCAATTGATCAAAGCCGATCTCCACGTTCATACCTGGCATTCTATTGACTCCGGCATGTCCTACGATCAACTTATCAAGGCTTGCCTGGGTAAGGGCATCAACTGCGCGGCCATCGCCGACCACGGCACCACCAGAGGCGCCAGGGATTTACAAAAAATAGCCCCCTTCAAAATCATAGTGTGCGAAGAAGTGCTGACCCCCTACGGCGAGATCATGGGGATGTTTTTGCAGGAAGATATACCCTGGAAAGTGCCACTTGAAGACGCAATCAAATCGATCCGCGAGCAGGGTGGACTAATAAATATCCCGCACCCCTTCGACAGGGTCAGGCCTTCGGCCTTCCGCAATCTGAAGATGCTTGAATCTATAGCCGATCAGATAGATATCATCGAAGTCTTCAATTCACGCAGTTTATTCCCTGGCGCCGAAAGCCGGGCCCGCGCCTTCGCGGCGAAGCACAATAAAATTGTCAGCTACGGTTCCGATGGCCACAGCCCCTCCGAGATCGGCTGCGCCTGCGCAGAGATGGCCGATTTCAACACTAAAGAAGAGTTCCTGTCCTCGCTGTCCACCGCAAAGCTCATCGGGAAAAAATCGAGCCCCCTGATCCATATCATCAGTTCCGCTGCCAGGTTCCGCAAACTGCGCAGCCACGGGGGATAAGCGTGCTCCACATCGGCTGGTTCTCCACCGCGCGCGGCAACAGTTCAAGAATACTCCTCAATTCTGTATTTGAAAAGATTAAATCAAATCAGCTCGACGCTCAGATCGACTTTGTTTTCTGCAGCCGCGAACCGGGCGAATCAGAGAATACAGATCTTTTCATTAAACAGGTCAACAATTATAAAATTCCGATAACCTGCTTTTCGGTGAAAAAATTTGCGCAGGCTTCCCATCAACCAGTGGGCGCGAAGGACGGGAAGCTGCCTGAGTGGCGGCTGGACTATGACCGCCGGGTGATGGATAAACTCAAGGATTTTGACTGCAAACTGTGTTTATTGGCCGGATACATGTTGATCGTTGGTCCTGAGATGTGCGAGCGGTATGACATGATTAACCTGCATCCGGCGCTGCCCACCGGCCCGAGGGGTACCTGGCAGGAGGTCATCTTGCAACTGATTAAGGAGGACTCCGCTGAATCCGGTGTCATGATGCATCTGGTGACCCCCGAACTGGACCGCGGGCCGGTCATTTCGTTTTGCCGCTACCCGGTTAAAGGCCCTGCATTCGACCCGCTGTGGGCTGCCATACGCCATAGCCCGCCTGATGAGGTCAAAGCACAGACCGGCCAGGAGAATGAACTGTTTAAACTGATCAGGCAAAACGGCTTTGAACGCGAGATACCGCTGATACTGCATACTTTAAGGGCTTTCAGCTCGGGCAACATCATGATCAGCGGCGATACGCTGCTCGACGCTAAAGGCCAGTCCATAGCCGGGTATGATCTGACTGCTGAGATAGACCTCGAAATGAGGCAGATAAACCCTGGCAAATAAAAAATGATGGGACCAGTGTAATCCCACCATCTTTTAGTCTTGCAGAAAATAAAACCGGTTTATTTTTTTTCTTTCTTGGCTGCCGGCGCCAGGATGTCATCTATCAAACCGTACTCCACGGCCTGCTGAGACGTGAAATAGATGTCCCGGTCGGTATCCTGCCTGATTTTTTCCAGTGTCTGGCCGCTGTGTTTGGCCAGGATCTCAGCTATCAGCGAATCCAATCGCTCAAATTCTTTGGCTGCGATCTTGATATCGGTGATCTGCCCCTGCGTTCCCGCCCGGCCCTGGTGCATATGAATGGTAGAACTGGGCAGGGCGTACCTCTTGCCTTTGGCCCCGGCGCACAGCAGCACCGTGCCCATGCTGTAGGCGGAGCCGACGCAGATGGTGGACACGTCGGGCTGGATCAACTGCATGGTGTCATAGATGGCCAACCCGGCCGTTACCACACCGCCCGGTGAATGTATGTAGATGCTGATATCCTTTTCAGGATCCTCCCTGGCTAAATACAGCAACTGGGCAACAATGACGTTGGCAACCTGGTCATCTACCTGGGTGCCAAGGAAGATAATCCTTTCTTTCAGCAGCAGCGAATAGATATCCATATACCTCTCGCCGCGGGCGCTGCTCTCAATAACCGTGGGTATCATGTTAAACATTGTGCTATCCAAATTCAGTACCTCCCTTATTAATTCGATATTATTCCTGTCCGGTAACGAGCTTGGTTAAATAATCCATCGCTTTGTTGATGACCATCATGTCCCTTAACGACTCCCGCGGTTGGGGCAGGGCGAAAAGTTTCCGGATGTTCTCGGTATGGATGGGGTCCTCATTGACCATATTTTCGACCGACTGCTCCACTTCTTCATCGCTGACCGTGATGTTCTCAAGCTCGGCGATTTTACTGGTTACTAAGTATGCTTTGACCCGGTCGCTGGCAGCCGGCCTCAAATCAGTGCGATGCTCTTCCATGGTCTTTTTAGCGTTGTTCAGGTAATTCTCAAGTCCCTTCTCGCCATCGTTAAAATTCCTTTCTTCATCATGAATCAGGTGGTCTATTTCCTTGTCCACCAGGACGGGAGGGAAATCGATGCTGCTTTGCTCGATCAGCGTGGTGATTAATTTATGCTCGAACTCTTTCTTCAGGCCTTCATCGGCGCGGGACTGCAACCCAGCCTTGATTTTTCCCTTCAGCTCATCGACGTTTTCACTTCCCGCATTTTTGGCGAAGTCATCGTTGATCTCTGGCAGGTTCTTCTCCTTGACCTCCTTAATATTTACCGAAAAAGAAAACTGCTTGTCCGCTATCTCCTTGATCTCATAATCAGCGGGGAAAGCGATAGATAGGGAAATCTCCGTATCTTTTTTCAGCCCGACCAATTTCTCCGAGAAACCGGGTACGGGTATCTTGGAACCCTCATTGACTTCATAGAGTGCGTCCTTGCGGCTGATGATGGTCTCTTCGCCACGTTTGCCCTCGATGTCCGCGGCAATGACATCTCCGTACTGGATACCGCGCTCCACCGATTCCAGTGTCCCGAATTGCAGCCGCAGTTGCTCTATGACCTGGCTTACGTCACTTTCGCTGACCTCTTTTTTACCGATCTCGAGTTTAATATCCTTGTAGTTGCCCGGCGTAACCTCCGGCTTGAGAGGAACCGTGGCTTTGAAGATCACCGGGTCTACCTGGACAAGTTCGATCTTGGGGTCGGCTATGGCCATGATGGCCTCTTTTACCAGGGCTTGCTCGTAGGCCTCCGGCACCAGGTGCTCAAGCGCTTCCTGGAAGATGGCCTCTTTCCCCACGTGCTGTTCAACCAGCGCACTGGGGGCCTTGCCCTTCCTGAAACCCGGAAGTGTAACCTTCTTAGAGAGGTGTTCGAGAGCGATCCCAAGATATTTCAGGGTCTCTTCCCCTTCCATCTCGATATTCAGGGCAACCTGGCAATTTTCGATTTTTTCAGAAGTAGTTTTCATATAAACATGTCACCTTGAATTATTATATCATTCAATAATTTGTCTTCAAAAAAGCTTCGCCGTTGTCTAATCACCGGTTATCCCGAGGTGAAGCTCCTTCAGTTGCTGGCCGGATATGGTCGAAGGCGCGTCCGTCATCACGTCCACCGCCGCCTGGTTTTTGGGGAAAGCGATAACGTCCCTGATGGTCTTGCTGTTGGTCAGCAGCATCAGCAGGCGGTCGATACCGGGGGCGACGCCCCCGTGGGGAGGCGCGCCATATTCAAGCGCCTCCAGGAAGCTCCCGAATTTGTCTTCTACTTCCTGCTTCCCATAGCCCAGGATATTGAATATCTTTTCCTGCAGGGCGCGGTTATGTATCCTTATGCTGCCGCTGGATAATTCATAGCCATTGCAGACTATATCGTAGTGCCTGGCGCGTACTTTGCCGGGATCTGACTCCAGCAGGGGTATATCGGCTTCGAAGGGCGCTGTAAACGGGTGGTGCGTGGAGTCCCACATCTTTCTCTCTTCGTTCCAGTCAAATAAGGGAAAATCGGTGATAAATAAAAATGACATGAGATTCGGGTCGCAGAGATTCAAGCGCTTTGCCATCTCACGCCGCAGTTCGTCGAGGACCCTGTTGACCAGGCCACGTTCACCCGCGGCTATCAGCAGGAGATCGCCCGGCGAAGCCTTGAAAAGCTCCAGGACCTGCTTCATATCCTCTGCCTTGATGTGTTTGGCCACTACCGACTTGATCTTCTCCATCTGCAGGCTGTTGATATCCTGCCGGGCGTCGCCAGCCATCCAGGCTATAGAGATTAGCCCCCTGGCGCCACAGTTCCTGGCTATCTCGGTCAATTCCTCGACCTGTTTATGGGAGTAGCCGGCGCAGCCCGGCAGGCAGATGCCCCTGACGGTCCCCTCATTTTGAAGCGCCGATTTGAAAACAATGAACTCGCTGGCAGCCAGGATTGCAGAGATATCCTTGATCTCAAGTCCAAAGCGGATGTCCGGTTTGTCCGTACCGTACCTGTCCATGACCTCGGCGTAAGTCATGCGGGCAAAAGGCTTAATTAGCCGGATTGCCGGTGTAACAGTTTCAATCAGGGAGGTAAACAATTCCTCCAATAACGTCAGGATATCCTCTTCATCAACAAAGCTCATCTCGAGGTCGAGCTGGGTAAATTCGGGCTGACGGTCGGCGCGCAGGTCCTCGTCCCTGAAACAGCGGGCAACCTGGTAATATTTTTCGAACCCGGCCACCATGAGGAGCTGCTTCAATTGCTGCGGGGATTGCGGCAGCGCGTAGAATTTGCCCGGGTGGATACGGCTGGGAACTAAATAGTCCCTCGCTCCTTCCGGTGTGCTCTTGATCATGATGGGTGTCTCGATTTCGACGAAGCCGCGCCCGTCCAGGAAATCGCGCACGAATTTAATCACTTTATGCCTGAGCAGCATGTTGTCCCTCAGTGTGGCCCGCCTCAACTGGAGGTAACGGTAGCGCAGCAGCAGGGATTCATCCACATCGACCTCTTCATTTATGTAAAACGGAGGCGTTTTAGAGGCATTGTAGATTACTATTTTATCGACGATTATTTCGATCTCACCCGTGGGCAATTTTGAGTTCTCGGTACCGGAGGGCCGTTTTTCAACCTTGCCCACGATCTGAATGACAAATTCGTTTCGCAGATCGGTGGCAATGAGATGTGTGTTAGCGGATATCTCAGGATTAAAAACGACTTGCGTGATGCCTTCCCTGTCGCGCAGGTCGATAAAAATTAGCCCGCCGAGGTCCCGCCGCCGGTGTACCCACCCGGCGAGGGTAACAGATTGTCCTGAATGAGAAGACCGAAGCTCCCCGCAATTATGAGTCTTTAGCAAGACGCCCTCCTGAGGGTAAAATTATAGCGTAATACGTTCATATTACACAAAGTGAACGGGTAATTGGCTGAATTCGACGTAAGTTATTACAACGCAGGGCCGGGTTACGTTCTCAGGCGGCGGGGGCCTGCCTGCCGTACTTCTCCCTCAGTTTAGGTTTCTCGATCTTCCCTGTGGGGTTCCTGGGCACTTTATCGAATATCACCCTGCGGGGGACCTTGTGCCGGGCAAGGTTCTTATTACAAAAGTCGATGACCTCACTCTCCGTCAACGTTTCACCCGCCTTGAGGTCAACTATCGCCACGGCTATCTCTCCCAGCCTCATATCAGGTATGCCGATGACGGCGGCGTCATTAACCTTACCCATATTATGTAATATATCCTCAATCTCAACCGGGAATATGTTCTCGCCGCCGGTTATTATCACATCCTTTTTCCTGTCAACCATGAAAATGAAGCCGTCCTCGTCCGACATCGCCATATCCCCGGTATACAGCCAGCCGTCCTTAAGGCACTCCGCCGTCTTTTCCGGGTTCTTGTAATATTCTTGCATAACCCCGTCGCCCTTAACCAACAATTCACCGATCGCCCCCTGTTTCACGTTACTGCCTTTCTCATCCACTATCCTGGTCTCCCAGTTGAAGCCGGGCCTGCCGATGGCGCCGACCTTGTGCTCATTTTCGATGCCTAAATGCACGCAACCGGGTCCCGTCGATTCGCTCAGCCCATAATTCGTGTCATATTGCATGCCTGGGAATATATTTTTCCACTGTTTTATCAGGGAGGAAGGCACCGGTTGTGCGCCGATGTGCATGAGCCGCCAGCAGTCCAGGTCGTAGTCCTCTTTCCTGACCTGCCCTCTCTCGAGGGCCACCAGTATGTCATGCGCCCAGGGGACCAGCAGCCAGACTATCGTGCCCCTCTCCCCGGCCACTGTCTGGAGGATGTTGGCGGGGCTGATATCGTTTATCAGGGTGGCGCGGCTGCCTGTCACCAGGCTGCCAAACCAGTGCATTTTGGATCCGGTGTGGTATAGTGGTGGTATCAAAATGAAATTGTCGTCCTTTGTCTGGTGGTGGTGTGCATACTCGGTGATGGCCGCGCTTTTCAGGTTATTATGCGTCAGCAGGATGGGGTTGGGAGCGCCGGTGGTCCCCGAGGTAAAATACAGGCTGCAGTTATCTTCATCGCCGACCTGGATACCCGGACCGGCGCCATCGTACCCAGCCACCATGCTTTGAAAGGAAACCATATAATCCGGGGTTTGCCCGCCCACGCAGATGTAACGTTCCACCCCGGGCAGTTGGCCACGCACCAGGTCAACCCGTTCAATGAATTCCTGCCCGATAATCATCATCCTGGCTTCGGAGATATCGGCGCAGTATTTTAAATCCTGGCCGGTGAACCTGAAATTCAGCGGCACAACCCATGCCCCGCTCCTCAATATCCCGAAATACAAAATGAGCCAATCGATTGAATTCATCATCCAGAGGATGACCCTGTCGCCTTTTTTTATGCCTGTGCCGGCCAGGGCGTTGGCAACCCTGTTCGCTTCGCAATCAAACTCCTTCCAGGTGATCTCGCGGCGCCCTGCGCCGGACTTAAGCTCCACCAGTGCACAATCATCGGGATACATCCTGGCGTTGCGCGCTAACATCTCAGGGACGGTGATCATCTGTTCGCTCCTTATATAAATCCCTGCAATATATTCAACAGTCGTTGCGTTTCTACCATATAACTAAGGAAATATCTTGTAGGCGCCCTTTTTCTCTTCGGCCAGCTTTTCCAGGGCCTTGTAATCCAGCAGGTACTGTATCAGGCCCAGGTATTTGCCCTCCGCTCCCCTGACGGCTATGAAGCGGTTGAGCAGCCTGTCGGTGTAGCTCACCCAGAACTCCTGTTCGTCCTTCTTGCCGCTCTTCAGGTTGTTGATGAAAGCCTCCAGCATGGGCAGGCTCTCCGGCTTGTGACAGCTTCGTATGTCCTTGCCGATATCGTCCGCCGTGGCTTTGCGGCTGCGCTTTTCCCCCTTGTTCCAATAGCGGATCTTCTCGTGCTCGTCGATGAAAAGCAGCTCCACCGGGATTGCGTCCAAGATGCCTTCGATTTGTTCCTTGCTGAGATTTTCTATCATAACAACCTCCTTTCACTTATTCAGGGATTCCCTATGCCAATTCTCAACCCGGGTGCATCACCCATTATAAAACCCGGCCATAAGAGTATACCCTGACCATTTGCCTGTCAACAGATTGCTGCAAACCAGTAAAAATATCAGAATACAGGCATAAATGGTAAAATATCCCTGCCGTTCTGAGGCAAGGTAATATGACGTTGATTTTACATACCAATTTATCACATTAATCGAGGAGGCGGCTATGGCGATTTATCTATTACTCTCAACTTTAAGTGGTGACGGCAGAAAGGCCATCGAAGAATACCCTGAGAAGCTCAAAGAGCTGAATAAGGAAGTCGAGTATATGGGCGTTAAAATTGTCGCTCAATATGCCCTGCTGGGACAGTACGATTTCGTGACCATTGTCGAAGCTCCCAGCAACGAGAAGGCGGCCGAACTGGCGATCCACATGTCCGCCGGGGGACTGCAAAGCCTCACGCTGGCAGCCATTCCGCTGGATAAGCTCATCGAGCAGTTGAAAAAGAAGCCCCCTGTTTTTTAGCAACAGCCTGTATTTGAATTCGGCGGCGCATACTCACTATAATTAACCTCCGCTGCCGGCTTATTGACGGTTATTTCAATTAACTATGAAAAAAACACGCAGGTTATTATCGGGTAACGAAGCCATAGCGCTGGGCGCCTACCATGCCGGCATCAGGGTGGCCGCCGCCTATCCCGGTACGCCCAGCACCGAGATATTAGAAAACCTGGCTAAATTCAAGGACATCTACGCCGAATGGTCCACCAATGAAAAGGTAGCCATGGAGGTGGGCCTGGGCGCCTCTTATGCCGGTGTGCGGACACTGGTATCCATGAAACACGTGGGATTGAACGTTGCGGCCGATCCCTTCCTGGCGGCCGCCACCACCGGGGTACACGGCGGACTGGTGGTGATATCCGCGGACGACCCGGGTATACACAGTTCACAGGGCGAGCAGGATAACCGCCACTTCGCCAAATTGGCCAGGGTGCCCATGGTGGAACCCTCCGACAGCCAGGAAGCTTACGATTTTATCTACGACTCATTTCCATTGAGCGAGCGATTCGATACACCGGTGCTGTTCAGGATCACCACGCGCGTGGCCCATTCCAATTCCGTGGTGGAACTGGACGAGGAGCGCCTCCGCTCAGACCGCGAGAAAAGGTTCCGCCACAATATCGAGAAATACGTCATGCTGCCGGGCCATGCCAGGGTCCGTGTGCCGCATATGCACCAGCGCATGGCCGACCTGGCTGAATTTGCCGAAACAACTCTTCTGAACCAGATCATTGACGGTGATGCGGCGCTCGGTATCGTTACCAGCGGCGTCAGCTACCAATATGCCCGGGAGGTCTTCCCGGACGCCGCTATCCTCAAGCTGGGACTGACCTACCCGCTGCCTGCAAAGATGCTGCGGCAGTTCGCTGACCGCGTAAAAAGGCTCTTTGTGGTCGAAGAGCTCGATCCTTTCCTGGAAGAGAATATCAGCGTACTGGGCATCCAGGCGGAGGGGAAACAGCACATCCCCCGTTGGGGTGAATTAAACAAGGCATCGGTGAGCCATTCTTCACGCAAAGCCGGGATAACCACTGCTATCGACTCTATAGAGGAGGCTAAACCCGTGGAAGGCCTGCCGGGGCGTCCCCCGCTGCTCTGTCCCGGATGCCCCCACTCAGGCGCCTTCTTTGTACTCAGTACCATAGGCCAGCGTTCTAAAATATTGGATGCAAAAGGTATGTCTGAGGGAGAATCCAAACTGATTATAACAGGAGATATTGGGTGTTATACCCTGGCGACCTACCCGCCCCTGCGCGCAATGGACACCACTGCCTGCATGGGCGCCAGCATCGGGCAGGCCATCGGCATCGAGAAAGCCGGCACCACCAGCAAGGTGGTAGCTGTGATAGGCGATTCCACTTTTATGCATTCCGGCATGACCGGCCTGGTGGACGCTGTCTACAACGACGCCAAAATTACTGTGGTAATCCTCGATAACAGCACGACCGCCATGACGGGTCACCAGGACCATCCGGGGTCGGGTGTTTCCGCGCAGGGCGCTGCGACGAACAAAGTCTCGCTGGAGAAAATAGTCAGCGCCTCGGGTGTGGCCAACCTGGCCATAGTAGGAGCATTCGATATCAAAGCCGTCCGGTCGGCCATCCGGACAGCCCTGGATTGCGGGGAACTCTCGGTGGTCATCGTCCGTGGCAAATGCGCGGTCATCAATAAATTAAGGAAAAATCAGCGGCAGGTAGACCCTGAGCTTTGCAATAATTGCGATGTTTGTATCGCGATCGGCTGCCCCTCAATAAAAAAACAGGACGGCAGGCTGACTATCGATATAGCTACATGTATGGGGGACGAGTGCGGTATCTGCCAGCAGATCTGCCCGAAAAAAGCCATCAGCCCCATCCCTGGGAGTAAGGGCAAATGAAAACATTGAGCCTGGATAAACAGGACATACTGATGGTCGGCGTCGGCGGACAGGGTACCGTCCTGGCCAGTGATATCCTGGGGGATGTTGCCCTTAGCATGGGGTTGGACGTTAAAAAGACGGACACGCTGGGCATGGCCCAGCGCGGGGGGAGCGTGACCAGCCACCTGCGAATGGGAAAAAAGGTGTGGTCGCCTCTGATCAGTCCCAAAGAGGCCGATATCCTGCTGGCCTTCGAGAAGCTGGAGGCCGCGAGGTGGGTGAATTATGTCAAGCCGGGCGGCATTGTTATCATCAATGACCTGGCTATTCCTCCGCTATCCATTTCGCTGGGGACACAAAAATATCCCGCCGACAGGGACATAGTAGCCTCTTTTAAACAGCGGACAACACACATCCATATGCTGGAGGGATCGAAGGAAGCAGGTAATATCGGCGACGTGCGCACCCTGAATGTCTTAATGCTGGGTTTCCTGTCGATACTGATTCCGATCCCTATTGAATTAACGGCCTGGCATCAGGGCATTGCGCGGCATTTACCTGAAAAATTAATCAGTATGAATATGCGCGCCTTTGAAAGGGGCCGGGAGATGGCGACAAATGTCAGTCTCTGATAATGTCAGGAAGCGCATGGAGTCGGGGTCTTGGACCCGGCGCATGTTCGAAGAGGCCGCGGTATTAAAAAAGAAATACGGCGAGCATAATGTATTTGACCTCTCCCTGGGGAACCCTGTGATAGAGCCGCCGGCGGAATTCAAGCAGGCGCTTAAAAAGCTCAGCGAAGAGCCTCTGGCCGGCATGCACCGCTACATGGAGAACGCCGGGTATGAGGAGACAAGGAAGGCGGTGGCCAGGCAGGTATCCCTTGAGAACAGCATGGATTTATCCGCCGGCGACATCATTATGACGGTGGGCGCTGCCGGCGCCATAAATGTGATATTGAAGACCATCCTGGAGCCGGGTGAGGAAGTTATCGTATTCGCGCCGTTCTTCATGGAATACGACAACTATATCGACAACCATGGGGGGAAGACCCGGATCTGCGCGACCGGTGAGGACTTCCTGCCCGACCCGGCGGCCTTTGAGCAGGCGCTGAACGGTGAGACCCGGGCGGTAATATTGAATTCTCCCAATAACCCTACCGGTGTGGTTTATCACGAAGATTTGCTGAAAAAGCTGGGGGATATACTCACAGCCAAAGAAAAGGAGCTCGGCAGCAGGATATATTTAATCAGCGATGAGGCTTACAGCAGCCTGATTTACGACGGGCTCAAATATGCCCCTGTTTTCAACCTTTACCACCGCAGCCTGATAGCGACGTCACACTCCAAGGACCTGGCCCTGCCGGGCGAGCGGATTGGCTATATCGCGGTCCATCCTTCCCTCGAAAACAAGGCCGATCTAATCAACGGGATGATATTCTGCAACCGCATACTGGGATATGTGAATGCGCCGGCGCTCATGCAGAACATCGTCCGCCATCTGCAGCATATAACAGTGTCGATACCCGAATACCAGGAAAAACGCGACTACCTGTACAATAACCTGGCCAGCATGGGTTACCGGCTGGTCAGGCCGCAGGGCGCTTTTTACATGTTCCCCAAATCGCCGCTTGAAAACGACGTCGATTTTGTCCATGAACTGCAAAAGCACAACGTCCTGACCGTGCCCGGCCGCGGCTTCGGGCTGCCCGGCTATTTCAGGATATCGTATTGCGTTAACCACAAAACTCTCGAGGGAGCGCTCACCGGCTTCAAGCGGGCGGCAGAACAGTTTAAACTCTCTTAGCCCCGGCGGTCCTTTATTACCTGCCATGCCGGCGAAGTGAAGCAATCATATGACTGATACACGCACCATACCGCAATTGATGCAATCGAATTACCTCAAATGGGGTGATAAGGTTGCCATGTGCGTAAAAAAAAGGGGCATCTGGCACAGGTATACGTGGTCCGACTATTACGACAACGTCAAATATTTTTCACTTGGCCTCTTAAAGCTCGGCATGCAGCGCGGGGATGTCGCGTGCATAATCGGGGACAACGAACCTGAGTGGTTTTGGGGCGAGTTCGCCGTCCAGGCCGCCGGGGGCATAGTGACAGGGGCGTTTGTAGATTCGATTCCCTCTGAACTCAAATATATTGTCGATCATTCATCGGCTAAGTTCGCCATCGTCAACGACCAGGAACAGACCGACAAGTTCCTCGAGATATGCGGCGAATTGCCTCACCTTCAGAAAATAATCTACTGGGACCCCAAGGGATTGAACAACTATGAGGACCCCATCCTGATGAGCTTCAGCAGGGTGACAGCGCTTGGCAGGGAATATGAGGAGGCCAACCCCGGCGCATTCGAACAAAACCTGTTGAAGCTGAAGCCCGATGACACAGCCTTTATTTACTACACGTCGGGCACCACCGGGTTACCAAAAGGCGCGATCCTGACCCACCGGGCGCTGGTAAATACGGCCCATGGCTTTGCCGGCATTTACCCTGTGGACGAAAATGACGACCTGATATCCAATTTCCCGGCGGCCTGGGTAGGTGACAGTTATTTTGCCACCATCCCCCACCTGCTGACCGGCGCGCGTCTAAATTTCGCCGAAGAGCCGGAAACCATTGCCGAGGATACGCGTGAAGTCGGGCCTGACTTCGCCATATATGGTCCGCGCCAGTGGGAGAGCCTGGTTAGCGAGATACAGGTGAAGATAACCGACGCGCATCCCCTTAAAAGGTACTTTTATAACCTGCTCGTCCCGATCGGCTACAAGATTGCCGAATTGAATTTTGCCAATAAAGAGCCGGGCAAACTGTGGAAGGCCCTGCTTTTCGTGGCACACTGGCTATTATTGAGGCCGCTTAAGGACAGGCTTGGCCTTAGCAGGGTCAGGTTCGCGGTCACGGGAAGCTCGGTCCTGAGCCTCGACACCTTTAAATTGATCCATGCCATCGGGATTGAATTGAGGCAGACCTACGCTTCTACCGAGGCCGGCTTTATCGCGTCGCACAGCAAGGGTGATATCGATTTCCAGAGCGTCGGGCGTCCTGCCGGCGGCGTTGAAGTGCGCCTGACCGCTGAAGGGGAACTGCTGGTGAGGAGTGATTGCACCTTTAAGGAATATTTACACGAACCCAAGAAAACCGCTAAAGTTAAAATCTCCGGGTGGTGCCACACCGGTGACGCGGTCAATATCAACGATAAGGGGCACCTGATATTCCTGGACCGGCTGGAACACATGGGCACGCTGGTCACCGGCGCAAAGTATGCGCCTCAATATATCGAGGGCAGGCTGCGTTTCAGCCCGTATATCAAAGACGCCATGGTGTTAGGCGGCAAAGACAAGTCGTTTGTAGCTGCCATGATAAATATTGATTTCGCCATGGTCGGCAAGTGGGCCGAGCGCCATGGCATCACCTACACCACTTTCGTCGACCTCTCGCAGAAACAGGAGATAGCGGACCTGGTGCGCAATGACCTGGCCAGGGTCAACAGCTACCTGCCCGAACTGTCCAGGGTCAAAAGATACATGCTGCTGCACAAGGAATTTGACCCTGACGAAGCGGAGCTGACCAGGACGCGTAAGCTGCGCCGTGAATTCATGGAGATCCGCTACAAGCCTGTCATAGATGCAATATACGGCGGCAGGGACAGTTTGAACGTCGATGCCTCTGTCACTTACCGTGACGGCAGGACCGGCACTGTATCAACGATAATCAGGATCTGGGATATTTAGAGGGAAGAAAAATGGACACCTTCATTCAAAACAGCATCAGCGGAATTGCCATCGGCATGGTCTATGCCCTTATCGCGCTGGGGTTTGCCCTTATCTGGAAGTCCAGCGGGGTGGCCAATTTGGCCCTGGGGCAACTGGTGCTTATATCGTCCTGGTTCACCTACGGCATGCTCATGCAGCTCAAATTTCCGTTCTGGGCCGGTATGATCGTGACTATTGCCTTTGCGGTGCTGCTGGGCTGGCTTATTGAGCGGCTGGCCTTACGGCCGCTGATCGGGCAGCCGATACTGTCCTTAATAGCGGTAACACTGGGGTTGGCATATTTCCTGGAAGGCCTGACCGCCTTTATCTGGCCGCAGGGACAGGGTTACCTGCCCAGGGTCTTCCCCCAGGAGTCAATCCGCATTGGCACGGCCACCATACAGCAGGAATTGCTCTGGGGCGCGGTCATTTCACTGGTGCTCTTCATATTGCTTTCGCTCTTTTTTAAATACCACAAGATGGGCATTGCCATGCGCGCCACGGCCGATGACCAGTTGGCCGTCCAGGCCTGCGCCGTCCCCGTAACCACGATTTTTTCCATGTCGTGGATCTTCGCCTGTACTGTGGCTGCGATAGGCGGCATATTGATATCCAGTATTGCAGCCATCAACTACGGGTTGGTGGAAACCGGGTTCAAGTCATTCTCCGTGGTAATCCTGGGGGGCATGGAATCATTCCTGGGTTGCATAGTGGCAGGCCCCATCATCGGGATTTGCGAGACCTTTGGAGGCTCGTTATTCGGGTCCAGCGTCAAAGAGTTGATCCCCTTCCTGATAATAATGATCGTAATCATGATCAAGCCTTTCGGCCTGTTCGGGGAAGAGCGGATTGAGAGGATATAGCATATGAGCCTTCCCTGCGGCATAAGGAATTACTCTTACAATACGGATATGGCCATTATCCGCACCAAAACGCAGTGGGTGATGTTCTCCCTGTTCTTACTGGCGCTTTTCACCCTGCCCTTCTACCTGCCGTCGTCGTGGTTCGATACCGTCAATTCCATCGGTATCATAGTGATCGCAGTGGTGGGGCTCAATATCCTGATGGGTTACTGCGGCCAACTGTCTTTGGGGCAGGCCGGATTTATGGCTGTGGGCGCTTTCACCACGGCCATATTTTCTCAAAGCTTGCAGATG
>Ga0247841_10007651_pt1 | contig 15929 bp, 18 predicted proteins | sample LaCruzMarch2015__2_FD_192410 | JGI IMG/M metagenome (GOLD analysis project Ga0247841, IMG submission 192410) | Freshwater microbial communities from meromictic Lake La Cruz, Castile-La Mancha, Spain - LaCruzMarch2015_18m | ecosystem: Environmental > Aquatic > Freshwater > Lake | place: Spain...
TGTGTCGAGATCAAGTCTCAGTGCACAGATCAGCCTTCACTGCCCATATCAGCCTTGCCTATGGCTCTACGGGTTTTTCATGCTTTGGGCATGATCCCTGCCTGAGGATCATGGGCTCTTTGTGGTTTTATTTCGTAAACCACCGGGGTTTTATTCCCTTCAGTCCAGGCACTTCACCTCAATATCGCCGGCAATTTTGGGGAGGACGTTATGCGCCGCTCCAATGAAGAGCAGGCCCGTCTCGCCCTCCGCTAAAGTGGCATCAATGGCCCTGGCTATGAACAGATCTCTCTCCTCCAGAAGCTTATCTTTGACCTGGTTGTATCGCTCTTCCGCCGTCCTTCTTTCTTCATCCGTTTTGGCCTCCAGAAGGGCTTTGATGTAGCCGTATTCCAGCCGGAGAAGATCGGCGCTTTCCGTGGCCTCAATCTTGCCGCCTCTGTCCATCAGCTTTTGCACAATCTGGTAGTTCTTGCTGCCTTTGGCTGCGGTCTCGCGCACAATTCGCTCTCCAAGTGCTCCGGCGCAGGGCAGGCCATCCTGGTAGATGCGTAGCTTTCCTACGTCCAGGCCTAAATCATCCACCTCTTTTTCCAGCTCCAGCCAGAAGCTCTCAATCTTCTTTTGGTTTTCCTGCCAGCGCACCCTTCCCAAGGTTGATATACCGGCTTTTTCCAGACCAACGCCAGCCGAGCCCATGTCAGAAGGCGCATGCACAATTCTGATTACTATGAGCTTCCTCATATCCTATCCCCGCTCCCGACATCCCGAAACCACATGCGCATCTCGTAAACCCCCTCTTCGCTTCTCTTCTCGGTATCAAATCCCATCTTCTCAAAGAGCCGCACCATGAATTTATTCTCCACCAATATCTCTCCCGTAAATCCGAGTAAGCCCTGCCTTTTCGCCAGGCGGATCAAATAAGAGAGAAGCTCTCTGCCCACGCCCTGTGCCTGGAATTTGTCGCTTACGACCAGGGCGACCTCTGCCAAGTGCATGTCCGAATTGAGTTCATATTGACCCAGGCCGATAATGATCTCCTTTTCCTTATCCCTAATCGTGGCTAATATCTCCATCTTTTTGCTATAGTCCACAGCCACATAGTCCTGTAGCCTCCTATGCGGCATGTCCGTTCGAACGGAGAAGAAACGCTTGTAAAGGCTCTCCTCAGATAGATCGTAAAAGAAGTCCTTAAGCAGCGACTCGTCAGTGATCTTGGCCGGCCGCAAGAACAGATTGAGTCCTTTTCTGGTGGTCCTGTAGATCTCCAGCTCCTCGGGATACATGCCTTTCTCTCCCGGAATGAAGACCTGATCTTTGTAGATGAGAGCCCTCTTCCGGGCCGTTTCCATCAGCCAGGGCCGGAATTTGGGATGAGCAATGGCGATGAGATCCATAGCTCTCTCCCGAATGTTCTTGCCGTGCAAATAGGCAATTCCATACTCAGTTACCACATAGCGAACATCGCCCCGGTTCAGGGTGACTCCTGCACCCTCCTGAAGTGTGGGAACAATTCGGGAGACGCTCTCATTTAAGGCCGTGGAGGGCAGGGCCAGGATGGTCTTTCCCCCCGGCGCCAGCACTGCCCCGCGCATGAAATCCGCCTGTCCGCCGATGCCGCTGTAAAAGGTCCCGCCCAGCGACTCCGCCGTGGCCTGGCCGGTCAAATCCACTTCCATGGCGCTGTTGATGGCTGTCATGAGCCGGTTTCTGGCGATGATGAGGGGATGGTTGGTGTAATCGATCCTCTTGAATTCCACGGCAGGGTTCTCGTCCAGGAAATCATAGGTCTCCCGGCTCCCCATGCAAAAAGAGGCGATGGTCTTGCCGGGATTGTGAGTCTTCTTCTTATTGGTGACCACCCCTTTTTTCATGAGATTGACGATACCGTCGGACAGCAACTCCGTATGAACACCCAGATCCTTTTTACCCACTAAATTGGGCAGCACCGCATCCGGAATCAGGCCATAGCCCACCTGAATGGTCGAGCCGTCTTCGATGATTCGTGCCACATATCTTCCGATACTCTGCACAATATCGTTAGGCGCTTTGACGGAATACTCCAGCAGCGGCTCATCATAGGGTAGAATGAAATCTATGTCTTTAATATTTATAAATCCATCACCATGAGTGCGAGGCATGTTCATATTGACCTGAGCCACCACCAGACCAGCCATTTCTACGGCTGATTCGACCACATCCACGCTTATTCCCAGGCTCAAATAGCCGTGTTTATCGGGAAGAGAGGTCTGGATGAGGGCCACGTCCACGGGTATCAGCTCTGAGCGGAAGAGATCGGGAACCTGTGAAAGGAAGACGGGCGTGTAGTCCGCTGCGCCGCGGTTGACGGAATTTCTGGTGCTGTCGCCCACAAAAAAGGAGTCAAGCCGGAAGTTCTCCTGCAGCTTTTCATCGGTGTAAGGCGCTACCCCCAGCGTCCAGACGTGGATCAGCTCGGCATCGAAGAACGCCTTGGGATGGTTCTTGACGTAATTGACCAGGGCAAAAACCAGATACTGTGGCTCGCCGCAACCCGTGCCGATGAAGATGCGGTCACCAGCATGGATATGAGAGAATATCTCATCTTCGGATGCGAACTTCTCAGGATGGATCTTCTTAAACTCTTCCAGGAGCTTCTTGTCTTTCATCTTATTTTTCCCTTCTCCGCTCAAAATCCTTTAGGATATGCTGCATAATCAGCCTGACGCTCTGAAAAGAATTTTGATAGGGGCAAAAGAGGGAAGAATATGAAAAAATAAAGCAATGAACGAAATGGCAGACGTCTTGATTTATGGAGCGGGAGCGATTGGCTCATTCATAGGATATCTTCTCTCAGATGCTCTTGATTTAGATGGAAGTAAAGTGGAAAACGTGGCTCTCCTGGGAAGAGAGAGCCATATCAATAGAATAAGAGATCTCGGGCTACAGATAGATTTGCCGGAAGGCAGAGAGATTGTGCCCTTCAGACACTGCTTTACTGGCCTTGATGACCTGATAGCATCTGATTTTTGCCCGGAGATCATAATAGTATGCGTTAAGACCTATTCGCTGCTCGCTGTCTGCGATGAATTGAAAAAGTCGGGCCTGCTGCAAGGGAGAATGAAGAACGCCCTCTTCATACTGCTAATGAACGGAATGGGAAACAGGGAGGTATTTGATGAGCTGGATCTGCCCGATTCTCAAGTATTAGAAGGCATCACCTCCCTGGGAGTAAAACTCTCAGAGGACGGCAGAGTTGAGCTGAAAGGAAAGGGAAAGACCATTTTGCAGGACGAAGTCGGCGTGGATAAGAAGAAATTCATGCGGGATAGGTTTTTTGAAAAGGGCTGTGAGATGGAATTTGCCCAGGATTTCAAGGAGCATCAATACAACAAGCTCTTCGTCAACTCCGTGATTAATCCCATAACGGCTTTGACCCGCCGGGAGAACGGGGTTGTTCTCTCCTCTGCCCTTAAAAACACAGTGGAGGGCGCAGTCAGAGAAGCAGTGAGCGTTGCCGCAAGGGAAGGCATAATGCGAGATGAAAAGAGTGTTATTGAAGTGGTTTATTCCATAGCCGAGAAGACTTTTGGCAATACCTCCAGCATGCTCCAGGATATTTTAAAGGGCAGGATGACGGAGATTGATTCCATAAACGGCTACCTCATTCGCCTGGCAAAAAAGCATACGATAGAGGTTCCCGTAAACGAAGCATTATACGGACTGGTAAAATCAGCTACATGCGAGATAATTAGGCAGCGCTACGATAGATAGATAAGCAAATAGAAGGATTTCGCAAAGGAAGGTTCCAATCTATGTCCAACACAGAGAAATTCCTAAAAGAGGCATTTGCCGGCGAGTCGCAGGCCAATCGCAAGTACAGCGCTTTTGCAACCAAGGCGGATAAAGAAGGATTTGCCCAGGCGGCCAAACTCTTCCGGGCGGCGGCGGCAGCAGAAGAGGTTCATGCCGTAAATCATCTGCGAGTTTTAAAAGGCATCAAGTCCACCAAAGAGAACATGCAAGCGGCCATATCCGGAGAGGACGAGGAATGGGAGGCGATGTATCCGAAAATGATTGAGACGGCCAAAGCGGAAGGCAATACGGCGGCAGAAACATCCTTCCACTATGCCAATGAGGTGGAGAAGATTCACTCCCAACTCTACAAGAAGCTATTAGCAGACCTCAGCGCCGGCCAGGAGACCTTCCCCTACTACGTCTGCCCCTACTGCGGCAATACCGTGGAGCGAGAAGCGCCCGGGGTCTGTCCTGTCTGCGGAGCTATAGGAAAGCTCTTCATGAGAGTGGATTGATCTTCTATTGAGTAGGTAATAGAATAATCGAGTCCCCTGTGATTTCTCCTTGCGCTCTGTGTCTGCGATGGTGGTAGTATCGTTCGTCATGTGGTCTTGAAGTGGATAAGATAACGAAAGGAGAAGTCTAAATTGACGGAAGATAAATCGAAAGATACTTCATTCAGGGTCGATTTCGTCCCATACTGGCAAGAGGAGCAGATCGTGGATCTCTATCGAGCCGCAGGCTGGTGGAAGGAGGAGATGGATGCAGGCAAAATCAACGATTTGATCAGGGGAAGCTTTCTATTCGCCGTGGCTATTGATATTTCTACCGGCAGGGCCGTGGGTATGGGCCGTGTGATTTCCGATGGAATTGCAGATGCTTATATTCAGGATCTGATGGTGCAGGGTGACAAGAGGAGCTGGGGTGTGGGAAAAATGATTCTCACTGCGCTTTTAGCGGAGTGCAGTTCTCGCAAGATCACCTGGATAGGCCTGATAGCGGAGCCTGGCAAAGAGGAGTTTTATAGGTCCCTGGGATTTGCACCCATGCCCGGACATGTGCCCATGCTCTTTCATGAGGAGACAAAAGGATGATGAGCGTTGCCGACTTCAAGCCCGTCACTCTCTCAGACCGGGATTTCTTCCACAAGCATTACCAGAGCTTCCACCAGGTCCACAGCGATAACACCTTCACCAACATGGTCTGCTGGAATGATTATGCCCATTACAGGTATGCCTACCTGGAAGGCTGCCTGGTCCTTTGCAGCACCATTGCGGAAATGACGCGCTACCGTCCTCCCATTGGTCCCAGAAATCCCGAGCTTCTCGCGGACGTCCTGAGGCTTGCCGCCAAGAGCGAGGAAGAGCATCCCTTCGTAATCCTGGATCCGGAGACGAAAGAGTGGATGGAAGGACTTTATCCGGATCTGCAATTTTATGCAGAGAGAAAGTACTTTGAATATGTTTATCGGGCCTCAGATCTGGCAGAATTGCCAGGCAAGAAATATCTAACCATCCGGCATCAGCTCAACAAATTCCAGAAGACCTGCATGCCCCATATCGAAATGATCAGCGAAGAAAATCTTGACGAGATCAAGGATTTTCTGGACCTGTGGTGCGACTGGAAGGACTGCGACTCTGATCCGGTGCTCGCCAGCGAAAAAGAGGCCGTGTCCTTTGCCTTATCTCATTACGAAGAGCTGCAGCTCTCCGGCCTTGCCATCCGGGCCAATGGCAAGATCGGGGCAATGTCCCTCTTTGAGGAGCTGAACCAAGATACGGCACTGGTGCATTTCGAGAAGGGCCTTCCCGATTGCAGAGGAATCTACCGGGCCGTCAATGCCGAGACAGCCAGGATCCTGGCCAATGATTATATCTACATCAACCGGGAGAGCGACATGGGCGTGGAGGGCATCCGCGAGGCGAAGACACGCTATCATCCCCATCACATGGTAGAGGTGCATCTGCTCAAGAAGGATGAGCTGGAGAAGGTGATCTGAGGCAAAAAGGTGTTGGAGAATTGCAAAAAGGCCTTTCCTAGGCTCTCCAGAGCCGAAATCTCTATTTTTTAAAATAAAATCCGCAGGTATGAATATTATTTAAATCCTCAGGCGTCAGCGGGAAGGCTTTGCATATGCTGGGCCGAATACGGTAGATCCTGCAGCGCTTGTTTTTAGCGTCATGAGCGAGGCACAGCTCACAGCATCTGCCGCACCGCACACACCCTCCGCTCCTTTTAGCCCGCCACGCTAAGACTTGCTTTTTCTTTAGGTACCATACAATCCTTCTTCTAATCCATCCGTCTCTCATGGAAAACCTGCACGTGGGCCCGGTGCTGCTACAACATTTATCCTTGCGTTTGGCCTCGTATTCCGAAAGCCACGGAAACGGTTAAAAAGATTACGGCCCGCTCATAGGCTCTGTTCCCATGCTTTATCTCGTTGGGGTACAGGGGTAGAGAAGATCCCAGACTTCAAGCTGGGGATGAACCGTGCCCCTGTCGTAAATCGCTGCCCTCTGCCTCCGAAGCATAGATATACCAATGACATGCATAGTAAGCAAACCATTTTTCAGGTGATGCAAGAATGAAGAGCCTTAAAGGTACCAAGACCGAGAAAAATCTGATGACGGCATTTGCTGGAGAATCACAGGCCCGAAATAGATATTCATTCTTTGCCTCTCAGGCAAAAAAAGAGGGCTACGAGCAGATTGCTGCCATATTCCTTGACACTGCCGACAATGAAAAGGAGCACGCAAAAGTGCTTTTCAAGCTGCTGGAGGGCGGAGAAGCAGAAGTTTTTGCACGTTTTCCTGCAGGAGTCATTGCAGGTACTGATGTCAATCTAAAAGGGGCAGCAGATGGCGAGCGCTACGAATATGCCGAGATGTATCCATCCTTTGCAGAGATCGCCAAGTCGGAGGGCTTCCCAGAAATTGCTACAACCTTCCTCAACATAGCCGCCGCCGAAAAAGGGCATGAAAGAAGATACATCTCCCTGAAAAAGAATATCGATGAGGGCGTTGTTTTCAAGAGAAGCAGCGAGGTAGTCTGGAGATGCCGCAATTGCGGGTATATGCATGAGGGAAATGTTGCTCCGCAGGAGTGCCCGGCCTGCAAGCATGAGCAAGCATACTTTGAGGTCTTTGGCGAGGTTTATTAGAAATGAAACGAATGATATTGATTCTGGTAGTACTGATAGCTCTGCTCTTATTGGCGCAAAGCAAATCAATGGTCAATCTAGGGGGCAGGGATGGAAATCTGCTCTTAGGGGGATTGACAAACAATTCGACCAGCAATTCCTCGATCAACCTCTCACAGAACGGATCTGCCCTGCATCTTGGCGGAGACGATGGAAACCTATTGCTGCAAAATCTGACAAATGCCTCAAAAAATCTCTCCGATTGGGGATCCAAGCCTCCCGTAGCACCATTGCCTCCCAATTATGATCCTAAGAGCGCCCAGACCTATGCGGTCCTCAGAATGAATCATATGGGATATTGAGGCATAGTAGCGAAGGTTGAGAGGGAGGCCAATTAATGGAGATCCTGGCCGGGACAACCATTAATTAAATAATGAGAAATACTTTAGGGGAAATTAGATGAAATCTTCATTGGTTGCAATTATCTGCGTATGCTCGATCCTGATATGCATACTACCATCTTATGGATTTCAAAGTGTCGGCGAGGACTTTGGGACTTCATGGCTGGATAAGCACGGGACCCTGCCGATAAGTACCCTTGAGATTGCCAACAATCTCTGGAACTGGGGGGCTGCACCTAAGGGATTCGCACTTCATAACGGCACCCTCTACCCACCGGGAACTGAGCCTCAATGGTACTATCCCACCAGCTACACCGACTTTACTCCAATCATCATAAATCGAACGGATTCAGGCAAATTTCAGGCGCCGACCAGCTTAGATGTAGATCCCTGGCTGCTGGCCCAGCTCTCGGGAAGGCCAGTGGGACTTGTCAAAGAGCCGAAGGGCACTTTATTTTAAATTTTATTTTTAAACGCAATACCCCGCAGCTTGCTGCACGGGTGCTCCGCCGCTGTTTCACTTGTATTTTTGGCAGACGAAGCTAGAAAAGCTGGCGAACTCACAACTGAGCAAAATCACATGTCTAAAACGAAGGAGATCAATTAACCCATTCTCCCCCGCGCCGCCTTCTGCACGCTCTGATCCTGGTCCTCGACCAGCCGCTTCAATGTCTCAGCAGGCGTATTGGGATTTTCTGCCACCGCCGCCCTCACCATCCAGGACCAGTGACCGGAGAGTTCATCCAGGATCTTGCCCTGCAGCGATTCATTGCAGGCCAGCGCCTCCCTGACCTCCCAGCTCCTGTCGGTAGCGAGAGCGGCCAGCGCCTCTGCGGGCGTGCGGGGATTTTGTGCTGCTGTTGCCCGCACATCCATGATCCTGTCCATAGAGAGATAGGTGAGCAGATCCTCCGGGGTGGACGGGTTTTTGGCTATGTTGTTTCGCACCTCCCAGAACACATCCTTGACCATCTTGTTCATCGATTCCACAGATAGAAGGAGATTGGATGCTGCTGCGGCTCGAACATGCTCCTCTGAGTCGCGGGCGAGAAAGGCCAGGGTAGATGGATTGATGTTCGGGCTCTTTGCCGTCGCCTCCTTTACAAGATAGCGATTCTTCTGCAAAGTGCAATCGTAGTCCACCATCTCATCTGCCGCCAGCATCTCCAAAATCTCGCATGTGGCGCGGCGATTCAAAGCCACCGCCGACCGCACGTATCCGGAGCTGTCTCCGGCCAGCCGGGCCAGCGCCTGGGGCGTTGCTCTCGAGTTGCCGGCTACTGCTTCCCTTACCCATTGCACCCTGTCCCGGGCCAGTAGGTCCAGGATCTTATCGGGCGTATCGGCACTCCAGGCCACTTTTCTTCGCACGTGCCAGTCCCAGGAGCGGGATAGCTCTTCCGGATCGTCTGGTCCTTTTTTGTCCTCGGGCAGCGTGCTCATTTACGCCTCTATCAATCTGAATCTAGATCTCAATTCTGTAGCAGGTAAAGCCATAAATCTCTTCCAAGAGATCCTTTGTCTTTCGCCCGTCGTGCCGCTCCAGCCTTCTCTCCACCACGGGTAGACCAATGCCGGGGGCGATCTGACGGATGAGGCTCTCCTCCCCCGATAACACGGCATACTTGAGGAGAGTTTTATACTTGCCCATCAGGGGAGCCAGCTTTTGCTGCACAAGATCGACGTGGCTCTTGATATCTTCCTCACGAAGCCTCTCAAATCTCTTCTGGCTCCAGCCGCCTTTGGAGTGCTTGCCCATTACCGAGCTTTCCACCAGCTCCTCCGCCAGAAAGCCCTCCCGAGAGAGAGCCACCCCCAGGAAGGTCTCTCCGGCATGGGCAGAGACGACCAGCACGGACGTGTCCATCATCTCTCCGATGTGATCGAGGGCAAAGGCGCTGCCTTCCTGAGAATAGCTCTCTGCAATGGGAAAAGGCGGAATGAGTTGCAGAGTGAAAAGCTGAGGACTGTGCAGGATTATCCCGCCCCGCTGGGACTTAATGGCGGCAGCGGCCTTTTTAATCTGCGGGGGAAGCGCGTCGTCCTCTGCAACGGTGCCAGGATAAAAAGCAACCAGAAGATCATCCCTGGGTGAGCGGCAGGACTTGAGCCTCTCCATGAGCATATCCATCTCCCGCAGGCTTAGCTTTCTTGCCTTTGGCTTTTGCTCCTCATACCACTCCGGCGCAGCTTGCGCCGGAGTGGTGTGGGCGGCTGCCTTTTGCTCGACGGCTTTGAGGGCCAAATTGGCCTCCTGGTTGGCAGAGGAGAGCCTTCCAATCTTCTCCTCCCGCTTCTCTAAAGTGCGCAGGAGTTCCTCTTTTTCACCCTCCTGCTTGGCCAATGCGGCCTGCAGCTCCAGAATGCGATCTTCCAGCTTCTTTTTGCCGAAGAGGTCTACCAAAAGCTTTGCCTCCAAACTCGTTTATTCAATCCGAAGGTCAAGGGATCAAACGGATTCTATACTGCGATTCATCGCACATACTTCTCAATCAGGTCCAAGGAAGTCGCCTCCAGGCCGCACTCCTGCAAATGGTGCGCCAGCAGGCAGGCCCTCGCTCCTTGGGGGTGATAGACCAGCACTTCGCGGGGCGAGACATGCTCGATCATCTTCATCAAGCCGCGAAAGTCCAGGTGATCGGAGAGTTGAATGGTGGGGTAAGACGTATCCCTTCTTCCCGTGAGGAAATACTTGTTGCGGCTGTGCACCTGGTATAGATTCCAGGGCGTGACCACATTGGATATGCCCCCGTTCACCTCTGTGAGCGGTCCGGCTGCATCTTTCATCAGCTCTCGCGTCAGGATAATGCTCTTCTCATCCATGCCGATCTCATCCTTGTAGCCCATGGCCCTCATGAGAGCCACAGCACGCTGGGCTTTGCCGAAGGCATAGGCACCAAAGCTTGCCCCGGCATCTATTGCATCGGAAAAGCCGGCCAGATCGTCCTCAAAGATGCAGGAGGGATCATAAGGATCACCGTAGTTGGCTTCCGATACCAGAAAATCGCATTTCGGCAGATGATGGTAGTCTTTTACATCCCCGGTCACCAGCACCCTCTCTCCCGTCTCCGTCTGCCAGGAGAAAGCGGTCGAGCCGATAGTGTGGCCGGTAGTATGCGTGTCCACTCTCACATCATCGACAACAATGCTTCTCCCAACCTCAAAGGTGCGGCCTTTGTACTCCCGCTCGTAGCGAATCTCTAAAGCGCGTGCCGTCTGCACGGAGGCCACGGCTCGTGGGGAGAGCATGGCCGATTTGCCGTAGTGATCGCTGTGGGCATGAGTGATGAGATAGGCATCGGGCTGCACGCTGGCTTTGGGTGCGCGGCTGGTATCTATGGAGAAGAGATGAGAGTCGAAGCGCAGGGCGAGATGAGGCGCACATCCTCCTCTGCTGTTGATCCTTCGCACCGCCTCCAGGCAATCGTCCCCTCCCGCCATTTCTCTCACTTTAGGGCTATGTTGATGGCTTTTGTCAGCTCTTCTTTGGATGTGACGCCCATCCACTTCTGTACTTCCACGCCATCCTTCTCCAGGATTATGGTAGGCACAACCATGATGCCTTTCTCGAGAGCCAGGTCGCCCTCTTTATCCACATTGATCTTCTGGAACTCCACCTTATCGCTGAGATCTTTAGCAAGATCCTCGAAGATGGGGCCCTGCGTCTTGCACGGTCCACACCAGTCCGCATAAAAGTCCGTCAGTTTGAGTTTAGCCATAATCTATCCTCTTTTTCATTAAGGTATATCAAATTATATCGAACTTAACGCCTATCTTAAATATGCGCAGGGTGGGCAATACCAGCATCTTTCGACCCGTCTTAATCCTGATCTCCTGCAATATTTCCTGGATTCTCTCCTCAGTGGCCGACACCGTGAACCACAGATTATAGCCGCTCTCATTGGGGCGCAGATAGTTATGCGAGACCTCTGTGTATTCATTAATGACCTGGGCCGCCCCATCTGACTCTTCCGTTGGCACCTCTAGAGCCGCTAAAATTCCGCTGCGCCCCAATTTGCGCAGGTCAAGAACCGGCCCGATCCTCCGCAACAGCCCCTCCTTCTGCAAGGAGGCCAGCCGCTTTATTACCTCTTCTTCCGCCAGCCCCAGTGCCCGGCCCAAATCCCGGAAAGGCCGGGCCGTTATGGGAAAGCCGTCTTGCACGGCAGAAAGCAACTCTCGGTCGATCTCATCCATGGCTACACCTCTAAACAGCAGGCGGGGTCCGGCCCCAGGAAATCACCCGTTTGGGCATAGGCCCGCGCCCTGCAGCCTCCGCAGGCCCCGGAAAAGCTGCACCGCCCGCACTTTCCCTTGAGCGCCCTCTCTCGCAGCGCCTGAAGCTCTGGTGCATTCTCCCATATCTCTATAAAGTTCTTTTCCCTGATGTTTCCGACCCGCAGAGGAAAATAGCCGCAGGGATAGACATCCCCTTTTCGCGAGACAAAGACGAAGTTCTTGCCCGCCAGGCAGCCTCCGGCGCGGCCCTTTCCCGGCCTGGCTATTCGAGCGTACTGGGGCGCGCAGGTGACCTGCACCTCCAGGGAGCGAAGCTCTCGCTCCCGGTCGATCTCGATGAGAAGCTCTTCCTGCCGCTTTGGCGAGATGAGGTCCGCCTCCCGGCCCCGGCCTGTAGCCACCAGGAAAAAGAAGTGCAGGGCACGGGCCCCCACTTTTTGGGCCAGATCGAAAATGTCTGATACATCGGACTCATTCTTGCCGGTGAGAGTGTAGTTGATCTGAAAATCGACCTTGCCGCGCAGACTCTCTATTCCCTGCATGGCCGCCTGAAAGCAACCCTTGCCGCGGCTTTGATCATGCTTCTTTGCAGTTGCCCCATCCAGGCTGATGCTTACCCGCGAGATGCCAGAGGCAGCAATCTCGTCGGCCACCGGCGGGGTGATCTGTGTTCCATTGCTGGCCAAAGAGACGCGCATGCCCAAAGCTACGCCGTGACGCGCTATCAGGAAGATATCGGGCCGCAGCAAGGGCTCGCCGCCGCTTAAGATGAGCATGGGCTCTAAGGGTGCAATGCTGTCCAGAAAAGAAAGCGCCTCCCCAGTGGAAAGCTCATCCGCATCGGGAAGAGGGGAGGCGGAGGCGCGGCAGTAGCCGCAGGACAGATTGCAGGCTGCCGTCACCTCAAAGGCTACTATCAGCATCACAGCAGGCCTTTTTTCACCAGCAATTCGGCATTGAGAATGCTGGCTCCCGCTGCGCCTCGTACCGTGTTATGGCCCATGCAGATGAACCTGATTCCCGACCTGATCCGGCCTACGGAAATGGACATGCCGTTGCCGCGGCCGCGGTCCAGCCGGGGCTGAGGCCTGTCTACCTCATCCTTGACGATGAGCGCTTTTTTGGGCGAGGTGGGCAGATCTCCCAGGCCCGCATCGAAGCTTTGCATGGCCTTCTTAACCTCCTCTGGTGTAGGGTTGTCTCTCATGGTCACCCAGACGGCTTCTGTGTGCCCGTCCATGACCGGCACGCGATGGCAACTGGCGCTTACGGAGAATTCTGCGTTCACGATTCTTTCCCCGTCAAAGCGGCCCAGGATCTTCTGGGGCTCGGTCTCCACCTTCTCTTCCTCGCCGCCGATGTAGGGAATGACGTTGCCAAGTATTGCCATGGAGGGCACACCTTCGTAGCCTGCCCCACTAACGGCCTGCATGGAGGCCACATGCACGCTCTTGATGCCGAACTTCATGAGCGGTTTCAGGGGCAGGGTGAACATGACGGTGGTGCAGTTGGGATTGGTGGTGAGATATCCTTCCCAGCCCCGCTTTTCCCGCTGCACTTTGATGAGATCCAGGTGCTCGTAATTGCACTCCGGTATGAGCAGAGGCACATCTTCCACCATGCGGTAAGAGCTGGTATTGCTGGCCACCGCGAAGCCTGCTGCCGCGAAGGCCGGCTCTACGGTCCTGGCGTCTTCAGAGGGGAGCGCGGAAAAGACAATATCCGCATCGACTTCTCGCGGATCGACGTTGACCACCGTCATCTCCGCGATGTCATCGGGAAGCTCGCTCTCCAGGCGCCACCTGGCGGCTTCTTTGTACTTCTTGCCTGCGCTTCTCTCGGAAGCCGCGAGGCTGGTCAGCTCAAACCAGGGATGGTTCTTCAGTCCTTCAATGAAGCGCTGTCCCACGGCACCGGTGGCACCTAAGACGCCAGCTTTGATCTTGGCCATTATCAATCACCTAAAGCTAGAGTGGGGCTTAATGCTAGGGGTGTATATATTTCTTGTCCGAAGGGGACCGAAAAAAAATGGGTTCCTGGCTGTTTCGAGTGGATAATAGAATAATGGATTATTACTCGCCTACGCAGGATTTTTTCCGAACTCTGTAGCTTTTGGCAAACTCACAGTTGACCTCGACCACTTCCCTATTGAAGTGCTTGAGGCTCTCGGGCACAGGTCCCAGCAGATCGGCCTTCTCCTGCGTATCCACCAGCGCGCCGTGGGGCACATACTTGCCGTCGGCAAGATTCACACCAATGACTGCCGCCGCGTGGCCCACAAAGCACTTCGCGCCAAGAGTGGAGGCATGAACCACGGAGTTGAAGCCCACAAAGCTCTCATCCCCTATCTTCATGGGTCCGTGAATTACGGCACCATGGGCTATGGAGATCTGCTTTCCCAGCATTATGGAGCTTCCCATGAGGCCATGAAAGACAACGCCGTCCTGGATGTTGCACTTATCGCCGATGATGATGGGATTGGCCTCGTCCGCGCGCAGGGATACGAACGGTGCTACGTAAACCTCTTCGCCAATGCGCACGTCGCCTATTATCATTGCTGATTCGTCCACGTAAGCCGTCGCGGCAACCGCCGGCAGGCATTCATTGCTGTTCCATGATGTCTTGGGGTTGGCTTTGAGCATATTAGCACCACCTCCACCGTTATTGGCCATTCACCTTAAAGAGATTGCCATAAACGATGATTTACAAAGGGACTTATCTACTATTGTCGATAGCGATAGATAATTTCACCTAAATCAAGGCTGCTTTTATTGGATCGGCGGGGTGTGCATCGAATACTAATGTAAATTGACCACAGTATTTTTGCGATATGTGTAATATTATAATCTATAATCGCTATAATTGCCGCCAAATTTAAATATATGGGAGATGAAATTAGGTCAAAGCCATTGAATAATCCGTCAAGGGTGATGGAGGGGATAAGGAGGAATTTATAAAGCACTAGTTATGGAATTTATAGAGTTTATGGTACATTTATATTAATTTGGCGCATTGAATGTGAATAAATCAATATCAACCAAAAGGTGTAGTACATATGGCAAATGATGTGAAGTTATTCGGAATGCCTGCCGAATCCGGACGATGGGTTCTGGTGATCGTGGGCATGATAGTTCAGCTTTGTCTGGGTGCTGTCTATGCATATGGTGCATTGAGAGGCAGTATTGAGGCTTACTTTAAAACACTGGGTTTAACTCCAACTGCAATGGATATGACGTGGCCTTTTATCGTATTCCTGGCGGTATTCGCCATAACCATGCCTATGGCTGGCCCTTACATCCAGAAGATGGGACCCAAAAAGGTCTGTATGGCCGGCGGAGCACTCTGCGGCCTCGGCTGGATTGCAGCCTCTTTTGCTCCATCGCCTGCAGCGCTTATCCTTTTGTACGGCGTAATTGGTGGTTTAGGTGTGGGCATAGCCTACGGCTGCCCTATCACTACCTCAGCACAATGGTTCCCTGATAAGCGCGGTCTTGCTGTTGGGACGACGGTGCTGGGCTTCGGGCTCTCTTCAGCTCTCGTCTCATATTCCACCAAATACATGCTGGGAATTAGTCTCGGCATAATGGATATCCTCAAAATCTTCGGCGTGGCTTTCCTTATCATCACCGTAGTATTTTCCATGTTTCTGGTGTTTCCGCCGGCAGGCTGGAAACCGGCCGGCTGGACGGCGCCTGCAGCAAAGCCTGGCGCCGCTGTGAAGGCAGATTTCATGCGTAACGAGATGACCAAGACGGGGACCTTCAAAGGCCTCTGGTTATGCTACACCATTGGAGCGTTAGCAGGTCTCACCGCAATAGGAATTGCCGGGCCGGTGGGCACCGAGGTATTCACACAAATCAAAGCTCTGGAACTAGGTCTACCAATCACCGATCCAGCAGTTGCGAAAGCAGTGAAAGATTTGATTTTCCTTCTGATAGTCCCCTTTGCCCTGGTTAATGGCCTGGCCAGGCCTGTCTTCGGATCGCTTACGGATAAGCTAGGTACAAAGAACACAGCGATTCTGGCTTTTGCTCTCATCTTTGTAGCATGCATGCTGATGTATACGAATTATACCTCCGGGAACGCATACATAGCAGCATTCGCTATTCTCTGGGCATGCCTGGGTGGCTGGCTGGCTATTGCGCCCACAGCTACGGCAAGCTACTTCGGGTTGAAGGACAACGCCAAAAACTATGGCCTGGTCTTTACAGCCTATGGTGCCGGTGCAGTTATCGGCGGCATAGTCTCTGCTCAGGCTAAAATGCTGCTTGGTGGCTATAAGCCGTTCTTCCTGATTGTGGCAGTACTGGCAATACTCGGCATAATAGTTGCCCATATGCTGATGAAGCCACCCGTCAAGAAAACCGCATAGC
>Ga0247841_10007653_pt1 | contig 15926 bp, 10 predicted proteins | sample LaCruzMarch2015__2_FD_192410 | JGI IMG/M metagenome (GOLD analysis project Ga0247841, IMG submission 192410) | Freshwater microbial communities from meromictic Lake La Cruz, Castile-La Mancha, Spain - LaCruzMarch2015_18m | ecosystem: Environmental > Aquatic > Freshwater > Lake | place: Spain...
CAGAGTCGTAAGGGATGATTCGGTTTGCATCCATTGCAATCTTTGTTCAAAAGTTTGTCCGGTCAATATTCCGGTTGCCGTCCAATTGCAGATAAAATCCCTAGAGTGTCTGAGTTGCAATGAATGCGTAAATATTTGCCCTAAAGAGGGAGCCATTGCGATAAAATCTGGAAAGATTACAATACAGCCCATACTTGTTTGGGTGTTGGTGTTCCTCTTTTTTCTTGGGGGAGCCATCATCGTATCAAGGCTTGCTTTGTGAATTCTAACCACGAAGGGGTAAATAGAAAAATGAAGAAGACAGTAGTCGGTATCGTTTGTGTGCTTATACTATTGGGGTGTTTGGGAGGCTATTGGATCTATCTCATGTCAACCCCGCCATATACAATATTTCAAATGTTTCGAGCCATTGAACGTAAGGATTATAAAAGATTCTCCCTGGTCGTGGATACGAATCGGGTCGATGTGATTACTGAAGAAAAAGTTGCAGAAAAACCGGTTTCGGGAATCAATACCGAGAAAGCAAAAGAATTAATCAAATCATTGTCGAATGAACAAGTTAGAAAGATACTTGATGCCTATAGTGCACAGCTAAAGACAGCCAATATGGATTTAGACAAGATTAAAGAAATACTGGCTAATTTAGAAAAAGAACGAGAGAAGGTATCAGCTTTTAATAAGAAAATGCTGGATAAGCCCATGGTTCCCAAGCAGAAAGAAGAAGAGAACATCCAGAAAAAAGTCGAAGCGGGAACCTATCTAGCTGATTTTAAACCGCACAATCTATTCGCTTATTTTCGGAAGATTAAAACGGTTAACTATGATCGAATGATTGCTGATGCTTCCTATTCTCTTCCAGATTCAAAGAAACTGATTACTTTTAAGTTACTGCGAACCAATCGAGAGTGGAAAATTATTGAGATAACAACGGTAGGAGAGTAGTTACAGTATTTTTATCGTGATGGTTATTTTTTGTTCCAAGCTGTCCCAATCCACCTGTGCCCCAAAGGCTTCCCCGATAAACCGCAGGGGAATTAAGGTTCGACCGGCCACAATCATGGGGGGAGCATCCAGCTTAACCACTTTCTTATCAATTCTGGCTGTAGTATTGTTGATTTGAAGTGTAATGTAGATATTTAGGATTGGGTAATAAATGCGGATTGTACTGGTTTCGGCTTCCCAGCCTACCTCGGCTCCAAAGGATTCCGAAATAAACCGGACAGGAACAATGGTTCTCCCTCTAAAAATCTGCGGGGGTACATCCAGTAGGAGAGGGACATTATTTTTAAAAGCAGTAAGTTTACCAATAAACAAAACAATGACTGTTGCTTCATACTTTTTAAAATTAACACGGACCGAAAGATCAAATTTTCCTCCATTGGAATCAAAATTGACAGCACCCACCATCGAGCCATTTTTGTCCGAAGATTTATTCACAGCTGTTAAGATTGCTTTGAAGGATTCTCCTGCTTTAATTTGAACCTGGGTATCTGGAATCTGTATCCAGTCATCTTTGCTGGATATAGTCACAATCAAAAGCTCTTCGCCTTTATTCGATATCATCACATTGAATGGCACTGAATTTCCCGTTTGGATTTCACCCACATCCACATCCATAGGTAGTACGACTAGGAAGGCTGGTTTTGGTTTCAATTCAAACTCAATAAAGATAGCCTGATCGCCTCCGTTTGATTTTATATCCAGGTTAAAAAACTTATTGCCAATGGAAAGATCGGTAAGGGCAATTGAAATATTCACGGTGATTTCTTCACTATTTTTCAGTGAAAACAATTTAGGGTTAAATGTAACGGCTTTATTGGAACACTCAATTGTTCCTGTCAAAACCTTTCCGCCGGCATTATTGATTTTTATCGTAGTCTCTTGTCTTTCATTGCGCATTTTCGGGGGAAGCTTCAACAATTTTTCGGAGACGTTGAGCACAGGATCGACTTCTTTCACTTGAAGGAGTATGATAATTTCACCATTTCCCCCGTTGCTTTTGATCACGATTTTGTCTTTATAAACGCCTTCTTTTAAAGAAGAGGGCGTCACTTTGACTTCAATGGTGATTTTTTCCTGGTTAGTTAGGAAGGCAGAAGTTTTAGATAGCTGGATCCAGTCTTCGGTTTTTGTTAGATCCGCGTTTAAATTTGATCCGCCTTTGTTTTCGATTGTAATCATTTCCGTTTTTGTATCACTTTGACCCAAAATACCAAAATCAATTAAAGTTGGTTCAAAGCCTAGAATTGGATTGTCTTCGAAGATTTCAAACGATACCTGGATTGTCTTATTCCCCCCATCGCTGGTTACTTTTACATCTTTTGTATAATCACCAGGACTAAGATTGGCTGTATTTGCTGTCTTGATGACAATCGTAACTTTCTTTGTTTTTTCAAGCTGAAAGGTTTCTGGGTCCACCGTTAAATATTCATCTTCGGGTACTAATTTGCCTTTTAGTCTTTCATCACCAGTATTCGTTATCGATATTGTTGCTTCTCCATTGTCTCCTTTTCGGATTTTACCCAGGTGGATCGTCGTATCCGATATGGATAGGACTGGTCCAGCCGTTTGGATATCGACTATAACAGTGACATAAACGGTTCGATCATTCGATTTGATCTCGATTTTCCCCTCATTTGAGCCTTTGGACAAGTCTAATAAATTCAAGGTAACCGAGATTGTCTTTTTGGCATCCCTATCTAGAGAGAAAGTTGAGGAATTCACTTTGATCCAGTCCTCTTTTGGTGTTACTTTCCCTGTCAGGGTTCCTCCACCGGTATTTTGGATGGTAAACGGTTTTTGCGGTTCCTCTTCTTTGCTCCGTGAACCAAAATCAAGGGTTGTTGGCTGGACCGAGATCATTGGATCTTCATCAACTACCAATACCGTTACCGATAGTGTGTTTTCTGGAACGGTCGAGTTGTTTCTTTCGGTTGCTTTTCCTGTATGTGATCCTGCCTCCAAATTTCGGGCATCTATGGTTATGGTAAGAGTAATTGTTTCGCCGGGGGCTATTGAATAGTTTCTTGGTTCAATGGAAAGCCAGTCGCTATCATTGTTGTCAACCCGAATTGTGCCCTCGATGTCGATCGAATTATCTGGGTCAGCAGTCCAATATTTAAACCTTTTCCCGACAATTTTGTTTTTTGTTATTTCACCAAAAGATATTTTAACAGTATCGGCTTGAACATTTGGCAATAAAAAAAACGAAGCCAGAACAAAAACAAAAATAAATAAAGCAATCGCTCTTTTTTTCATATTGCTCTCCTTTAGGAATAACAATAGTAATCAAACATTTTTTTGTCAAATATTTTGAAACCTAGAACTTAAAAAAGAACTATGATAGCTGTTCTTCAATCTGACTTAATGAAGAAGCAATGGTTACTTTTGTCGTTTCGTTTTCTTTGGAACAAATCAAATTGCGCTCTATATTATCTTTATCAACCATAAACATAGAATGGGTGCTGTAGACAACCAAATTCGTCTTGGCAATTTTAAGGAGTTCCTCTTTAAGTAGTTTTGCGCCGTGAGGATGGAGCCCTATGTCCGGTTCATCGATCAAGAGGAGAGTATTCTTAATGTTTTCTTTTTCCACGCTAGCAGAAATTAACAAAAGAAAAGAAACAAATCTTTTAAACCCATCCGATCTTTGAGCCAAACTAAAATAGTTGTGCTCTTTAATCAATACAAGAATATTTTCTCCATCTGGCTGTAAATCAAATTCGACCTTGACATATTCTTTCCATGTTTCCTGGAATAAATCGGTTGTTTTTTTGCCTACATTTTTCAGTAAGCTCATCAAAACCTGACGGTTATTTTGGTTTTCTCTTAACTCTTCAAAAATGTTTTCTTTGCCGTACAAATAGAACATATTTTTTAAAGGAATGCAAAAATCAGGATTATCGGCAAAATCTTTAATTTTAATTTCTGTTGGTAGAATATTTCTTTCATCATAATGCCAGAATATGCATCGAGGGAAGTTTTTACTAACGATCTCCATGATTTCCTTACCCATGACTTTGCTGATTTGTTCTGGGGCAATATCTAATAAGAACTGGGGATTTACATTTCGGGAATCTGTATAGCTAACAAAATCGTATTGTTTCAAATTTATGGCTTTGTTATTGATTGTGCTGTTTACATCCGTATTAATCGTGTGATTAATTGCTTTCCAGCCTTTGATGGTAAAATTAGGTCTTCGATAATAAATAATATCCTTGGTTCTATTTTTTACATTGACCCTCAATAATCCTTTCACGGGATTATCGAGTAAGTAGTGTCCCAGGATGAACTCTTCTTTTGTGGATACATCATAAAGAATTATTTTTTCGTTTTCACTGTTAATGAACTTTGCTGAGACAGAGTTAACGATTTTTTCGACATCTATTGATTCCATTTCAAACACAAAATCAATGATCGATTCTTGATTGGGATCTTCTTCGGGTAAAGGGATCCGAACATCTCCAACCAGGGGTATAAAATCACCCAAAAATGACATGGCTTTCAATATATTCGACTTTCCGGATTCATTAATGCCGATCAATATTTTACAGTCATCATTAAATTCAATGGTTAGATCCTTGATGGATCTAAAATTATGAATCTCGACACTATGTAATTTCATTATCCCTTTTCTTCCTCCAATGAACGCCTAGGTCAACAGGAACCTACTTTGATTAATACTTTACATGACTGGGGCAAAAGAGTCAATAAAAAAAGGCGAGTTGTGTTTCCAACTCGCCTTTTTGAACACTATTGATTTATCTTCTGCGGGAAGAGGATTTCCTTTTTTTCGTGCCGTAGGAAACAGCCTGTTTTTGTGTTGTGTTTGAGGAAGCTTCCATTTTTATGGTAGATTTTGATACGGTTTTATCAACAAGTTTTTCTCTGGACAAAATATCTCTTTGTGCAAGGACATATCCATCACGAATGGTTTGCTGGTCTTTCTTTTCCCAAATATTTACTAATGGAACAACGATGTAAATGGATGAATATGTTCCAGCAATCATACCAACGAGAAGTATTGTGGTAAAGTCACGAATGGCAGCTCCGCTAAAGATTGCCAGGGATGCTGTACCTAAAACAATCATAAAGGATGTGTTAAAAGACCGTGTCCATGTTTCTGTTACACTGCGATTGGCTATTTCTGCAAACGTTTCATCTCCTTTTCGATATTTTAAGTTTTCACGGAGACGATCAAGTATAACAATACTATCCTGCAAAGAGAACGCAATCACAGTCAAAACAGCGGCAACAGCCGGCATATTCAGTTGAATCCTGAAGAGAGCAATCACGCCTAAAGATACGCCAACGTCATGAACTAGGGCTAATACAGCGGCTAATCCGTGTTTAAATTGAAATCGGAAAGCAACATAGATTAAAATCAACAGTAAAGCCAAAGTGGTTGTTATAATAGCATTTCTACGAAGTTCAGCTCCGACTGTCGGTCCGACTAGTTCGATTTTAAGTGTGTTACGGTCAATTTTTCCAATTTTTGTATCTAAAGCGGTTACTATTTTGTCTTTATCCGTATCAGTAATGTTTTGTAAACGTATCATAACATGGTTTTTATTTCTTTGATCCCGCTGAATCACTGCACTACCTTGCTTAAACTCTGACATGACAGCTCTTACTTTTGCTTCGTCAACCGGTTTTTCAAAATCAAGATTCATAACGACTCCGCCAGTAAAATCAACACCGAAATCAAAAGGGGAGTGTGTTTTTAATGTAAAAACATTAATCAGTGCAAATAATATGCTTAGGATAACCAATGTGGTAGAAATGCCTAAAAGAAGCTTGCTATGACCAATTATATTCCATTTGCGAATTGGTGAAATTTTCATGGTTATCTCCTTGCTTCTGGTTTTTTCAAACCGAATAATTTTTCGTTAACACTTGGGTAATTAATAGCTATGACACTAAGCATGAATTGGGAGAAAAAATACGAAGTAATTAGAGCGGCGAAAACTCCTGCGATTAATGTAATCGCAAATCCTTTAATCGTTGGCGTTCCGAGCCAGTATAATACAACCATGGCTAATAAAATTGAGAGATTAGAGTCAAAAATTGCTGTCCAACCATGCGCATATCCAGCACTTACCGACGAAAGCATGGTTCTTCCGGTACGATATTCTTCCTTAATTCGTTCGAATACAATAATATTTGAATCGACCGCGCCTCCGATCGACAAGATAGCAGCTCCGATCGCTGGGAGTGAAAAAACTGCTTTGATCCCCAGTAAAAATCCAAGATACATAATTACGTAAAGCATCAAAGCAAGTGATCCAATGAGCCCTAGCATTCGGTAATAAAGGATCATAAATAACATAATGGCTAAACAGGCTACAATAGCGCCTATCAATGATTTATTAATCGTATCTCGCCCCAAGGATGGTCCGACGATTCTTTCCTCAATGAAAGACATTTTAAGTGGAAGTGATCCACCACGAAGCAGTGCGGCATATTCCTGGGCACTCTTCACAGCATCTTCACTTTTTGATCCGCCAAAAGTGATTACGGCATTGCCATCTGTAATGGCAGAATTAACTTTTGGCGCCATAATTTCAATATCGTCAAGGAATATCTTGATCGTCTTACCTACATTTGCAGCTGTGGCATCGGCAAAAAGCTTTTTCCCTTCGTTGTCCCATTCCAGCTGGACAACAGGTTCACGAACGCCACCTTCGGAAACAGTCTGGTAAGCAAACGTTGAGTTCTTCAAGTTCTTACCAGATACGATTATTTTGTTCGCTTCGTCTTTAAATGTTAATACAGCTATTTTACCGATTACTTTTTTTGCCTGTTCGATATCGGTATAACCAGGTATATCGACGATTATTCTGTTATTTCCGGATGTCGATATCGAAGTTTCCCCAACGCCAAGCGCATTGACACGTTTTTCAATAACAACTAAAGCTCTGTCCAGGTCTAATTTTGTTATTGGTTTCGGACCTTCCAAATCTGCATTTGTAACTTCTTTTGGTGGCTCAACTGTTTTGGCCGGTTCTTCGGTTTTTGGAGGTGTACCTGGTGTTGCAGGAGGTGTTTTGGGAGTGTTTATCCCCGTTGTCTTTGCTGGTTCTTTTGTGGTTTCAACCGGCGGAACTTCTGTTTCTACAATTGACTCGGCTTGCAGTACTAAATGTACTCCTCCCTGAAGGTCTAGTCCATATTTTACTTTTCTACCCTTGGAGGCGTCTGTATTGTAAGATATGCTAATTATTGATAAGCTCATAACAATCAATATGATGATTAGCTGTCCCCATTTAATTCTCTTCATAGATTCACCTTTCCCTATTAATAATAAAACAAAATTCTATTATAAATCTTGAGATGGGTTCGTCAATTTTTAAAACACAGGCAATTAAATTAATCGATAACCAATCCCGGGTTCAGTAATCAGATGTTTGGGAGAAGATGGGTTTTCTTCTAATTTCAGCCGAAGTTGTCTCATATAGATTCTTAGGTAGTGAGTTTCTGCCGTGTAGGAAGGTCCCCAAACCGCTTGAAGTAATTGTTTTTGTGTAACCACTTTTTCAAAATTCTGCAACAATGTTTTTAAAATGTCATATTCTGTTGGAGTTAATTTAATTTCCCGGTCATCTATCATTACCAACCTTTTTAGTAGATCCATTGTAATACCGTTGTATTCGAGGATTGGATCATCAAATGTTTTTGTAATATGCCGTAGGGCTGCCCGAATTCTGGCGAAAAGTTCGCTCATACTAAAAGGTTTTGTCAGGTAATCATCAGCTCCAAGGTCTAAGGCTTTCACTTTGTCTTGTTCTAAACCCCGGACAGACAAAACGATGATAGGGATATTAGACCATTCACGAAGCCTCTTGATTACTTCATTCCCATCGATATCAGGAAGGCTCAAGTCCAGTAATAGGAGGTCAGGCTTAAAACTGGTGACCGCTTGAATGCCTAATAATCCCGTTTCTGCTGCTTCTACATGAAATTCATGCGCGTTCAAGGCAATTCTAAGCAACTTCCGAATTTGTTGTTCATCATCAATTACCAATATTCTCGTTTTGCTATTTTCCATCAGTTATTCCAGTCATAGGGTAAAAAGAAAGTGATCCTAGTTCCCTTCTCCCGTTTATGTGATGCCCAAATTTTACCTCCATGGGATTCAATGATTCCCTTGCAGATAGAAAGTCCTAATCCGGAACCAGGAATTGTCCTGACATTATTTGACCTGTAAAATTTAGAGAAGATTGAATCTAATTCTTCCGTTGAAATTCCCATTCCTTCATCTTCAATCATGAAATATAATCGATTACTTTCTGCATAAGATCGTATCGTAATCTCAGAGCCTTCTTCTGAATATTTGACGGCATTATCAAGAAGATTTGTGATGACCTCCTCGATTAAAGCTTCATCAATCTTAATAGAAGGAATTGATGCATCAATTACCAGATTCACTTTCCATTTATTGCTCTGTTTAATTTTACGCAAGCTTTCTTCCACAATATCTCGGATATCAGCATATTCTTTATGTAATTTTAGTAACCGAGAATCAAGTTGTGCCATATCCAGAAGATTTCGAACCAAACGATTCATATCAAAGGCTCCCTGTTGGATAGATTGCAGGAGTTCAAATTTGTCCTCTTTAGAATAAAGATCTCCTTCTTCCAGTAAACTTCCAACAGAGCCTAGAATTGAAGTCAAAGGTGTGTTCAGATCATGCGAAATGGAATCAAATAAAGCTTTCTGCAAGCGTTGTGATTCAACCATTAATTTGTTTTCATTTGCTTTTTCGGTTAATTGTAATCGGTGTATAGCAATCGCTGTCAGACTAGCTATAGCTTCCAAGTAGTGTTTCATAGCTGGATCCTGGTTTATAGAAATCCAAGAAGAATTTAGAGCAATGACGCCAAAGATATTCTTATAGGCATTGATAGGAAAATAAAAATTGGCAGATCCACTAAGAGTATTCGTTCCTTTTCCTGCAACCTGCCTGTTGTTATAAGACCATGTAGCCACCGCTAATTCTTTTTTTCCGATATCAATACAAAAATTTTCATCATTCGAACTCCTTGTTACCAGGTTGCCTATCTCGTCTGGCAATAAGATGGATACTTTGGAATCTGTATTTTCGGATATTTCAAAAATAATCTTCTTAAGAATCGAATCCACGCTGGTATCGATAGCAATATCTTTACTAAGTGAAAACAAAGAGTTTATTTGGGTTTGGTTATCTTGTGCCTGCTCAGCTTTATTTTGTAACAACAATGAAACATATCCAGAGAGAAAGGCAATGAGTAGAAAAATTAATAAACTAAACAAATACCGTAAGTCGTGAATAAAAAACGTATTATAGGGAGGGATAAAAAAGTAATCATAAAACAGAAAACTTATAAGAGAAATGATGATTGAATTCTGATATCCCCAAAGTGATGATAAGAGCAAAGGAATGATAAACAGCATCGAAATATTGATCAAGCCCAAGTCTTTGGAGATAAACTTACAAAAAACGGTCAATATAACTACGAAAAAAATATGAGTGATCAGTGGAACCAGATGGATAGAATTAATAAGCCTGAATTTGATGGGTGTTTTTTCTTTGTTCGTCTTTTTCAAAGGGATTAAATGGATTCGAATTCCGGTCATGCTTCCTAATATTGAATTTTCAATTGGTTCTTTCAACAAGGATAACCATCTAAATTTGTTACTGGATTTACCAATTACAAGCTGGGTAATATTTTTTCTTTTCACCATTTGATACAGTGAATCAATTAACTTGCCAGATGATAAAGTAACCACTTCTGCTCCTAGCTCTTCTGCAAACTGAATGCTTTTTGCCATCACATTTTTTACTCGGTCGCTAAACAAATAGGCAGAAGAGGTTTGGTGAAAAGCCACCAACAGATCTCCTTGCAAGCTATCTGTCAGATTTTTTGCAATACGAAGCAGATGAAAGGCATGAAAATAGGAATCAACATAGACGAGAACTTTCTCACTGGCAGTCCACGGACCTTCAATTGCATGGGCGTGCATGTAACTGGCGAGTTCTTTATCGACATGCTTAGCGGTGAAGCGAAGAGAGATTTCTCGAAGAGCGTTGATGTTGCCAGGTCTAAAAAAGTTATGTAAAGCATTTTCTGCTTGTTCAGGGATATATACTTTACCATCTCGAAGTCTCTGTATTAGAGTGTCTGGGTCAATATCAACGAGTTGTATTTGCGCATTTTTCATGAAACTATCAGGAACAGTTTCATGTATGGGGATCTCGGTTATGTCGGTGACAATATCATTTAAGCTTTCCAGATGCTGAATATTGAGCGTGGTGTACACATCGATGCCGTGTATCAAAAGCTCTTCTACATCTTGATACCGTTTTTTATTTCGTGAACCAGGAACATTAGTATGGGCAAGCTCATCGACAATAGCAATAAGAGGTTTTCTTGTCAGTAGTCCGTCCAGATTCATTTCCTTTACAGTAATCCCTTTATAAATCAAGGTTACAGGTTCAACAATAGGAATCCCTTCTGACATGGCAATGGTTTCTTTTCTCCCATGGGTCTCCAACCAACCGATAACAATATCGACCTTCTCTGTTAGCTTTTCCTGAGCCACTTCCAGCATGGAATAAGTTTTTCCAACTCCTGCTGAAGCACCCAGGAATATTGTCAGTGTTCCTCTTTCGGCTCTTTTTGATTCATTTAGTAACGCATCAGGATCTGGTCTGCAATCGTCCAATTTTCTTCCTTATTTAATTTGTTCATCTAATTTCATGTTCAATTGTAAAACATTTACCCTTTCTTCGCTAAAAAATGGAATGGAATCCTTTTTAACTTCTTGATCTACTATTTGTTTGATAGTATCAGGTGCCACATTTCTGGTTTTTGCTACTCGAGAGATTTGCAGATAAGCAGAATCCTTCGAGATATGGGGATCAAGTCCACTAGCTGAGTTGGTAACAAGGTCGGATGGAATGATTTGATTATCGGATATGTGATTGATATCCTTAAATTTTTTAATCCTTTCCACTACTTCATTTAACCAGGATTGATTGGTAGGACCTAGATTGCTTCCACCAGATACTTCGGTCGTACATGATCTTCCCTGGAAATATTTCTCGGAGGTGAAATTTTGTCCCAATAGTTTTGATCCTATTACTTTTCCATCTTTTTGAATCATACTACCATTTGACTGGAAAGGGAATAAAGCCTGAGCAAGTCCTGTTATTAGAAATGGATAAATAACACCGCATAGGACAACAAAAATCACAAAAAAAAGAAAACATGTTTTTAGTATTGATTTCATATTTGATCCTTCCTAAAAAATATGGAGAGCAACCAGAATCATGTCAATAATTTTGATTCCGACAAATGGTACAATAATTCCCCCCAATCCGTAAATCAGGATATTTCGCTGTAGTAATTGATTGGAACTACACGGACGAAAACTGATACCCCTAAGGGCTAAAGGAATAAGGGCTATAATAATCAAAGCATTAAAGATAACAGCAGAGAGGATTGCGCTTTCAGGAGTTGCCAGACGCATGATATTAAGAGTATTAAGAGAGGGATATTGAACACAAAAAATCGATGGAAGAATGGCAAAATACTTGGCTACATCGTTTGCTATGCTAAATGTGGTCAAAGATCCCCTTGTTATCAGAAGTTGTTTACCAACTTCAACAATTTCGATGAGTTTGGTAGGATTACTTTCCAGGTCGATCATGTTGCCAGCTTCTTTGGCAGCTTGTGTTCCGCTATTCATTGCTACGCCCACATCTGATTGAGCCAGGGCTGGGGCATCATTAGTACCATCCCCGGTCATTGCTACCATATATCCTTTTTCCTGGTATTCCCGGATCAGTTTAAGTTTTTTCTCTGGTTTTGCCTCTGCCAAAAAGTCGTCCACGCCAGCTTCTGCAGCAATTACTGCGGCAGTAACCGGATTATCACCGGTGATCATGATGGTTTTGATGCCCATTTTTCGAAGTTCGCCAAATCGTTCTTTCATTCCTTTTTTAAGAACATCTTTAAGATGGATGACTCCTAGTGCAGTATTAGATTCGACAACAACCAAAGGAGTTCCTCCCTCATTAGCAACGTGGAGGGCAGCATTCTTAACGTCCCCGGTTAGTTGTTTTCCAAGAGATTGTAAATAATTATCCATGGCATCTACGGCACCTTTGAATATTTGGACCTGATCAAATTGGATTCCACTCATCCGAGTATTGGCGCTAAAGGGAATGAACTGGACGTTGGACTTGCTGAATTCTTTTTCACGGATATTAAACTTTTGTTTGGCTAATACTACAATCGATCTTCCTTCTGGTGTTTCGTCTGCCAGGGAGGAAAGTTGGGAAGCCAAAGCTAACTTCTCTTCACTGACTCCTCTGGCAGGGATAAATTCTACAGCCATGCGATTGCCTAGTGTAATGGTCCCGGTTTTGTCAAGGAGTAAAATATCAATATCCCCAGAAGCTTCAACAGCTCTACCTGACATAGCCAGGATTTTACGTTTGAGTAGCCGGTCCATCCCGGCAATTCCAATCGAACTTAGCAGCCCACCGATTGTGGTAGGGATTAAGCAAACTAGTAACGAAATAAGGATGGTTGGGCTTACGAAGGTTCCTGAATAAATGGCAAATGACTCAAGAGAGGCGACAGCGAGTAAAAAAATTATAGTGAAAACGATCAATAAAATAGTTAAAGCTATTTCGTTGGGTGTTTTTTTTCGTTTCGCCCCTTCGACCAACCGAATCATCCTGTCCAGGAATGTATCTCCTGGATTGACATTAATCTTTACTTTGATCCAATCAGATAAAACTTTGGTTCCACCGGTTACTGTGCTTCTGTCTTCGCCAGTTTCACGAATAACAGGAGCAGACTCTCCCGTAATAGCGCTTTCATCCACTGATGCGATCCCTTCTATCACGATTCCATCGCAAGGTATCACTTCTCTTGCTTTGACTAGAACTATGTCGCCCTTTACCAGGTCACAGGAAGAGGTTTCGACTACCGTTGAACCTACGATTTTATAAGCAGTTGTCTCTTTTCTGGTCTTACGCAGGGCTTCTGCTTGAGCTTTTCCCCGACCTTCAGCGAGAGCTTCAGCAAAATTAGCAAACAAAACGGTAAACCAGAGCCAGATCGTAATCTGAAGGGTGAAGGAAAATGAACTTTTTATGGCAAAAAAGAGGGAACAGGTTGTAATAAAAGCACCGATCTCTACAACAAACATCACAGGATTACGCCATAAAGTGGTTGGGTTTAATTTGGAAAACGAACTTAATATTGCTTGTAGATATATTTTTTTCATTTATATCTCCTTAGTACAAGATATGCTTAAGCAACTGCATATGTTCGAGTATTGGCCCCAGCACAAGAGCTGGGAAAAAGGTAAGGGCACCGATAATCAATATAAACAACACTAACATTGAAACAAATAATGGAGAGGTTGTATGAAAAGTTCCATCTCCAACCGGAATAATCTTTTTATGTACTAAGCTCCCAGCAATTGCCATAACAGGGATGATGACTCCAAACCGTCCGAGTAACATGGCAACACCCAGAAAGAGATTGTAAAAAACAGTGTTGGCGTTTAGACCTGCAAAAGCGGATCCATTGTTGCCTGAAGCAGAGGTAAAAGCGTATAGGATCTCGGTAAATCCATGAGGCCCCGAGTTTAAAATCGAGTTTGTCCCAAGCTTAGTCATGGCAGCTACAGCGCTCCCGATCAATATACAAGAGGAAGGAATCAATATAGCTATCATCGTCATTTTCATTTCGAAAGATTCTATCTTTTTGCCTAAGTATTCGGGAGTCCTTCCTACCATCAGTCCGATGATAAAAACAGTCAGAAATACAAACAGGAGAATACTATACAGCCCGGCTCCCACTCCACCAAAGACGACTTCTCCCAGCATGATTGGCAGTATCAGAAATAGTCCGCTTAAGGGAGCGAAGCTGCTATGCATGGAATTTACTGCCCCGCATGAAGTGCTGGTTGTTGTTGTGGAAAAAAGCACTGAACCAAATAATCCAAAGCGAACCTCTTTGCCCTCCATCGATTGGACTACCGTTCCTGTTCCCGCAAGGTTTGGATTACCATATCGCTCAGAAAAATAATTGCCGGCAAAAAGTAGGAAATATAGGATTAGCATGCTTACCAGGATGACAATACCCTGCTTCTTATTACCTACCATAAATCCAAACATAAAAACCAGGCTGGTAGCCAGAAAAAGGATTAAGAATATTTCTATCAGATTGGATACCGGTGTTGGATTTTCAAAGGGATGGGAGGAGTTGGCATTGTAATAACCACCTCCATTGGTTCCCAGCTCTTTGATAGCTTCCTGAGAAGCAATTGGTCCCATCACAATTGTTTGAGTTTTTCCTTCTAGTGTATGGAAAACAGCTTTTGATTGAATATTTTGGGGAACTCCCTGCCATACCAGAACTAGAGCAAAAATGATGGATAAAGGAAGTAGTACCCGAAGGAATGTTTTTGTCATATCAATCCAGAAATTCCCGAGATGGGAGACTTGCTTGCGAATCAGTCCACGAGTTAGAACCACCGCTACAACGATACCGGTTGCAGCTGAGAAAAAGTTCTGAATCGCCAAACCTGCCATTTGTGTAAACGGGCTTACTGTCACTTCTCCAGCGTAGGCCTGCCAATTGGTATTGGTGACAAAGCTAACGGCGGTATTGAAAGCTAGATCCCAGCGAAGTCCCGCGAGATGCAAAGGATTCATCGGCAGATAATGTTGAAAACCCAGGATAAGAAATAAGAAGAGAAATCCCAACCCATTAAAGAGAAGCAGGGCAACCGTATATTCCACCCACATCATTTCTGATTCGGGATTGACACGGATGATTTTATAAACCAATTTTTCTATGGGTCCAAAAAATCGATCACCTATTACTTTCTTTCCACTAAAAATGTGAGCTAGATATTTTCCAAAAGGGTAAGAAACTAGCAGAAGAATTAGAAAAAAGAGTAGTAATTGAACAAAATGTTGAATCATCATAGATCCTCCACTTTTAGCAGACAATAAAATAAATAACCCAGAATAATTACAGTAACGCCTATCCCTATCCATAAACCCATCATACACCTCTCACTAAATAAAATTAGCGAGTGTGATTATAGGAGGTGTTCCTGTAAAATGCTGGTTAAAAAATGCTCTGATTGCGTAAAAAAAGTGTAAAAAAAAAGAGGCTGGACTATTTCAGCCTCTTTTTTGGTTTTATCTAGGAAAATTTATTTAGATATAAGCTTCTTCTCCATGAATAGAGCTGTCAAGACCTATTTCTTCCTCGTCTTCCGTTGCTTTGACGGGAGTAAATTTATTGATTACCCAAAGAAGGGCATACGAAATCATAAAGGCGTAAATAACGGTTATCAACCCTGCGGATAATTGCTTGCCAAAAAAACCAGGGGTGTTTCCCATGAATAAACCATTTTTTGCTGATGTATTGATGGCATTGCTAGCAAGTAGACCTGTCATGATGACTCCAACAAATCCACCTACGCCATGTACTCCTACTACGTCTAGAGCATCGTCTAGTTTGAGTTTATTTTTTAGGGCTACCGCCATATAACAGATAATACTAGCAACCATTCCTATGATGACAGCACTTGATAATGATACATAGCCTGCTGCTGGAGTAACAGCCACAAGACCAGCTACCGCTCCAGTCAGTAGTCCAACAAATTTTGGTTTCTTTTCAAAAATCCAGGCTAGAATTAACCAGGTAATAGCAGCAGTAGAAGCAGCAATATCAGTATTCAAAAAAGCTAAACCAGTAATAGAATCTACACGGAGCTCACTGCCAGCGTTAAATCCATACCAGCCAAACCATAATAGCCCAGTACCTAGAGCAATTAATGGAATACTGTGGGGTCCTTTATCAAAAAACTTGCGTTTTCCTACAAAAAGAACAGAAGCTAATGCTGCG
>Ga0247841_10007655_pt1 | contig 15923 bp, 12 predicted proteins | sample LaCruzMarch2015__2_FD_192410 | JGI IMG/M metagenome (GOLD analysis project Ga0247841, IMG submission 192410) | Freshwater microbial communities from meromictic Lake La Cruz, Castile-La Mancha, Spain - LaCruzMarch2015_18m | ecosystem: Environmental > Aquatic > Freshwater > Lake | place: Spain...
GGCTGGAATTGATATAAAGTTTCAGGATTATTCTCATCCCGAATATAAGCAAGTATACCAGCCTTTTATTGCATATATGTCTATTGTTGATCTTCTTTTCAACTGCGGCTCAGATAGTCTAGCTATACTGCTTAGTAAGCAGGGCGCGGTAAGAAAGGCACAGAATGAAGTTTTCTAAGGTCAAAAACCAAACCATTATTTTATCGCTAATATCTATTTTGTTTATATTTGTGTTTCAGGCTAAAGCTGAGCAGACGTATTCATTGATGCCCTGGCAGGTTGGCCAATTTGTTGAGTATCAGGTTATAAGTTTTGAAGGTGAAGGCGCGGATAATCGTTACCGTATTGCTTTAGTTGCTAAAGAGCGAGTTCAGGGTAAAGAGTACTTTTGGCTGCGCATAGATATTTTTTCATCGGTTAAGGATTTGCGCGAAACGAAATTGAAAAAGAATATTACTTTTCTGTGTTTGCTTCCCGAAGTCAGATCTTGTGAATTTGAAAATAATCCTGCAGCTTTCTTTAAAAATGGATTCTTCCCTTCGAGTGCAGTAAAATTAAAAGTTCAATTATTCGATGGAGAATTTACAGAGGTAGATTGCAGAGAATATTTCTCTTATCAGTCCATAATCGAAGATACGCCTTATTCTCTTACACCTGACTATCTGGGAAACATTGATTTTACGCGAATGCATGTTTTAGATCGAATGGAACAGATTTTGGTACCTGCTGGGAGTTTCTTTTGCAAACACTTTTATGTCAAGACTGATATTAGCAGGAGTTATACCGATGAAGGTTTTGATTTGTGGCAAAGTTCGGCTGTGCCTCTTCTTGGCGTTGTTAAAGTAGAGTTTTCAAAAACTCTTTTTTGGGAGAAATGGTCATATAAATATGAAACAGGACAAATAAGGTCAGGGAAAGAAATTTTATCTCGCTTCTTTACAAAACGAGTTCCCGGAAGAAGGAGAGAGGATACCTGTATTATTAAACTTGTTAATTACGGATTAGTAAATGAAAATAAAAATTAAGAAGATTGTTCCTATAATAATTATGCTATTTATGATTATAGCCTATATTTCGCCTCTTCTAGTGAATTTAAATAAATCTTTTACCTTGTTTCCAAAGAACATTGTGCAGTATTACATGACATATTTTGAATGCTTCTCTTTGCGTAACGCCGTGATTGCAAACCATCAGTTTCCGCTTTGGGTTTCAGGATACGATGGGGGAATAAACTTTTTTGCTTTTCCTTCTACGATTTACGCTGATCCAACGAGTATTTTTGCGCTGTTTTTTAATGAAATTGTTTCGGATAAGTTAGCCTGGGCGGTCTTTTATATACTCGGTGCGCTATCTATGTATTATTTGTGTTTTTGCGTATTGCGTTATAACTGGGCGGGTTCAATATTCTCTTCGATTGTTTACACAATGGGCGGGTATTTTTCTCATTTGCAGGAAGAGAGCTTTATTCCGGTCAGGGTTACTTTGTTATTGCCTTTATTTTTTGCATTTCTAATTAAAGCTAAAGCAAACAGGGTTTTCTTATTTTTTGCGGCTTTTGTCTTAGCGTTTATCAGCCTTGAATCTGCGCTTTTGCTCCCGGTTATTGTCTTATTTACTGCTCTTTTTGTTATTTGTCAAAAGGATTTTAGGTTTTTTGTTATTTATATTTGTATTTGTTTAATGGCTTTTTTGTACTCATTCTTTAAAACAATACTTACTTTGGATATGTTTTGGCAAAATGTGCAGATTATCAACAAGACCCACGAATATATTATTAAGGATGCCAATACCATTGGAACGCTATTATATAGGTTGATTTTCCCTGAGAATTTCGGGGTAGGCATGTATGTAGGGATTGTCCCGGTGCTTATTTGTATTGTCGTTTGTTTTATTAACTTTAAAACTATGTTTAATTTCGTCGTCTGCTTGATTATTGCGGTTTGGCTTTCTCTAGGACCGAATTCTTTATTTGATCTCAATAGGGCGTTGTGGCAAATGCCATTATTCGGCGGAATGCATGAGGTCGCAAAATATTACGGCCTGGTCATCGTATTCTTTATGAGCGTTATCTGCGGTGGGTTCTTTAGCTTTATTGAGAAGATTCGCAATAGATTTCTTGCCGATTGCCTTAGTTGTGCGCTTATAGGATTTGTTTTTTTAAACTTATTGTGGTTTAATGTTGGCTACTTTAATGTATTTAACACTACGCTCCCAGAAGAGAAGGGAGTGGCCAGGGATTTTTATAACATTCTAGCTATTAATCTTCATCCCGGTGATGAGTCAGTAACTGCCCCGCTTAGTTATTTTCTTGCGCGTAAGAATATCGGTTTACTTAATATGCATCAGCATCCTTATTTAAGGAAAAGTAGTAACGTGGTCCCAAAATATATTCTATTGCCTAAATATGCTTTTCTCGTTCCTTCTACTAGGCTCGTGGTCTTGCCCAATCCTGAATATAAAGGAGAGTTCTTCTTTTTAAATAAATCTTTAGTTTCTAAGGTTAGGTTTAGGCCTGGAGAGCTGATTTTCGATGTAAGATCTTTAAAACCGGATATTTTAATAATTAACCAAAACTTTGATCGGGGATGGAAAGCTACAGCTGGTAAGGTTGAGAACCACTTAGGGCTTCTTAGCGTGCGCTTTGACAGGCCGTTGGATAGCCGCGTTAGGCTAACTTTTCTCCCGGGCAACTTTATTATTGGAATATTAATAAGTCTTTTGGCAGTTATACTAAGCTTAGTTTACCTGAAAAAGAAAAGAAAATGATCTGGAAAATAAAAAATATTGAAGGGTTCGCTTTAGGTCTTGTTTTGTGCGTTGCATTACTTGTTGCCACTTATTGTCAGTTACCTCAGCTTTTAAATAAGTATGCTATTAATGATGACGTAAGACAGGCCAATTATATTTTAACTTACAAGGATCATGACCTTTTTAAGGGTGATGTAATTACGCAGTATTTTAAAAGCTGGAATCCTATAGGAGTAAAAGCATTCTATGCCTTGATAAGCAATATAGCTGATCCGCTATCAGTAACAAAGATTTTGCCTTTTTTTCTCTTCTTATTTTCAACTTATTTAATTTTTAAAATTGGGTTAAGCTTAGGGAGCCTGCGTATGGCTTTCTTATCCAGCATTCTATTCATTTTCGTTACCTGGTCTAGGATGAGATTTTCTGTTTTTGGATCAAGTAATGGTGCAGATTTTGGGTACCTTCTATTTATAGCGTTTATTTATTTTCTTATAAAGAGAAACTTTACTGTGCTTGCATCGGTTTTATTTCTTTTGTGCTTATTTTATCCCCCGCTGCTTTTAGTTTGTGTTATTACCCTTTTGCTTTCATTTAGAGAAGAACGAAAGATGAAAGTAGTGCTTGATCGCGCTAAGATTATTATGATTGTGGTTTTGTTAATTGGTATAGCGCTGATGTTTCTTTATAAAGTTAGCAATAACTTAAGAATGGTCAATTTAGCAGAGATGAGGCACATGGCGGAGTTTTACCCTGGGGGTAGAAAAGAAATTTTTTACCCTAATTTTTATCTGAGATGGACAAATGCTGAAAGTGGTCTTGGAATCGCTGACTTTCCGATGCAGTTTTTAATTGTTGCCTCTTTTATGATGATGCTAGTTTTAAAGAATAAATCTTTTTCTATCCCGCGTATATTCAGGAATATTTTTATCGCATCAATTGTCTCCTTTATCTTAGCAACTATATTTATGTACCAGCTCCATGGGCCTGCAAGATATTTTGGAAGGTATTCTATTCCCATTGTTTTAATATTCTATGTTCTAATTAATTTAGACAGAATATTAACAAAGATGAGGCATGTTTTTCTTAGTCGGTTACTTTTTTTATTATTTTTTATACTGTTATCCTTTGTTTTTATTTTTAGGCTAGAGAGACGTTACATTATTGCGCCTTATCCAAAACTGTATGAATTCCTTTCTAAGCTGCCTAAAGATGCGGTAATTGCCAGCCATCCAGAAATAGCGGATAACATACCGATTTTCGCGCAAAGGACCGTACTTATAAATGAAGAAACTTCTACTCCAGAGCACCTAAGTCTTTATCCAATTCTTAAAGGAAGGACACTCGACTTTTTTAGGGCTTATTATTCCGAATCTGAAAAAGATATTAAAGAATTTTGCAAAAAATATGACATTTCTTATTTGGTCGTTAATAAAAACCACTTCTCTTCTGATTATTTAAAAAGAGGTGAATTTTATTTTGAGCCCTTTAATAGCTATATCAAGAAAATCGTAAGAAGTAAGAATTCATTTGCCTTAATTACTATTTGCAAGAAAATGAGTATTTTCAAAGATAGTGACATTTGCTTAGTCGCATCAAAAGATATTTTAAGTAATAATTAATTTGCTTAATTATATAAGAAGATGAAAAAAATCGAAATAATAGCTTTACTTGGAGCATGGATATTTATATTGTTACTGCATTCATTTTTCCTGAAAGAGATATATTATGATCATGATGTTGCGGGCTACGCTTATAACACGGCAGAAGTTATGAACAATAGAGGCTGGTTTGCCTCTACTTGGAATAATAAGCCTCCTGGGATAAATTTTATATACCTTGCAGCTTTTAATTTACTGGGCAGGTCTTTCATAACCACTCGCATAATAACAATTTTAGCAAACTTCTTAGCTGTATTCTTATTGTATTTGTTGGGTAAAAAGTTACTTTATAAGGAGGTGAGTTTCTTCTTTTTAATCCCAATTTTCTATGCCCTATTTTGTGTATCAATAGATCCATACGGTTTCGGGGTTAATTTAGAGACAGTTATGTCTGTTTTTGAGATAGCCGGAATATTATTTTTAGGGCTGGCTGTGAAAAAAGAAAAAGGTAGTCTCTATTTTATATCAGGCTTGATGATGGGGGTTGGTTTTATAATTAAACAGGCGGCGTTAGTTACCTTGACTGCAGGTTTATTCGGCATATTTATTTTAAGCACAATTAATAAAGCTAGCTACAAAGTTTTAATAAAGAAAATACTAATTTTTACGAGTGCTTTTCTTATCCCGGTAATATTAACTTCCTTATTTTTTGTATTTCAAGGCGTCTTTGATAAGTTTTTTAAATATACATTCGTTTTTTCTTATCGATATATGCAGAATATGGTAACTGAAATTCAGATTATGTCGGCGTATAAAATAATCTGGGAGAATCTGGGGATTGAGCTAATGGTGTTTAGTGTGTTGGTTTTAGCGGGTATCGTGTATGCGTTGCTAAAACGTTCTTTTTCAATGATCCTAATATTAATATGGTTCGTTATTAGTTTTTTATTTTCAATGGTTGCGCCTTTTGAGCATTATCTTTTGCAACTTATTGCACCGCTTGCCTGTTTAAGCGCTATAGGGTTTTCCTATATTTATAAAAGTATCTTAAAGACAAAATTGTCAAAGGCACTTATTTTTATTCTGCTAGCAGTCTTTTATTTACATACTTATATTCTAGTAGATACAGTCTCAAAAAAAATAACAGATAATATTTCAGATATTAATGAACGTTTCATGGCAGCAGAATTTATTAAGAAGAGAGCTAGCCCTCAAGATAAGCTTTTTGTTTGGGATGATTTAGGTGGATGCTCAATATATTTTTGGACTGGGTTAAATAATGCCTCGCATTTTAGGGTAAAATATCATCTTCTTCCAAAAGATTTAATGCGCACAACCCAAAGGGTTTTAGCCGGGGATTATAATTTAAATCGAAGTTATTTTTTGGCTGAATTCAGGAAAGAACCCCCGATTTATGTCGTTGTGGTTGATCATAAAGTTAACAGAGTTGGCCTCGATTTAGAAAAGAAATCTTTTCCAGAGTTTTTCGATATTTTGAATAAACAATATTTGATTGAGAAGAAAACAGATATCTGTACAATCTATCGGCGTTTGTTGAAATAATTATTTAGGATATATTTTACTCAGCATACTTAATATGCTCAATCCGGCTGTAGAGGTTATCATAGTTTCTAGAGGCAATTATAATTACATTGAAAGATGCCTTAATTCTTTACAAATACATTCATATAATGATGTTAAGCTTGTTATTAATAATTCTGGCAATGAAAATTTATTACGTAAAGTTTATTTAGTTTTTCCTTCGATAAATATAATTTCTAATCCAGATAATACTTCTTTCTGTCAATCGCTCAATAAAGCACTGGAAATTACAGAGAATGATTTTGTTCTTTGTCTCAATGACGACGTTTTCTTAGGCAATGGGTTTATTAATAAAACCCTTAATATTTTTTCATTAGATAGTAAAATCGGAATGGTTAGTGGAAAGATCTTACGTTTTGATAGAGACACTTTAGATAGTGCTGGGCTTTTTTTAAGTTGCTGGCGTACGGCAAGAGAGAGGGGATATGGCCGCAAAGATGTTGGCCAATATGAAACTCCGGGTTATATTTTTGGTGTAAATGGCGCGGTTGCTTTTTACCGAAGGGAAATGCTGGAGGATATTAAAAGGGGACAGGATTATTTCGACTCTGATTTCAGGTTTTTCTACGAAGATCTGGATATTGCCTGGAGAGCTCAAAATAGAGGATGGAAAGCCTATTATGTGCCAACGGCTATCGCATATCATGCCAGGGGGGGGACTGCACGCAAAAAACACGGTATCGGAAAGAATTTCGGGCGATTTTATATTAACGATGAGTTGCAGCTTGATTTAATTAAAAATAGATATATGACTATTATAAAGAATGAAAGTTTGATGGGGTTATTGCTTCACTTGTCACTTATTATTGTTTACGATTTAGCAGTTTTTGGTTTTCTGCTTATTTTTAGGCCTAAAGTGGTCCCGAGATTATTTTCTACTTTTCAATATATGAAATTAGCTTTCAGGAAGAGAGTCGCGGCTAAAAGAGTATAGTAAACCGAGAATTGCACACCATATAAAGCTTACTTCAGGAAGGTAGAAGCTAAAATCGATCAGGTTATGCAGCAGAAATACTATGCTTGCGCAAAATAGACAGGATATTTCTCTTTTGTGCGCAGATTTGCCCATAACTTTGACGCTTTGGATTAAAACCGCAGCTATAAACCAAAGAAGTGCGATCAATCCGATAATCCCGCATTCCGCCCATAATTGTAAATATGAGTTATGGGCATAGCGGGATACTGGAAGGGTAAAGTTTCCCGGACCGATCCCTTTAAAGGGGGCATGAGCGATGACTTTAATTGTTTCTCCCAAATAATCAAGCCGCATAGCAGTAGAAAATAGCGGTTGCTGATGAAGTCTTTGTGTAGTGGATCTTAAAAAAATAACCACTGTAATTGCAATAATCAAAACGCTTAGCGCAAAGATAAATTTTTTATTATTTGTTTTTTTACTCAGTAATAAATAAATTATAGTGACTACGGTAATGGAAATAAATCCTCCTATTGACTTTGTAGAAAAAAGTGCAGCTGTTATAGGCAAAAGTAGCCATATCCTGCGCTTATAGATAAAGGCTAGTGGCATAATCATAGCAAGATATCCGGCTAAGATGTTTGGAGTAACAAACGGAAAGAATGTGCGTCTGCTGTTGATGTAATCTTTTAAAAAAGAGCTATTTATTCCTTCTTGTTTTGCAAGGTTGGCAAGTTCGGTGAATCCGAAGAAATACTGATGGATAGCAAGTACGCTGATAATGACTCCCGTAAAGAAAATTACGCGTATTATCAGTATCCGGTTTCTAATGGTAGAAGATGAACAAATTAGGAATATTAATATGCCGATTGCGTATTGAAAAATCGCAGAGAAACTATTAAATCTATTAGTGGAGAATATTGAAGAAATAAGCAGGGTGCAGATAAATAATATTAGCGGATATTTGACGGTTTTAAGTTCCTGCAGGCAGACTTTTTTTTCGTTTATCCATAGGCTAAGCAGGCCTAAGAATATTAAGGAATAAACAGCATTCGCATAAGGATAAGCCAGGGAAGAAATAAACGGCCTTAAGAAGATTAAAATTAACAGAAAAATAATCATGTAGAAGTCATTCTATCTTAAGATTATTATCCAGTCAAATGGAAAAGTATTTGTAGTATGCTTAAGCTTAAGTTATAATAAAATAATTACAATTAATATTTATGTCTAAAGATAAGATCAATCTGCTCTACGTAATCACAAAACTAGAATTAGGTGGTGCGCAGAAGCATGTATTGGACCTGGTACGTGGAATACCAAAAGAGAAGTTTAATCTGTCTCTATTTACAGCTAATTCGGGGCTGTTAGTTGATGAAGCAGGAGGTATCCCGGGTTTAAGATTATATCGCTCTAGGTTTCTTAACCGCAATCTTAACCCTCTTTTAGATCTGTTTACTTTTATAGAGTTATGCATTTATATAAGAAAAAATAAGATTGATATAGTTCATACCCATAGTTCAAAAGCCGGTATTCTGGGTAGAATCGCAGCTAGGTTTTCCGGAGCTAAAATAATAGTCCATACTGTTCATGGCTGGAGTTTCCATAACTACCAAAATAAGATTGTTTATTGGTTTTGTGTTTTGGCCGAAAAGATTTGCGCAAGCTTTACTGATAGAATCGTAGTAGTTTCTAACTGGGATAGAGATTTAGGCTTAAAATATTCTCTAGCAAGAAAAGAAAAGTATAGTTTGATAAGGTACGCTTTAAATTATGCTGATTTTAAAGTTAGAGATAGGCGCCTCGATTTTAGAAAGAAGTTAGGATTAAATGATTCAGATTTAGCTGTGACGATGGTTGCCTGTTTTAAGCCTCAAAAATCTCCCTTAGATTTTATAAGATTAGCTAAATTAGTTAAAGATGAAGTGCCTAATACTAAGTTTATTTTAGCCGGAGACGGGGTATTGCATAGCAGGATATCGCACTTGATTAAAAGGCTTAATCTTGAGCGCGAGATTATTTTAACCGGATGGAGTTATGACATCCCATTAATCCTTGCAGCTTCGGATATATTTGTTCTTACTTCTTTATGGGAAGGCCTCCCGATATCAGTTTTAGAGGCTTTTGCCTCAGGGCTACCGGTAGTTGTCACTGATACAGGCGGGATACATGAAGTTATCTCGCATGGGCAAACAGGGTATTTAGCCAGGCCAAAAGATGTCGATACTATCAAGCAATTTGCCTCTAAATTATTAAAAGATAATCGTTTAAGAGAGAAAATTGGCTTAGCGTCTTTTGAATATATAACTAAAGAAGATTTTTCTTTAAACAATATGGTTGCTAATATTAAAAATATTTATTGCGACTTATTAACGAGTAAAAATGTTTAAATATCTTATTGTTTTTATTGCCGGTTTTCTCTTTAGCGCTCTATTTATGGTAATTTTAAGGGCAGTATCTATAAAATATAAGATACTTTATTTAAAAGGCGTTTCTTTGCTCGGCGGTTTAGGCTTGGCCCTATCGATGTTGATCGCGTTACTTTTAGGCAAGGTTATTTTTAATCTCTATTTCTCAAAAGAGTTTATATTAATGGGCTCAGCATTTATTATATTAGCCTTTGGGATAATTGATGATCTAAAAGAAATGTCGGTAGTAAATAAGATTTTAGTCCAATCTCTTTGCGCTATTTTATTGATCGCCTCCGGAATAAGGACCGATATTGTTTATATCGGTTTTATTGGCAATATAATAGTCACATATCTATGGATTTTAGGAATTACAAACGCGTTTAATCTATTAGACATTATGGATGGCTTATCTTCTGGGGTTGCGTTAATTGTAAGCAGCGCTTTTTTGGTTATTTCTTTCTTGAATCATAATTTAAATATGCAGATTATTATAGTTTCATTGTGCGCAGCAATTATCGGTTTCATGCTTTTTAATCTTTCCTCTAAGAAGCTTTACCTTGGTAATTCCGGAAGCCATTTTTTAGGGTTGTTAATAGCTAGCGTTGCTCTAACTTTACATTTTGCGCCGTTAGAGAAAAAATTTGCCTTGCTTTCACCTATAATTATTCTTTGGCTCCCGATAATCGATACGATATTATTAATGGTTTTTCGGATAAAGAAAGGAAGGGTCCCTTTTGTAAAAAGCAATGATCATATTGCTTTTAAGATTTCTCTGCTAGGTTATTCTCATAATAAGACTATAATTCTTATGTTTTCTCTATGTTTTGGCTTTGCTTTGTCCGGGGTTATTTTGTCCAGAGTTAGTAATCTAATTGCTATCGGTATTCTATCCGCAGTATTTTTATGTACCTTAGTTTTATTCCATAGGCTAATCACGGTTGACAATGAAATCAAATAAGAAAGTTGTAATACTTGGTGCGGGTTTAAGCGGCTTAAGCGCTGCCTGGCATCTTCAGAAAAACGGACAGGATTGCGTTGTTTTTGAAAAAGAAAAAGAAGTAGGAGGACTATGTCGCTCTAAAAAAGTAAACGGTTTTATCTTTGATTGTGATGGCCATCTGTTACATTTTAAAAACAAACAAACCTTGGATTTAGTCAAAAGATTACTAAATAACAATATTGCCAAACATTCAAGAAGCGCCTGGGTTTATACCCGCAATAGATTAATACATTATCCATTCCATGCTAATCTCCGTGATTTACCTCAACCTATAGCTAGAAGATGTCTTCTGGACTTTATTTCGGCGAGTAGTGAAAAGAAAACTAATGGAGGAACTAACTTTTTAAAATGGGTAAACTGTTCCTTCGGTAAAAGTATTTCAAGGCATTTTATGATACCTTACAATAAAAAATTCTGGACCGTTTCTTTAAAGGAATTAACTTGTGAATGGATGCAGGATTTTCTAGTTAAACCCACATTGAATCACGTAGTTCAGGGATATTGTACAGATGAGCCGAATTATCTAGGATATAATGCTAACTTTTATTATCCTAAAAAAGGCGGTATTAATCAGCTTCCTTTAGCCTTTGAAAGCCAGATTCGCAATATCTATAAAAATAGCACCATTAGCTCGATTAATCTAAAGAAAAAAGAAATAATCATAAAAGAGCAAAAATATGCTGAGAATTTTGATTCGTTAATTTTGACTATACCCCTTCCAGAATTAACTAAAATAATCAATCCTTTACCGGAGAGAATTCTTGAAATGCTTAATAAATTGCGTTGGAATTCGATATTTAATCTTAATTTAGGTATAGATGGTAATATCGTAGATAATAAACACTGGGTATATTTTCCCCAAAGAGAGACGAGTTTCTTTAGATTAGGTTTTTCTCACAACTTTGCCAGAAAAAATACTCCAGATGGAAAAAGTTCAGTATATGCAGAAGTTTCCTATCCCTGTACGACAACGATAGATAAAACTAAGACCGTTACAAAGATATTAAGAGGACTTAAAAGTATCGGAATAATTAAAGGTCGTGCGGATATATCGGCCTTAGACGTAAATATTATAAAATACGGTTATCCTATTTATGATCATAATTACAATCAGGCCAGAAAAGAGATAATTAAATTCTTACTTAGGAATAATATTTTCCCCTGTGGTCGATACGGAAATTGGCGATATATGTCTATGGAGGGAGCTATTCTTGACGGTAGGGATGTAGCCAGGGCTATTTAATAAGCTTTCAATCCCTTGAAATTTATTGCCTATAGTATATAATAGCTTTTGTCTTTATTGGTTTTTATTTCTTTGCGCGGGTGGTGGAATGGCAGACACGCAAGCATGAGGGGCTTGTGCCGTAAGGCTTGGGGGTTCAACTCCCCCCTCGCGCACTAAATAATTTTTAGATTATCCCCGGGATAAACATCCAGCGAACCTTCTTTTTGTAGTCTAGATAGTCCGGATCAAGAGAGAGATGCCTTTCTTCGGTCCAGGCCCGCAAATAATAAATAATAATAAATCCTATAATTAAGCCTAAGGAATATTGAGCCAAGAAAATTAGCTCAAGTATCCATAGGCCCAATTTTGCTGAATATGCCGGATGCCGGATAAATCGGTATGGCCCCTTAATGACGATTCCCCGGTTTGTTAAATTTGATGCTTTAAACCCTAAGGCAACCGAAGCCCAGACGAATATTCCCCAGAGAATAGTTATTAAGCATAACACGATATTTGTAACCCAATTTGGGTAGATAAAATTAATTCTCACCGGAAGATAAAAGAAGTCAAATAAGTAATTATTAAAAGGCGGATAGCACCATAAGCAGACAATCCAGCCTAACCATGTAGGCTCAACAGTCTTAATTCTGCTTTTAAGGGCACTGGATTCAACAATATATCCGAATGCATAGATTGCCGTGTCAATATAGATGAATAAAGCGACAAGATATGCATTTATAGTAATTAGATCCCAATGAAACGTACGGCTTAATTTGATTTGATATAAAGTGTTATTGATAACCCAGGAAGTCAAATAGGGAGTAAAAAATATTTTTACAAATATAGTTAACATCCCAAGTTTAGAGAGGGAATTCCAGAAAACCTTTCTTTTAAACGCGGCCATTGGCAGCGAAAGCAAAGTTTTCATAAAACAGATATATTTATCCGTTTCTAGCGCTGAGTTGCGGTGCTTATAGTAAAGATAGGGGAATGCAATAATTAAACAGATCAGCCAATAGAGGTCAACAACATAAAGAAGAAAATAGTTGTAATTAAAGCCAGAAAAGTGTTCGCTTAAAATATTGAATAGGGGAGCTAGCGGCCAAAGGGGTTTAAAATCTCTTAAAGCAGAAAACCAGAATCCAGCTTCCTTTAAAAAAAGGTAGCCCGTTGAAAGAAAGAAAAGGCGGGTGGAATATTTGAGTAATGTTGGGCCATAGCGAGAATTCTCACTAGGGTAAAAGTAAATCAAGAAAACAGATATTCCAAGAAAGATAAGCAGAAATAATAGCAATGCCAGGGATGGAGTATATCCTCGGGAGAACGGTTTTACCCCGGTAAATAATTTACCCGTATAAACTTTAGCAAAATGTTGGCCAGATTGTTCTTTTTCAATAATCGCGAAAATCGTGTAATTGCAGCGAAATTGAGCAAGTTCTGCTTTAATGTGGATATCTTTTCCATCTGGCGTGATTTCTTCGGAATCTACCTTAATTTCATCAGGGAGTATAATTTTGCATTCTCTAGGGGATGGCGTTATTAGCTTAATTAGACCTTGAGAATATATAGGCTTAGTTTTAATTGTACAGCGGGTATTAAGCTTTGTGCGTATTTTAAAATCAAATATTGCGCAGTATTTCTGCGATAGGGATATACCATCATTGAGGTAGTTTGCGGTTATAATGACCGGATAGCTTCCTGGGAGGGCCAGAGGTTCAATTTTGCGAGAAAATCCTTCTGATTCTCCGGGGGCTAAATATTTCCTAAGAGGATAATCGAAGCGTTGATTTGCTAATTCAAAAGAAAGGTTTTCTAGATAAACTGGCTGGCGGGAACTATTCTTAACCGAAATGGCTACATCTTCAGGGGTATCGTTGTATTTTAGAGTAAGGTTTATTTCGGCAGCCTGGCAAATACTGACAGATAGAAGAATAGCCAGCAATATGGATAGAATAATCCTCATTGGATATTTATCTAGCTGCCCTGCGCTTGTCTTTAACGTAGTTACTTCTTTCTAGGCTTTTTGCGTAGGATTTTAGTTCAGCCCCAATCTCCCCGACCTGGGCTACATGGGTAATTTTTCTTTGTTCGTTTGTTACAACCCCGATAGAAATAGATAAAAGGGGAATTTTCTGTTCTTTACCAGTTCGATCTTTAGCGAATACAAATCCAGATTTAATATCCTTTTCATTATAAAAAGTAGGGACAAGGTTTTCGAAGTCTTGAATTATTCTTTTGCATATGTTATCTGCTTTATCCGGGGTAGTTATAATTACGAAATCATCTCCGCCAATATGCCCGACGAAATCTTCAGGGTTCCCGCATTCTTGGGTATTGCGGATCAAGAGGCGGGCAGTTTCCCGGATTACCCCGTCACCGTGTTCAAAGCCGTATTTGTCATTATAAGTTTTAAACTTATCAAGATCGCAATAGCAGACGGCAAAGAGCAGGCCGCTATCTATCCGATGCGAAAGTTCTTTTAATATAGATACATTTCCCGGCAGGCGGGTTAGGGGATTGGCTTCTAAGTCGCGCTCAGTATGTCTTAAGATCATACGGATTCGGGCGAGAAGTTCCTTTGGTTCAAAAGGTTTTACAATATAATCATCTGCTCCAGCTTCAATGCCATCTACTTTATCGCTTATATCGCCTTTTCCGGTAACCATAATTATTGGTAGATGCCTAAGTAGCAGGTCTTTTTTTATCCTGCGGCAAACCTCGCGTCCATCTACCCTGGGTATTTTATAATCTAATAAAACTAAATCTGGGGGGGAATTATTAACAATGTTTAAGGCCTGTTCGCCATCCGAGGCTTCTACTATTTCGTAATTTTCTTCAGAAAGAGTAAGCTTTAAGACATCCCGTATGTCTGCGTCATCATCAACTATAAGTATTTTCGCCCCCATAATTATTTAAGATCCTTCCGGTAAGGTGAAGCTAAAGGTTGTGCCTACCTCAATTTTGCTTGTTGCCCAGATTTTTCCGCCGTGAGCCTCAACAATGTGTTTAACCAACGCTAATCCCAGCCCGGTACCTTTGGCCTCCTGGTTAATAAGGTTGTCTACGCGGTAAAATTCATCAAATATCGATTCAAGCGCTTCGGCAGGTATGCCGCATCCAGTGTCAGTAATCCCCACCTCTACGAAACCATTCTTTTTAGAAGAATTGACACTGATTTTACCTCCTGGTTTGGTGAATTTCATAGCATTGCCGAAAATATTTATAAAAACTCGTTCTATCTGAGTGCGGTCAACAAGCACTGATTTGGCGTCAGAGGAAATATTAGTGACTAAATCTAATTGTTTTTCTTTTAGTTGTCCAGACAATAGGTCATATACTTTAGCAATTATATCGGAAAGATCATTAGTAATTAATTTCATACTCATTCTGCCGGATTCAATACGTGAAATGTCCAGCAGATCGTTTACCATATGCACTAATTCATCGCTATGGCGATTAATTTTTTCTAGACGCTCTTTTACTTCGGGTGGTAATATCCCTAGCTTTCCGGTAAGCAATATTGCTGCATAACCTTTAATCGAGGTAAGCGGGGTTCTTAATTCATGAGAAACGCTAGAAACAAAATCGGTTTTGCGTTTACTTATCTTTTTTACTTCCTCTAACGCTAAGGATAGGGCTTGAGTTCTTTCGGTTACTTTATTCTCAAGTTCCTGCTGGTTACTCCAGGTTTTCTCAAAAAGTCGGGCATTCTCAAGGGCCTGTCCAAGCTGCGTGGCTAGTATCATAATTAATTCTTCGTCGCCTTCAGTAAGGATTATATCGGAATTTTGTGTGCCTACAAAAAGAAAGCCTTTGTTTTCCTGTTGGGGTAGTATCGGGGATATAACAAACGCAATTACGTCAAAGATATTATTTATTTGCTCTTTTGAGATTATGTCGTCTTCCTTAGAAATGGAAGAAAATGTTTTTTCGTCCTGGATTAATTTAAGGCAGATTTCCCTATTTGTATTGATAAAAGATTTTATTAGGTTTATTTCTGCTTCGTTGTAGCCCATAACAAAATGCAGAACAAACTGTTTTTTGTCATTATTCCATAAGAATCCAGTAGCTTTCTCAAAACCAAGAGCATCTAAATGTTCGGATTCTATCCTTTTAAAAATCTGATCTTCTTCCAGGGTCATACTTATTGCCCGGGATAATTTTTGTAAAGCATATAGCCCGGCAATTTTCTTGTCGAGCTCATCCTGGATCTTGTTAAGTTCCATATCTGTACGCACAATGAGCTTAGCCTGTTCGTCCATGTCATTAACTGACTTCTCTAAAACGCTTATTTGATTTTGTAATTGATTTACGCTATGCGTTTTAGTGACAAGATAGATGCCTATAGTTATTGCGCCGCCAATCAAGAGTAAGACGAATACGAAATCAGATCCGATCATAATTTAATCCGCCACGGTTAATATTGATA
>Ga0247841_10007656_pt1 | contig 15921 bp, 19 predicted proteins | sample LaCruzMarch2015__2_FD_192410 | JGI IMG/M metagenome (GOLD analysis project Ga0247841, IMG submission 192410) | Freshwater microbial communities from meromictic Lake La Cruz, Castile-La Mancha, Spain - LaCruzMarch2015_18m | ecosystem: Environmental > Aquatic > Freshwater > Lake | place: Spain...
AGATTCAGAGCTTGAAGCTTTCGCCTGGCGCGAGAATCACTGGCTTTGTCTTGAGGTTTGACTTTTCAATCCTGTCCTTGAACTCTTGCGGATCGACTTTGATGTGGGCCCAAGTGTTGTAGTGCATCGGGATAGCGAACTTCGGCTTTATGCACTTGACTGCCTTGACTGCATCCATCAGGTCCATTGTGCAAGAGCCCCCGATCGGAAGCATGACTGCATCAACCCTTATTTTCTCATGCTCTTCCATCAAGTCAGTGTCTCCTGCGTGGAATAGCTTGACGCCGTCAATGTCAAGCAGAAAGCTCAATGGATAAAAAGACTGGGGATGATGCGCCGGAATTGCCTTGATGCCCACATCGCGGATCATTAGCTTCGAGTCTGTCGCAATTGAAGCAGTCTGGCGCTTTGGGACATTAAGCTCGTTGAGCAATGAATCGTGCGCGACAACTATTGAATCATTCTTTTGCGCAATGTTTTCAATGAACTTCTTGTCAAAGTGGTCGAAGTGCTCGTGGCTTACAAGAATTAGCGAAACATTGTTGAACTCCTTTTCTGAAAGGGGGCACTTTATCAGTGACTTGAGCTCCTGCGATGGCGCAGTGCAATTCATGAAAGGGTCTATGAGAATGCTCTTTCCCTTGCTCTCAATCCGAAAGAAAGAATGCCCAAGATACTGAAGTTCAACCAAGCCCATCGAAATACTAATGCCCAAACATGTTTAAAAAGCGCTCGAAAGCGCAGGCATCCGCAAAAGTAATATAAAGTATTAAACAGCATTTCATAGCATGGCTTGGAAAAAAATTGGGCTTCTGGCACTGTTCATTCTTTTCGCCGCTGCAAGCGCTTCAGCGTATGAAATTTCAAAGCAGCAGTTCAGGATACAGGTTCTCGAGGACGGGGCCGGAATAGTCAGCGAAAAATACTATTTCACATTCCTTGACAAGGAAGACTCCAATGCATTCCTCCAGACAGTGAAGTCCAATGGGCAGGACCTGCTGGTATGGAGCGCATTTGACGAGAGGATAGCGCCGCACTTTGAGACAATAGAGCAGCTTTCGCTGCAGTCATTCAGCTTTGACCCCAATGCCAACGCGCTTGAAATAAAGTACGCGCCCGACAGGAAGGTTGCGGAAAAGACGAATGAGAATTCGCGCGTTGAATTCTGGAGGCTCAGGCCCGGGCTGCTTCAGGAATTCAACCTTGAGGGAAGCCTCATAATAGTGCCAAAAGGAACCTCAATAAGCATTGACTTTCCCGCAAACTCAGTGCTGAGCACAGAGCTGCTTCCCGGAACAGTCGCTTCCTCAAAAAACTCGCTCTCAATGACAAATGTCAGGATAAGCAATCTCAGCATACAGTACAGCATTCCAAAGCCGATAGCGCAGCCGGCATTCATCAACGAGTTCGCAAAATGGCTGAAGGACACTGGAATGGTTTACGTGCTGATTGCGGCAATAATAATCTGCGCAGTGGTCGCGATAGTGAAGCGCAGGCAGATTTCAAGGAAGATAGAGGACTACATTGCAGGCCATTCCGAGATTTCCGCAAAGGAAGACGAAGAAGTCGAAATAGATGACTGATTCAGCGCTTTCCCTTGCTGGCCACATTGACCTTCATTACCAAGCTGCCGGCAACTGTTATAGAATGCCTGAGCATGCGCCTGTCTTCAGGGCCCAGCCTCTGATTGCCCTCAAGGTCGGTAATCAGCTTTGAAAGCATGCTTAAAGCCTCGCAAGGCTGCATTTTCACGTCTGCTGCAAACCTGAAAAAATTTGACTGGTCAGCCAGCGCCTCCTTGACGACCGCAAGCGGATTTTCACGGAGCGAATCCATTGAGAATGAGGCCCTTGAAAGAGGCTTTTCCGCATGATTGGCCAATGCAGGCTTTCCGTTCATTTCAGAATGCCTTGAAAAAATCCTTTTGAAAAAATGAAGCGCCATGAAAATCGTCGTTTTTTGCAAATTATAACGCGCCTGCGGTTTTTATTTGTTTTCCAAAAGGCCTGCCAGGAGCATTGCAAGCACCACTGCAAAGACAATGTGCAATGCGCTTGCAAGCATTGTGCCTTCAAGATAGTAAAAGCCAGAAAGCCTTGCAAACTGCGTTCCCTGGAAGAAATTGTTCAAGGCCTCAAAGGCAATTGCGGCAATGACGCACAATCCGACAAACTCTGTTTTTGAAGGCTTCCTGGACTTTGCGACCATTCCCCCAATTGCGCCTGCCAAAGCGCACGCAATGACTTCAACAAAGAAAATGCCGGCGCCAAAATAGCTTGCGGAGTAAAGGAGGACTCCAGCAACCAATGCTGAAAAAAGCCCCACGGCAAAGCCGCGTTCTGTCCCGTAAAGTATTCCCGCAACAATCGCTATGGGCAAGATTGGCTGCACTGCATTCAGCACTGGAAACTGCTTGAAGATCACTTCAAGGACAACTCCAAGGGCAATGAGCTGCAGGAAGCTCCAGTCCCTTTTTTCAGCCATTCAAACCCACCACGCAAAAACCGCAAGCAAAAGCAGAACCCAGAACCAATTGAAGTCCGCTTCCTTTTTCACAAAGACAAAAAAAGCAATCATTACTGCAGTAAGCTCAAAGGGCCAAAGGTCCAGAAACAAAAGCAAGCCAGGCTTAAGCAGGAAAATCCCGACTGGAATCACTATGAAAAATGCAAGCATCAGAGGCTGTTTTATGTAAACAAGGCCTGTAATGACGAAATAAAGCAAGGTGAGAAAAAGGAAAACGTCAAATCCAATAGCATTCACGAAGCTTACAAAAAGGTACACCAAGTCCATGAAATAAGCCTGCGCAAAGCAGAATAAAAAGCTTTAGCCTTTATTAACTGGAAATGGTTAATCGCGCCATTTTTTTGGCTTTTTAATGCCTTTCTGGAGTATTGGCCTGAAGGGAATCTTCAATGCCTTGAGCGCGTTCTGGATGCTGTAATCGTCAGTGATTACTTCCACTTCCCTTTCCTTGTGCTTGAGCTCTGAAGCCAAGGCAAGCACTGAAACATCTGCCTTGCTCAGCCTCTTGTCGCCGAGCCTTTCAAGGAAATTCAGCATTGACTGGACAGAATGCGGGCATGGGTCAAAAATCAGGAGCAATCCCTGCGCCAGCGCATTGTCCGCCAAGAGCCTTGACTCCATGCTCTTCAATTCTGAAACGCAATTTGAGGTAATCAAGTGCTCAATGCCTTCCTTGAAGGAAAAGCCTGCATTAAGCAGGGCTGAAGAGTCAAGCAATAAAACCCTTTTTGAAGGCATAATCATTAGCAATAGGATATTGAGTCGTTAAAAAGGTTTTGTAAAATGGCGTTCAAGGAATTGCTGCAGAAAGAGCTCTCCGGAAAGCTGACGGGCGAACAGCTTGGGCTCTTGCCTTCAGGCTACCAGCAGATAGAGAACATAATTGTGATAAAGCTCAAGCCAGAGCTGCAAGAAAGCAAAAAAGAGATTGCAAAGGCAATCGCCGAGCTCTTCCCTTACGCGCGCACAATAATGCAAATCAAGGAGATTAAGGGAAAGAACAGGCAGCCGAAGATTGAATTCCTTGCAGGAGCGAAAGAGTTTTTGGTGAACTACCGCGAGAACAGCTGCGTATTCCAGTTTGACGTGAGAAAAATAATGTGGTCTAAGGGAAACCGTGCAGAGCGCGAAAGAATTGCAAAGCTTCCGAAAGAGGGAGAGATTGTGATGGATTTTTTTGCAGGCATAGGCTACTGGACTGTCCCGATACTGAAGGCAGGAAAGGCCGCGAAAGTGATTGCATTCGAGCACAATCCAATTGCAGCAAAATTCCTGCGCAAGAACCTCGAGCTGAACAAAATCAGGCCTGAAAAATTCCAGGTCGTGGAGGGAGAGACTGAAAAGAATGCCGCAAAATTTCCTGAAGGAAGCGCTGACAGGATTTTAATGGGGCTCATTCCGGCGCCAAAGTTTGCCCTGCCTTCAGCACTGCAATGCATTAAAAGCAACGGGACAATTCATTATGAGGGAACGGCAGTTGAAGGAATGCCTGAAGGGCTTTTCAAGGACGTTCTGGAAGAATGCGCAAAGGCGGGCTGCAGCGCAGAATTGCTTAACGCGCAGAAAGTCAAAGACTACGCGCCAAGAGTGGCGCACTACACGCTTGACTGCAGGATTTCAAAGAAGTGAAAAAAATGGGAAATTACCGGAGAGTCAAGCCTGCGGGAAAAATAGTCACAAAGACAGTCAGGCGAAGGACTCAGCTCAAGCTCTTTGGCGCAAAAATAAGGATTCCTGGAAACATTGCTTCAAAAGCGCGATTTCTTGGAGACCCTAATGCATTGGAGCTTGCAAACTACAAAAGATTCCTTGCAAGCGCTCCTGCAGGAGTTCAGGAATGCCTTGCAAGGCCTTTGAGGATAAGGAAATTCAGGGGAAGGACTGTCCTTGCCGCTGAAAGGGCAATGGACTTTGACGGAAAGACCTCAAAAAGCATTTCAAAGAACGGAAAAATAGAAAGCCGGCTTTTCTGGCAAAAGTTCAGGCAACTCATTGACTTCATTGTTGAAAAAAACATTCCATTCAACGACATTAGCCCTTCAAACATCCTTGTGAAAAGAATCAGCGAGACAGAAAGCATTCCAGTCCTCGAAGACTTCAAGAGAATGCGCTGGTTCTCAATGACGCCAAACTCCTGGATTCCAAGCCAAAGGAACAGAAGGCTTGCCGAAAGGGCAGGCTTGATAGAGCAAAAATACAGGGCGGTCTGATGGACACTGGAAAAGCGCGCTTTCAAATGGTCAGGCAAAGGCACTTGGGGCTTTTTGAGAAGGCAAGAAAGCTTGGAAGAGTTGACGGGAGAATGGTTCCATTCATTGAATGGGCCTTTTCAAAGAAAGAACTGTTCACCACTAGCACTTGCTCTGGAAGAATCTTGTTCCTCCAGCTTGACGACAAGGAGACGAAAAAGCCTGAAAGCTTTTTCGCAAAATGGCACGAGATTCCAAAGTTCAGCGAAGTCTGGGAAGCGTTGAATGAAAAGAGCTCTGGAAACTTGTGGTTCAAGCAAGAGCCTTTCGTAATCGTGTTAGGCACTACATCATTAGAAAACTCAAAAAAAATAATGAGCGCTTGCAGGAACAATGGAGTCAAAAAGTGCGGGATAATGGCTGCAGAGGACGGAAAATTCCTTGTGGAAATAATGGGCTCTGACTATGTCAGCCTTCTCGCAAAGGAAAAAGGCAAAATCCTGCTCTCTAAAGAAGAGCTTGAAAAGCAGTTTGAAGTGGCATGCGGCAAGCTTGAGAGAAGCTGGAAAATGCTTGAAAAGCTCGAGAAAGCGCTGAAGAAAGAATTCTAAAAAACAAAACTCAAAACACAAAAATTTCAGGCTTCTTGTAGGAAACTTCCCATGCAAGCGAAAGGCAGTATGCTCCGGTGTTTTTCACTGCAATCAAGTCTCCCTCTTTCAAGCTCGCATTCAAGCTTCCGACAAAGTCATTCCCAAAAAGTAAGGGGCCCGCAAGCCTGAAATTCTCCTTTTTTCCAGCGCGCGGCTGCAAAAGCTCGAACTCAAAATCTTCAAGCACTATTTTCTGCAATACATTGATGCCTGCATCCAAGACAGCGATTTTTTCCCCATTCAATTCCTTGATTGCGCAAACTTTGCAAACCAAAAAGCCTGCATCAGCCACTAGAACTCTGCCAGGCTCGAATATTATTGTTTTTTCATCAGCCAAGGCGCCAAGCTCTTTTCTTGCAACCCCAAAATAATCGCCCAATGAAACATTCAGGCTTTTCATTTTTGGAAAGCTTGGAAAGCCGGAGCCCAAGTCCAGGTACTTGAAGTCATGCAATTCCGCAGCCTTGCGGAAGCCTTTCATGAATTCTGAATAATCCTTCAGGCTATTGTGAACTCCAGGATGCGCGTGCAAAAGCACAACTTCCAGCCCGGAATGCCCTGCCTTTGAAATGAATGCTGGAATTCTTGAAAGCTCTATTCCAAACTTGCTCGCGACATTCAACCTTACGCCAATCTCAAGCCTTTTCAGCTTCGGGCTTTTCTCCAATTCAATGAGCTTTTCAAGCTCTGAAAAGGAATCAACAATTACCAGCGCCTTTTGCCTCAAGGCTTCCTTTAGTTCGCTTTCCTTCTTGCAGCAGCCGTTGAAAACCTTGAAAACCTTTCGCGATTTCACTAGCTTGAGCTCTTCCAGGCTTGCAATCTCAAAGCCTGTTGAAAGAGAATTAAAGACTGAAGGATTCGGGTTTGTCTTGACAGAATAGCAAACTTGCGCTTTTGGAAAGAAAGACTTAGCAGCTCCTGAAAAGCAGTCCTCGTTTGCCTTGAGCCTTTTCAAGTCAATGGCAAGGAAAGGCGTCTCACAGGTTTTTGCAAGTGCCAGCAGTTTTTTGGGCGGAAATTCGTCAAGCATTTTAAACCACTATTGCTTTAATTAACTTTTACAGCATTATAGCTTTAAAAGTGTACAAAAATGCAGCCCATAGATTCTGGAAAGCTTTCGGAAATAGAGCGGAAGGCGCTCAAAACTCTCGAGACAGAGGAGACTCTTTCAACACAGCAGATTGCGCAAAGGTCTGGCCTGAACATTGATTCTGTAAGAAGGGCAATGAGCTGGCTTCATGACAAGAAGCTCTGCCTCATGCTTGAAAAGCCGGAAGAAAAAATCCAGCTCACAGAGGCCGGAAAAAAGGCGCTTGCAGAGGGAATTCCTGAAAAGCAGCTCTTGATGCTATTGGAGCAGGAAGGCGGAAAGGCAGACCTCAATACTCTGATGCAGGACCTGAACTTGGGGAAAGAGTTCAACTACGCGCTTGGAATTGTGAAGCAGAAGAACTGGATTACAGTGGTCAAGGGAGACTCTGGAATAATTGTCGAGCTTACTGGATTGGAGCAGGACACTTTAAGGAAAGGCTTTGAGGAGGAAAAAATCCTCAAAAAGGCTTCTGAAGGAATTTCGCCTTCAAAGGAAGAGTCTGAAAAGTTTGCAGAGCTGCAGAAGCGCGGCTTTGTGGAGAAAAAGCTTTTTGTGGAAAGAAGCGCGAAAATAAGCGCTGAAGGCCTGAAGGCAGTGAAGGGAATATCGCTTAACAGGACTGCAGAATTGAACATGCTTGACTCTGGAATGCTCAAGGCAGGAAGCTGGAGGGGAAAGGCTTTCAGGAAATACAGCATCCAAGACCCTGTTCCGGAAATATTCGCTGGAAAGAAACAGCCATACCTTGCGTTCTTGCAGGCAGTGAAAAGAAAGCACGTTGAACTGGGATTCAAGGAAGTTCCAGGCCCTTTGATAACGCAGGAATTCTACAATTTTGACGCATTGTTCCAGCCGCAGGACCATCCTGCAAGAAGCATTCACGACACTTACCAGCTAAAGCAGCCGAAGCTTGGGAAGCTTCCTCCAGAATTCGTGAAAGGAGTCAAGGCAGCGCACGAGCATGGCGGAAAGACAGGCAGCAAGGGATGGAAATATGACTGGAGCGAGGAAATTGCAAGAAAGCTCATGCCGACTTCCCACGGAACAGCGCACTTGGCAAGGGAATTCACTAAAGGCATTGAAGTTCCTGGAAAATACTTCTCAATCTCCAGAGTTTACAGGCCTGACGTGATTGACGCAAAGCATTTGGTTGAGTTCAACCAGATGGATGGAATGGCACTTGATGAAAGCTTCACTTTCAGGCACTTGCTTGGAATTCTGAAAGACCTTGCGTTAGAATTCGGAGGATGCGAGAAAGTGAAATTCTTGCCATGCTATTTTCCATTCACGGAGCCTTCAGTGCAGGTTTCTGCAAAGCATCCTGATTTTGGATGGTTCGAGCTTGCAGGAGCAGGAATGTTCCGTCCGGAATTAATGGAAGCATTGGGCTATCCGGACACTCCAGCACTCGCCTGGGGCTTTGGAGTTGACAGGCTTGCAATGATGAAGCTCGGGGTAAAGGACATTCGAACCCTCTTTTCAGACGACCTGAAGTATTTGAGGGAATCCAAAATTCAAGGCGGGTTTTGAAAATGGTGACTGTCAATTTTTCATTGAAGGATTTCGAAAGGCTTGCGGGAAGGAACTTCTCAAAAGAGCAGCTTGAAGATGCAGTGCTTTACGCAAAGTCAGAGCTTGACAAGTTTGAAGGAGACGAGGTTGCAGTGGAGATTGCGGACACTAACAGGCCTGACTTGTGGGGAGTTGAAGGAATTGCAAGAAGCATAAGGCCTTTTTACACAAAATCAAAAGCAATCGAAGCCCCAAAAATGAAAAGCTCTGGCCTGCAGGTGAAGATTGAAAAGACAGTCAAGGAAGCAAGGCCTTTCACTGTCTGCGGAGTTGTAAAAAACATCAATGTTGACGAAGCGCTGTTGATAAGCCTGATCAACTTGCAGGAAAAAATCTGCAACACTTTTGGAAGGAAGAGGAGAGAGGCAGCAATCGGAATTTACGATTACGACAGGGTTCACGGAAACATTCGCTATTACGGGGCAGACCCGAGAAAGACAAAGTTCATTCCGCTGGAGTTCGAGAAAGAAATGGACTTGGACGAGATTCTGGAGCTTCATCCAAAGGGAATAGAGTTCAGGAATTTGCTCAAGGGGCAAAAGCTCTATCCGATATTCCAGGACTCTGAAGGCCACATTCTTTCAATGCCGCCAGTCATAAACAGCAATTACTCGGGAAAAGTCGAGCCTGGAAAGCGCAATCTCTTTGTGGAAGTCTCAGGATTCAAGCTTGAAACAATAAGCACTGCATTGAACGTGCTCATGCTTGCGTTCGCAGAGCGCGGCGGAACTCTTGAGACAGTGAAAGTCATTGATGGCGGAAAGTCATTGATTACGCCGGACTTCAAGCGCGAAAAAGTCTCGCTGGACATTGAATACTTGAACAAGGTTTCTGGAATGAAGTTTTCAGCAGGCGAGGCGCTTGCATTGCTCGAGAAAATGCACTATGCTGGAAAGGCGGTTGGAAAAAAGCTGCTGCTTGAAGCGCCGATATTCAGGAGCGACATTTTGCACCAGATAGACATTGTGGAAGACGTGCTCATAGCTTACGGCTACAACAAGGCAGTGCCTGAAAGCGTGAAAGTTTTTACAAAAGGCTCAGAGCTTGCGGAGACAAGGAATGCTGACAAGGTGCGCGAGGCATGCGTTGGATTGAGGCTGCAGGAAGTGCTCACTTTCACAATGACCTCGAAGGAAAAGCAGGAAAAGAAAATGCTCTTGAAGGAAGAGCAGTTTGCGGAACTTGAGAATTTTGTAAGCATAAACTACCAAATATTCCGCAAAAGCCTTGTTCCAGAGCTTTTGGAGTTTTTGGCAAAGAACAAGACAGTCGAGCTTTCTCACAGGATTTTCGAGGCAGGAAAATGCGTCGAGCTTCACGCTGGAAGCGAGACCGGAGTCTTGGAAAAGCAGAAGCTCTGCATTGCATTGAGCAATTCCCAAGGACTCAACTTCAACAGCATCAAGGGCTTTCTGCAGGTTCTCTCAAAAATGCTCGGCTTTTCATTCACTCTCAGCGAAGCCTCAAGGCCTTTCCTCATTGAGGGAAGAAGCGCGGAGATAATTGTCAGCAAAAAGGCAATTGGGATAATCGGAGAAATTCACCCACAGGTTTTGCAGAATTTTGGGATAGAGAATCCAGTCGTTGTCTTGGAAATAGAGATTTAAGCTTGTCCTCATGGCTCATAAAATAACTCCTTCAAGAAGAAAATTCAGGGCTGCAAAGGCTCTCCTGATTCCTTTGCAGGAAGCATTCGGCAAAAGGCTCAATGCAGTCTTTGTTTATGGAAGCGTTGCAATGAACATGGCAAAGCCTGATTCTGACATTGATGTTGCCGTTATTTTAGGCAATCCTTCAGACAAGGATTTTGAAATTACAGAAGGCTTGCTCAACAGACGCATCAACAGTGAAATGCAGCTCGTCATCATCCCAAAGCAGACTTTTGAGATGGGATTGTTCACTTACCTTCAACGCGGAGCAATCCCAATATTTGGTGAGAAAGAATATTTGAAAAAATTCAGCGCGGTTTTCAAATATCCCTCACTTGAGGGCATCAAGAGAACCTACCTTAACGGCGAAAAAGTCATTTCAGACCCATTGACTAGAAAACCATTAATAATTTCAAAAGCGGGAAAAAGAGTCAGCGACAAAGAGAATGAAGCCCGGACTGCATTGAAGAAAAACAGGCAAAGATTCTTTCCGCGCTAGAAAAGCCTTGTCTGCCTTGCGTCAGGCTCGGAGCGAACCTTCTTTTCAGGAATTTCAGCTTCGGCCTTTTCCGCATCAGGCTCAGCGATCTTGATTTCCTTGGAAGCCTCCTGCACTTCAAGAAAGCTTGCGCCCTGCAAAGCCTTGCGCTTTTTCCCGAAAACCGCCCTGCGCAGCTCTTCCGCGTCCTTCAAAATGTTCTTCACCAATTTTGAATCAGACTTTTTTCCAGTCAAAAATGCAAGGTCGCCTTCGTCAAACTCGAAAAGCGCAGTCCATTCCAAAAGCTTTTTCTCGTCCTTGAACAATGGCTCCAAAAAAACCAAATCCTCGCGCGCAATCTTTTTCACAGAGCCGTGCATTTTGGCGCGCATTTTTTCAGCAACTCCCTTCTTTCCCTCGCGATAGCCCTTGGAGCCGCCCAAGGTTGCAATCATGCTTGGAAACTGGTAGCCGACAAAGCCAGGGTATGAATGTTGGCGCTGTATTGCAACTCCAGAGGTTGCAAGCTCGCTTGAATAGCGCAAAAACCCATAATGCTGCCTTTTGAAAATCCTTCCATTGAAAATGTCAGCGCGGCTCAGGTAATGGAAGGCGCGCGCCCTGTCCTCTGCATCCTTGAAATGCCTTGGAATGTTCTCTTCAACCCATTTTCCAAGCATTTCAGAGTCAACGTCCGCAGTGTAGCGGACTTTCTGGCATTCCTCGATTGTCTTCGAGTGGAATATTTTTTGAAGCACCTTGAAAACATCCTGCTGCCTCTCGCGGAATCCAAGCTCTTGCACGTCCTGCAGGGTGATTTTCTTTGAATGTTCTGTAATTGTCTGCAAGTCCAAGAGCGCGGAGCGAATGTCACCATTCGCGTTCTTTGAGAGCTCCTGTAAAGAATGAAGGTCATAGTCTATTTTCTCGGAATCGCAGATTCTTGCAAGGAATTTTGCAATCATGTCAAAGCGCGGCCTGTCAAACTTTACAATGTCGCACTGCGACTTTATTGAAGAAAGCTTTTTTCCAACATCGCCGTAAAGCTCGTTGCAGGTCAGTATTACAGGCTGGGAGGCTTCCTTCAAAAGCGCGGCAATTGCTGCCGAGCCTCCCTTGTCTGCTGTTCCCTGCAAACCGTCAACCTCGTCAATCAGCACAAGGCGCAAGGCGCCTGAAAAGCTCGAGTTCAATGCTGCAGCGCCTGCAACTCTCTCAATGATGTCCTTTGTTCGGAAATCGCTCGCGTTCAGTTCAAACAAGCTCCAATTGTTCTCTTTCGCGGCAATTTCAGCCAGCAAAGTCTTTCCAACGCCAGTCGAGCCGAAAAACAAGAGCGGCTTTTGCCTTTTGCCATTCTTCCATGAAAGGCTCCACGCCTTGACAATTTCCAAAACTCCGGAGTTTCCGACAAACTCGCCAAAGCCTTGAGGAGCGAACTTTTCTGTCCAAAGCGCAGTTCCCATGAGGACTAATTCTGTTAAAAAACCTTATAATCTGAATTGTAATGGAAAGCTGGTAAAAATGCAGATTGGTTTTGTTGGAAAGCCCTCAAGCGGCAAGAGCACAATATTCAGTGCCGCAACATTGGTTGATGTTGCAATAGCAAACTATCCTTTCACCACAATAGAGCCGAACAAGGGAATTGGGTTTGTGAGAGTGGAGTGCGTTGACAAGGAGTTTGGAGTGCAGTGCAATCCAAGGACTGGATTCTGCGAGAAGGGAATACGCTATGTTCCTGTCGAACTGATTGATGTTGCGGGCTTGGTGCCAGGCGCAAGCGAAGGACGCGGGAGAGGCAATCAATTCTTGAGCGACTTGGCGCAGGCCGATGCTTTAATCCACGTTGTTGACGCCTCTGGAAGCACTAACGAGGAAGGAGAGCCTGTCGCCTTGGGAAGCCATGATCCCTGCAAGGACGTGCAGTTCTTGGAGGAAGAGATTGACGCATGGTTTTTCGGGATTCTAGAAAAGAACTGGAAAAAATTCTACAAAAGCCCAGTGGAGGGAAAGCTCAAGCTCTTGGAGCTCATGAGCCAGAATCTTTCAGGAATTGGCGCAAATCCTTCCACAATAGAGCAGGCACTGCACAAGACAGGGCTTTTGGAAAAAAGGCTTGAAATGTGGAATGATGATGAAAAAAAGGCTTTTGCGAAAGAATTAAGGATTGCGTCAAAGCCAATGGTGATTGCCGCAAACAAGGCAGACTTGCAGGGAGCCGCGGAAAATGTTGAAAGAATGAAAAAGCAGTTTCCGCATTTGATGATTGTAGCGTGCTCTGGAATTTCAGAGCTAACGCTCAAGAAGGCTGCAAAGGAAAAAAAGCTCAGCTATCTTCCCGGAGACTCAAAGTTTGAGGTCTTGGGAGAGCTTGAGGAAAAGCAGAAAAAAGGCCTGGAGTACATTCAAAAGAATGTCTTGGAAAAATTCAAGAGCACTGGAGTGCAGGAAGTCCTGGAAAAGGCGGTCTTCGGGCTTTTGGAAATGGTTGCAGTATTTCCCGCAGGCACCAAAGGACTGAAAGATTCGCAAGGCAGGACTCTTCCGGACTGCTATTTGATGCCGAAAGGCAGCACTGCGCTTGACTTTGCATTCAAGCTTCACACTGACTTCGGGAACAATTTCATACGCGCAATCAATGTGAAAAACAAGCAGCTGATTGGAAAAGAGTACGTCATCAAGCACAGGGACGCGATAGAGATAATTCACAAGGCTTGAATGCAGCGCTTCAAGGCACTAACTCTTTTATTTGCAGAACGCGTTCTCTAAGCATGCCTTCAAGTTTAAGGAATGCAAGAATCCTCAAAAGGAAAGCGCGCGCCGGAATGCCGGCAGTCAGCCATGCAAGGCAGGCAATTGCGCTTGAAGACTTGAAGCACGCCAATGCCGAGATAGAAAGGCACAAAGCAAGCCTGAAAAGGCTTTACAAAATGGAGCCGAAGGGATTTCCTGAAAGAAGCAGGCTAAGCTCGGACATTGAAAGAGTGAACCAAAGATTCATTGACGCCCAGCTCAAAAAAAGCGCGATTGTCGAATTCATTAAGAAAAAAGGAAAAAAATAAGGAAGATTTTACTCTTCCTGCGCGAAATTCTTTATGTGCTCAAAGTGCTCTACAATGAGCCTTGCCTTTGTCTTGCCGAAAGTGAAGGGATACTTGTCAGCGTCATCCCTCTTGAGAGTGATTATCTTGTTTCCCTTGAATTCCCCAAATTCCACAGGCATTTCAAAAAACCTCCGCAAAATGAAAAAATTGAGCAAACAGTTTTCACTGCTTGCTCTCGACCACAACAGGCTGTGTCTGCACTATGACAGACGGCTGTGCTGAAGCCTCTATTTTCCTGCCCTTAAGCTTTCCCAAGGCATGATAGTATGCATTGATGACATCGTCAAGCTCAAGCTGCCTTTTGAAGCCCATTCTTGCAATTTCCTCAAAGTAAAGGCTCACCAGCCTTACAGCCAGCTCTTCATCAGACAAATGCATTTTATCCACCTCGCTTTCCTTCATCCTTGAAAACAATGATTCAAAGACCTTGATGTTGCTTGATTCTCTTGCAACAGGCGCAGCCTGTGCAGGAACCCTGACAGTCCTTACAATAGTCCTAGTCTTTGTGACAGGGACTCTCTTCACGATAGTCCTTGTTATGACCTTCGGCTTTGACTTTACATTCCTTACAATGGTCCTTGTGACTATTTTAGGCTTTGACTGGACAGTCCTGGTGATTATTCTAGGCTTTGCCTGAACAGTCTTTGTGACAGTCCTTGTCCTGTACTTTATCCTTGGTTTTGAAAGAACATTCCTTATTACAGTCCTTTTGATGACTTTAGTCTTGACCAAAGGCTTTCCAGACTTGTAGGCCTTCCACAGCCTTACTGACTGCGCGAAAGTCTTGCCGTCATTCAACTGCCTTCTCATGAAAAGATTGTATTCTGAAAGCTGCTTTTTGGAGGCTTTTTTCTTTGAAAGCTTTTCCATGTCCTGCCTGAGCTTGTCCATCTCGCTGGAGAGGTTTGCTGTCTTTGCAGTGACTTTCCTGTCAACATTGACGGCCCTCTGCTTTTCCTGCTTGAGGCCTTTTCTAAGTGTCTTTATTTCTTTCTTCATTCTTTTAGTAGGTGCTTTTGGAGCTTCAACCATAATCAAAAAACCCCCATTAATTAACTAATTAACGTGAATAGTATTTAAACGGATCGCTATTGGGCAATTTCGGCAATTGCAGCAATTTCCCTCCCAAAACAGCCTTTGGCTTCAAGCAGCTTAATCTGCTCGCGCAAGTGCGGAGTAATCTTCATTCCGCGAATTCCGCTAGGGTGGAAGAAATGAATGCTTTCTGCCTCATTGCACTCGAAAGGCCCTTCATGCCTTGCAGTGAAAAAATAGCCTATTGAATAATCGTTCGCCTCGTCCATGATGTAGCTGCCTTCAAACTTTAGCTCTGCATCTATCCCAAGCTCTTCCTTAAGCTCTCTCCTTGCAGCCTCCCAAATAGTCTCCCCGACTGCAACAAAGCCTGCACAGCACGCATTCCAATGGCTTGGGAAAAAATGCCTGTCATTCTTGCGCAGCTCGAGCAATAGCTCTCCCTCGGAATTCTGGATCAGGATTTGGACGCACTTTCGCAGAAGGCGCTTTTCAAAAACCTCGCCATAAGGCCTGACTTCAAGAGTCCTTCCAGACTCGTCAACAACCTCTATGAAATTCTTGAACAGCTCATTCCGCAAAGAAGGCATTTTTCAACTCTCTCTAAAACTCTCTTCCCAAAACAGGAAAGCCAAGTATTTAATGGTTTTCAAAACAAGAAAATCGGCAATTGTCAAAGCCCGATGCTTTCCTTTTTCACTTTAAGCCTGAAAATCCTCGTCTTTCCCCTGCCTTTGGTGGAATCCTCCGCAGAAAGGACATTGCTCTTTTCCAAGCCTGAAACAATCGCCCTGAATCGCCTGTCAGAGACCTTGCTTGATTTTGAGAATTGCGCGAACAATTCCCCAGAATCAATTCCTTCAGGGCTTTTTGCAAGAATCTTCAGCAAAGCCTTCTCGTCATTAGAGAGAGTGGAAATTTTCTTCCTGCCTGTGGAAAGCTCTATTGTTTCAAAGGCATTCTTCAAGTGCTTGAGCAGCACCTTGGAAGAGTTTTCGCGCTCTGCAATCCTTCCGGCATTCAAAAGGCTTTCAATCGCAATCCTCGCATCTCCCCCAAGCCTTGAAGCATGCGCTGAAGCAACATTAATGATGTCCTTTTCTAAAACTCCTTCAGCAAACGCGTATGCAGAGCGCTGCTTGAGTATTTCCTTCAGCTGCATTGGAGAATAAGGGGAAAATTCCGCAGAAACTGCCTGCAGGCTGCTTTTGACGCGGGGCTCCAATTCAGACAACAGCTCTTTCCTGTTAGAGATTAACACTATCCCGACAGAGCGCAATCCTTGCTCTGAAACCCTAAGCAAGTCATAAAGCAAGTCCTGCCCTCCAGAGTCCTTTTCCAAAAGCTGGTCAAACTCGTCCAAGACAACAATTGGCGAAAAAGTGCAGTTCTTCAATGCCTGCATTGCCTCTGCATGCACTTCCGCAGTAGAAAGCCCGCGCTCCGGAACTGCAGAGCCTAAAAAGTTCGCAAACTCCACAAGCACTGCATGCCTTGAGTTTTTCTCAAAACAGTTCAGGAACAATGCGCGCGGCCTGTCGCTGTACTCTTGAAGCTCTTTCAAAACATGCTTTACAGTCGCTGTCTTTCCAGTGCCTGTCGAGCCGTGAACAAAG